>ERZ1026878.187-NODE-187-length-52651-cov-11.379877_pt1 | contig 52651 bp, 44 predicted proteins | sample MGYA00380169_ERZ1026878 | MGnify/ENA primary metagenome ERZ1026878 (study PRJEB33269, sample SAMEA4719805) | human gut metagenome | biome: human-associated habitat; feature: organic feature; material: feces | place: Cameroon | collected 2013-10 ...
AGGCACTTGTAAAAGTGCCTATACAAAGGGCTATGCCCTAAATTGAGTACTAACATTATTCAAATAGCTATTTAAAAAGGATGATAAAGTTCTTTGATATTAGTGATGTTGACTTTGAATATAGTTGTTATTCGAATTGACGGCATAGTTACAAGTTTAAATTGTCGCACCCTTAAAAAATCTTACAAAAGACAGTGCTTCAATTAATTCAAAGATTGATTGGTATACTTTAGCAATATTGTGGTACACTCAAAATATAGTTAGTCACAAAAGAGCTTATAAATAGAGGTATACCATAAATTGAGTACTTACAATATATATTATGGACAAAAATTTAATATTTGAATATTTAGTATTCCGTTTGAATGAATGGAAGTTAAAGTTAGAGAACAAAAATGTAAAAGTTCCTGCTTTTACAAAATTACGTTTACAAAAAATTCTTTTCCTGGTATGTTCATGGCAAGTTACAAATACAAATATGAAATTGTTAAGTGTATTTGACAATTTTTATGCACTTCCTTACGGACCTGTTGAGATGGATATCTATGAAGCAATGAAAAACGATTCTTTTCAGCATATCTGTTTTGAAGGAAATATTTGTATTTGTGATTCTCTGATGTCAACAATGTTTGCTGGCGTATCTGATGAACATAAACTTTATGTGGACGAAACCATAAAACACTTTATGGACAGTCATTTTAAATACTTGTCAATGCCTGTATTCGACTTGGTGGAGTTGACGCATAGATGGTCTGCTTGGAAAATCACGATGGATATAGCAACTTTTTTTGGAAAGAAAATTGAAAAAATGTCAGTGAAAAGTATTTGCTGTAGTTCTATTAAGGCTTTCTAATTATGGAATCGAAATATACAACTGAAGAGTTGGATAGGTTTAATCAAACCTTTTCGGATACATGGATTGAATCTTTGAATTGGTCAGCTTCAGCCAAGCAAGCTTTTGCAGAAGGTATGCAAGTTATTAATAGTTTTCGTGAAAAATTTGTTGTACAACTTTCTATATTAATATTGTCAGGAGATCACTTGCTAAATGAAACAAAGTCCTTGGATGAACTTCTAACACTAGTAAATAATATGATAGAGGATGTAATTCCTCGAAAAACTTTAAAAGTTAAACTAACTTTGGAATATCAATCTATGCTAAAGGATATGATTGATGTTATACGGTTAGTTAAGAATCATATAAGGCAGACAAGAAAAAAGTTTCAACCAAACAATGTTGTTATTTCAGGGAACTTTATACCACTTGAGAAAAATAGGCACAGGTTAGTTAGGGTAATGAATTTGATATGTGATTCATGTGAGTATGAATATAATTTTTCATATGATGATGAGTACATACGTCAACTCCTTGTTCATCGCCAGTATTTGTCGGATTGTCGAGACAGAAGTGATGGAAAATTAAAGATAGTTCTTAATGCGGTATTCAGTAAAATAGAATTATTGTTAGGAAAATTGTCTGCATTTTCTGAAAATAAGAGAATCTTATATTATCATGATTTGAAATTAGAAACCATTGAATTAGACAAATGCAATAAATATAAAAATGATGATTTTCGCTTTTTATTCCAAAAATATTTGGAACCATCAACTTTAGATGAGATTACTATATCAGAATGGCAGCGAGATTCATTAAAAAAAGATGTTTCCATGTGGAAATTGGCTTTTTTGATGAGATATTACACCAAATGTACAAAAAGTATTGAGCAAATTGAAAATTTACTTAAATTAGCGGTTATTCATCATGATGAATCTATAAATATGGCAGATGAGAACAATGTAAATATTTGTGCTGATCGTTCTTTTTTGAATTATATGTATAATTCTAAATTTTCTTTTCAATGTCAGTGTAACAAGGATTATTCATATGAACAAATGAAAGCTGATTTAAAACAAATAGAAAAAATTCAGGCTGATACTTTTATTCATAATTATCATCCTTTTCTGACAGCCATTAATTTTACTATAAATGAAATAGAGTCAAAGTTGCAAAAGGTTGATGTTTTTGAAGACGTTACTCAATATGTATGTGATTTGAAGACGTATTTTGAAAAATTTAAGTCTAACATTGTTTGGTGTAAAAAATATCAACCTTACTTAGTTCAGCTACGCTTCAATTTTTCATGTATAACATTTGAAGATTGTGACTTTAAGACATATTGTCCCTCTTCATTTTGCCGCCCATTGCGTTTTAAAGACCTTGATGAGCAAACTGTAGCTTATGCTAGTAAAGTTGCATTCTTAGAAAATGAGTCGAAAAATCTACGAAACAGGAAAATGATATTAGAAGCCAAATCTAAAATCAGCAATATGGAGCGTAAGAATATGGAGCAGATGGGATTGTTTATAACAATAACTACATTTCTCGTTGGTCTCTTATCTATATTCATTGGCAACAATGGTAATGTTTCCATTACAGAAAAGATGATGTATGTTATCGCTTTAGGGAATATCTTAATCATTTTTGTTTGCTTGGGTTATTTTGCCGTTCGGGACAAATATGATAAAACTAAATGCCGGCTATTTGGCATCTTAATGATTTTATCCGCATTTTCCATTTATTGTATTTGCAGAGATACAACTGTTGAGAAAAATGTAAATCCAAGAAACAATCTCCAAACACAGGTTAAGAAAGACAATAACCAGTTTGTCTTAAAAAATAACAATTAATCCATGTCTCAAACATCAGATAATAACAAGCGGATAGCGAAGAATACTTTGCTTCTTTACTTCCGCATGTTCTTTATGATGGTGGTGTCGTTGTATACGAACTGTGTCATATTGAATGCGTTGGGGGGAATACTTTGGAATACATTTCTGTCAACCGTAAACACATTTTAAGGTTCGTTGATTTGTGCAGCTTAACGCAATACATATAAAACAATTAAAACGTAAAACATATATTTAATGTCAACTCAAACATCAGATAATAATAAACGAATAGCGAAGAATACTATAATTTTATATGCTAGGACATTATTTGTCTTAGCTGTAAAACTGTATACTTCAAGATTGATATTGAAGTACTTAGGTGTTACAGATTATGGAATATATAATATTGTTGCATCCTTTATAGCAATGTTTACATTGTTAAATGGTGCATTGACTACTTCTATACAAAGGTTTTTGACGTATTCATTAGGCGAAAAGAATGAACTGAAAATGCGAAACGTATTTTCGGCATCTTTAACAATATTATTTTTTCTTTCGCTGTTGATTGTCATTATTGCCGAAACCATTGGTGTATGGTATGTAAACTGTAAATTGAATATTCCAATGAATAGATTGGAAGCAGCCAATTGGGTATACCAGTTCTCGATTATAACTTTTGTTATGGAAGTAATAACCGTTCCATACAATTCGATATTGACAGCCTTTGAAAATTTTAAGGCTTTTGCCTATTTTGATATTTTGAATGCTATTCTTTCATTGCTATTAGTAATTAGCATCAGATTTATTTCATGGGATTCTCTTATCTTTTATGGAGCAGGATTATTATTGATTGCCATTCTTATTCGTTTTTTATATAGCTTTTATTGTCATAAGAATTATGATTGTTCCCATTTCAAAATAGTAAGAGATAAGTCCTTGTATAAAAGCTTATTTTCATTTTCTTTCTTTTCTTTTTTTGGAAATATGGGAAATGTCATAGGTGAAGGTGGTATTAATATTGTTATCAATTTATTTTTTGGTGTTACTTTAAATGCAACAAGAGGTATTAGTACTCAAGTTTCAAATGCTGTTGGTGGATTTATAAGGAGTTTTACAACAGCATTAAATCCTCAAATAACAAAGAACTATGCCGAGGGCAATAAAGAAAGGTATACAAAGCTTGTTTTTTATAGTGCCAAGTATTCATTTCTGTTACTTACATTGTTCCTTGTTCCTGTAATGGTTAATGTACACTATATTTTAAATTTATGGTTAACTACCGTTCCACCATTTTGCGAAATCTTTGTGCAATTGATGTTGTTACAGTCATTAATACATATATTATTTAATCCTATAACAACGATTGTGAATGCAACAGGAAATATTAAACAATATCAGATAGGAACATTTATCATTTTAATAAGTAATATATTTTTCATTTACGTTGTATATGAGGCAGGATGTGCTGCATACATAGGTATAATTGTACAATGTATTATTACGTTTATACAGTTGCTGTTTTCAATGTTTGTTATGCAAAAAGTGACATGCATTAATGCCATGTCATTTTTTAGAAACGTCGTACTTCATGTATTCTGCATATTTGCTATCTGTTTCATCTTTTCATATGGATGTAAATACTATTTGATGTCAATAGATTGGCATCCTTTAATAAGTATTTTAGCATCAATAATTATAACAACAACAGTTTGCTTTTTTATAGGAATAAGCAAAAATATAAAAGAAAATAATAACGTTATTATTAAAAAAAATAAAGAAATGAATTTGCGAAGAATTTTAGGTGCAGTCAAATTTTTGAAACACATTTTTTATCACCTTCATGGAATAGATGTTTCTATCCATAAAACATTAATAACGAACTTTAGTGCGCTTCCTTTTAAAGATGCTATTAAGTTGCCTATTGTAGTATATCAGGGAACTGAAATTGAGCAAATAGGTAAGATCAAGTTCAATTGTCCTATAAGAAAAGGAATTCTTATAATAGGCAAAAGAATGTTTTATCGTGGTCAAAAAACTGTCATTATTAATCGTGGAATAATAGAACTTGATGGTGACTGTGAAATAATGGGGGGAACAACAGTTCACACGTTGCGTAATTGTTCAAAATTACATATTGGAAATAATGTAATGATAGCAGAGTGTGTTAGAATGCTCATTGATACAGAGGTGTGTGTAGGAGATTTCACAAGAATAACATTTGGTTGTCTTGTGATTGATTCAGAATTTCATTTCGTATTAAATACAGAAACAGGAAATGTAGGAACTACAAAATACCCGATAAAAATAGGTAAATACAACTGGATTGGTAATTCTTCAGTCATTAAGAAAGGTACCATTACACCTGACTTTACAATAGTTTCTAATGGGTCTATGCTAACTAAAGATTATTCGGATATTCCCAAATATTCTCTTCTTTTAGGCGTACCTGCAAAACTTAAAGCATCAGGATTAAGAAGAATCTATAACGATAAGATAGACAAAGAACTGGATGACTATTTTATGGAACATCCTGATTTAAGGAAAGTAAGATTACCTTTAGATATAAATGATCCAGAATGCAATAAAATATGCAATGATGAAATTAAAGTACATATACATTAATCAACAAGCAGGAAATCGAATGCCTTGGGTTGACATAGCCAAGGCTATTGCTATGATAGCTGTAGTTCTTAGCCATGAATTTTCCTCGATTAAACCTTTGGTTTTGCTTTGCAATTCCTTTATGCTGCCATTGTTTTTCATGTGCTCAGGTTTTTGCCTTTCACCGGGGAAATATAATATAGCAGAATATGCCAAAAGAAAAGCTAAAACATTATTGCTACCTTATTTTGCATTGGGACTGATTGTTTCTTTGTCGCATATTGGTATCAATGGATTGGATGGTGTCATACAAAACATAGAGAAAAGTTTGTTTTCTTGGCAGACTCTTTGGTTCTTGCCTGTGCTTTTCTTTGCTGATTTCATTTTATATACTCTATTGTCCGAATCTAAAAATGTTTTGTTTATGAATATTTTAGTAGGAACATTAGCTCTTATCATTGGTACAGTTTCATGTTGGCAGAATATTACGATGATAATTGATTTGTCGGTAGTGCCAATAGCTGTATTTTATCTTACAGTAGGATATGGTATTAAACTGGTTTTAAAGACAGATTATGTTACGCATATTAAACTATATTTTTGGGTTCCCCTATTGATGATATGTTTGATAGTCATGCTATTTACAAATAGTAATTTGATATTAAAATCAAATAATATACTTCCAGTATGGAAACTATTTCTCAGTACAATGGAGTCTATAGGTCTTATGCTGACTTTATCAATTGTAATTACCCCCCTGCAAAGGCTACATGGTGTTACCCATTTGCTGGAGTTCATCGGAAGAACACAATGGTCATCTTTGCGTTCCATATGCCAGTGTTCTTTTATTGCCAGACATTGTTAAGACCATTATTTAAAAGTCAATTATGTTACAAACCAATTGAGTTCATATTGATATGGGGTATTTGCTTGATGCTGATACCTTTATTTAATCGGTATGCACCAATATTGATAGGTAAAAAATAAGAAATGATATGAAGATATTAATGACATCAGTTTTTTTCTACCCTCATATCGGAGGTATTGAAACGGTTACAGAATATTTAGCAGATGAATTTACAAGATTAGGACATTCTGTAATAGTTGTTACTAATACAAAAGAATCAGGTGAAAAAATATTCCCATATAAAGTATTACGTTGTCCCAATCCTATTGATTTGTTCAAAGCATACAAATGGTGTGATGTATTTGTTCATCAAGGGATTTCTTTGAAGTGGGTATGGCCTTGGTTGCTTATGAAAAAACCTTGGTTTATAGTGTATCACCAAGCCTATCCTTACAATAATGATATAAAGGGGCGAATAAAGAGTTTTTTTTCTAAGGTCGCGAATAATATTGCTGTTAGTAATGTTGTATATAATGGACATGCTTTAAAAGATGGAATAGTTATTCATAATTCTTATAATGCGAAGATATTTAGAAAAATTAATTATGAAAAAAGGAGAGGTATTGTTTATGTTGGTAAATTATTCAGAAGTAAGGGAATTTTTCTCTTAATAGATGCATATGTTGAATATAGATCTAGAACAGGAAGCACAGAAACTCTTACTATAATTGGTGATGGTACAGATAGAGAAGAATTTATCAATTATGTAAATTCTACAAAGTATTCTTCTGATATTATTTTATTAGGTTTTAGAAGTCCTCAAGAGATATGCGAGATATTAAACCAATCTAAATTACAGATTGTTCCATCTCTTGATATTGAAGCATTTGGTTTAGTTGTACTTGAAGGTTTGGCATGTGGATGTTTTGTAATTGGGTCTGATGGTAATGGAATAGAAGAAGCTTTAAATAATTGTGGAATGACATTCAAGCGTGGCGACAAACATGATTTAGCTAATAAAATAATAGATTATTATAATTTATCTGATGTAGATAAAAAAACTTTTGCTTCAAAAGTTTCTAATCATTTAAATAACTTATCATTAGAAAAAGTTGCAAATAATTACATTTCGTTTTTTTCCAAATATGTTAAAAGTAGATAGATGAAAACAAACAGACTGTTATTTTATGATATATTGAAGGCTTATGCAATTATTCTTGTTGTACTGGGCCATGTTATTCAGACCTTTAATTCAGAATGGAAGACAGACAATGTGTTGATAGGTATTTATATGTTTCATATGCCATTGTTTATTGCAATTTCTGGATTCTTCTTTGTGAAATCAGCAGATAAGAATACGATTGGAACTCTTATAAAGAAAAGGTTTGTGGGGATTATGTTGCCAAGTCTTTCTATGGGAGTTCTTGACGTCTTGTTAATTGGGGGGGGTAAATTGTTAAAGCATAAACCCTTTGATGTACTGTATTTTACAGACATTCTTTTTACAGGATTGTGGTTCCTTACAGTCTTGTTTATATTGACTGTGATAGGAATTGTTCTCTATAAGAAACTAAAAGGTTTGAACTATTATATTGGGTGGCTGGTAGTATGGCTTTTCTTCTATATAATGCCTGATGTTTGGGTATTGAATCAGATTGAGTTCTTGCTGCCTTTTTATTTTTTGGGTATTATCGGACGTAACGTTAAATGGGAAAAAATGAAGGTCGGTATTTCGGTGCTTGCATTATTCGGTTATTGTGCTTGTTACTCAATTTTTACGTTTGATGACACGATGTATGCAATGGGTAGTGATTGCTTTTCGTTGAATTACATTTATGGAACATCACTTAGACTTGTCAGCGGGATTTCCGGAATATTATGTTCTTTGGCGTTTATAAGTTGTTTATCTAAGTTAAGTAACAGGGTTTCAAAAGTGGCTGCTGTTGGTGCCATGACTTTACCTATATACGTCTTGCATCAAAAGTTTCTTATAATAAACAAGATGATGCACCTACATACAGATAATCACGTTCTGATGATTCTTATTGCCTTAATGTTAATATTAATAACGGTAGGTACATATAAAATTTTACATAGAAACAAATATCTTGCGCTTTTATTGTTTGGGGAAGCGCAACATAAATAAAATAAAAAAATATGGCAGATAAAACGAAAGTTCTTCTTTCCACGTTTGGTCCTCTTCACTTGATAAAGAGTGCTGAGTATCTTTCAAAATATGTGGACATAGAAGTGGTACAGGGTTGGATTCCACAATGGTGGAACAAGTGGCTGATAGGAATTGCAAGCAAAATAATAGGTAGAGATTTGTCCAAGAGTTTTGGAAAGAGAATACCGAAGGCTTTGGATGGAAGAAACCATTCTATTGCAGTTCCGGAGTTTTATCTTTGGGGAGGTAAGCGTCTTGGAATAAATGATATAGAGGTTAAGGCTGCTGAGATGTTCGGGCGAATGACGAAATCTTACCTCAAGAACCAAGATGTGTTCCATGTAAGAAGCGGATCCGGACAAGGTGGGGCAATAGCAAAAGCCAGAGCCAAGGGGATGAAAATAATCGTAGACCATAGTATTGCTCATCCTGCCTTTATGGATAAATCTCTTCGCAATGAATTCGAAAAGAATGGCGTAGGTTTCAATATGGGGACAGACTCTCATTTTTGGCAACTTGTCCTTAAAGACTGTGAAGAGGCGGATCGGCTTGTTGTTAATTCATATTTTGTTCGTGATACTTTTGTGGAGGCAGGATATGATAAAGACAAAATAGATGTAGTATATCTTGGTGTCCGTGAGGACTTCCAGTCTTTGAAGAAATCATATGATACTGATAAGGTCTTTAGGATTCTATATACTGGTAGCTTTGGCTTCCGTAAAGGTGGAGAATATCTATTGAAAGCGATGGAGGAACTTGACAAGATAGGTTTCAATTATGAACTGAATATTGTAGGTGGTTATTCTCCAGATGACGTGTTGATTGGAAAATACAAGCCGAAGCATGTAAATTTCATCGGACAAGTACCACAAGATGATTTGAAGGGATATCTCGCTACGGCAGATTGTTATCTCTTCCCGTCCTTATGTGAAGGATGTGCTCAAAGTGGTATGGAAGCATTAACGGCAGGTCTGCCTGTGATTGCGACGTATGAGAGTGGCCTTCCAATTACAGATGGTGAAACAGGTTTGCTGATAGAAACAGCAAATGTTTCAGCTATCGTTGAGGCTGTCAAGAGGATGGCTTCTGATGAAAATCTTAGAAAAACACTTGGCATTGATGCTGCCAAAATGATGAGAGAACATTATACTTGGGATGTATATGCTAAAAATATGTTGAACATATATTTAAATAAATAGCATGAAAAATATTATCCCGATATTGCTGATGCTATTTTTCCAGATTGGACAAGGTTTTACTTTCAATCTTGGTGGAACAATGAATTATGGTTGGATTCTCGCAATAATCTATACCATTGCTTATATATTTTCAAGCCGACTGTTTAAAATAAAAGAGTTTAGATACATTTCAGCTCTATATTTAATTCTGTTCTTGTTGCAGATTCTGGCAGAGTATATGGCAGGCAACAGTTTCCAAAATGGAGTAAAAGGTGTTGCAATAGATGTCGTATCCTATGCTTCGTTCTTTTTCTTGGTCTCATTGTTGATAAAAAAACCGAACTTAATAGTATGGGCTATTATTGGCACTGTAGTACGAATGTTAATATTTGGCAAAGAGTCAGAGTCTAGTGCAGAGGAGGCTTTAGCCGGTGAGGATGCTACTTATTTGAAGTTCTTTCTTGGTCCACTGATAGTATATGTGATGTTGATAATCTCTGTTTTCCTCAAGACAAAGATGTTTACTTATATTTATATGTTTGTGGGGCTTGTGTTTGTGGTTGCTGGTGCAAGGTCTTTGGGATTGATAACATTTTTGACCGGTACATTCGTTCTCTTTGTACGCTTTAAAAAAACAGACGTTACAGGGATGTTAAAAAGATATTCAATACCATTGTTGCTCGTATTTTATGGAATGTATGTTTTCTATGCAAGTAATGTGATGAATGGAAATATCTCAGCTGGTAATAATTATCAGCTAAAAGATTCAAAAAATCCATTCAATCCGTTGGAAATAATAAAATATTCAAGGAATGATGCATGGATTGCTGTAGCGGAATTTACTGATAAACCTTTATGGGGGTTTGGTTCTTGGGCTGACGATCCTGGCTTGAAGTATCATTTAATGATGGCAAAACTTACAGATAGTAAAATTAATATTGATGCTTATAACGGAGGTGTCGTATTGCCTGCTCATTCTGTTATTTTCGGTAAGGCTGCTTACAATGGCATATTTGTAGCTATTATAACGTTCTTCATAATTTTCTTTTTTGTCAAACGGGGATTTCTGCTGCTAAACTCAAATAGTATATACATGTTTATAATTATGTATTTTTTGTATAGTTTAATTTGGCATTCGCTGTTTTCTCCAGTTGGACATCTGAGAGATTCTTTTCCTCTGTTTTTTGCATTTATATGGGTATGTTGGTATTATGAGTCAAATAAAAAACAAATTCAATAGAGAATGAAAATATGTTTTATTACAACAGGCGACATTAAGAATATCGCCACGGCTAAGCGTGCCTTGGGTATGGCAAACCCTTTGGTTGACTTGGGATGGAATGTTTCCATTTTGATGGAAGATACGGAAGAGAACCGTCATCGTGTGAGCATGGAATGCAGCAATAAGGTCAAAGTATATTATTTCCCCCACTGCTCAGCTTTTCAGGAAATAAAGGCAAAAAACAAGTTGATAAAAGAGATAGATCCAGACTTTATCTATATTTGCGCCTTTGTTACGAGAAATACAGTCGGCATCGGTCATAGATGCAAAAAACTTGTGGAACACTCAGAGTTGCAATCTGGTATACCAGACATGAAAGGTCTGAGAAAGATACATGCTTATATAAATGAATATTTCTCTATTCTCTATTCTGATGCTTTGCTTAATGCAAGTAAGTATTTGCAAGATGTTTTCAAAAAGAGAGCCAAAAGAATATTAAAAGGAAGCATGCCAATGCTTTATTTCCCTTATGCTTATTCTGATGGCGTAATGAAGGTAATGGAGATTGATAGAAACGAGCCTGAATATTCCAAGTATAAAGGACGTAAGATTTTTGTATTCCTTGGAAGTGTTGTTCGAGGCTATGGTGCATTCACAATGATTGAAGCTATGAAAAAGGTTAAGGACAAACATCCAGAGGCTTTGCTGCTTATGCTCGGTCGTGGTGGTAGCTATCAAGAGGCTTGTGATTATGTGAAAGAGCATAAATTAGATGACAATATTTTTCTACCAGGCTTTATAAGTGAAGAGGATATTTCCATGTATTTCTCGTTGACAGACTTTTTTGTTTCTCCAATGAACGACACTGTACAAGATTGGGCACGCTGTCCAAGTAAATTATACATGTATCTTCCTTATCGCAAACCAATAATTACTTGCAAGATAGGAGAACCTTATAATGTCCTTGGAAAAGAAGGATATTATTATGAACCTTCTTCTTCTGAAGGATTAGCAAATAAGATGATGGAATTGTTGGAGAATGGAAAGACATCTATTAATGTTGATCCTTTAAAGCATGAATGGAAATTCAGAAGCGGCGAATTTGATAGATGGATTAAATATGTATCTTTCTAATCAAAAAACACAATTAATAGTGTTATGATTTTAATTTTCTTTCAAAACTGTCTTTCCCCTCATCAGATTCCCTATATCCGGGAGTGTGCTAAGGATGAAAGGGTGGATAAAGTGTATTTTGTTATGCCCCGTATTGACTATGAAGAACGGTCGGATATGGGGTGGAGCAATGATATGCTCTTGAATGAATCGACAATAGAGTTTGTTCTAAAACCAACGGATGACATGGTTAGAGAGCTACTCGATGTTGGAAACAAAGATGTTAGGTGCTTGTTCTCTGGTATTAGGGCGGATGCTGATGTGTTCAGATGGCTGAATATCAGTATTGCCTTTGATGTGAAGAGATATATTATAACCGAACCGCCTTATACTTTCGACAAGCCTTTATGGATGCATTATGTAAGATTCTTCTTGCAGGACTATAGGTATGTGAAGCATATTGATGGAGTGTTTGCCATCGGGGAGTCTTGTGAGAGGTATTACCATTCAATCTCCAAACGGTGGAGTGTTTTCCCTTTTATTTATGTTACAGAGAGCTTTGACGTAGAACCTGTATCGTTGCATGATGACATGAAGGTATTGTATGTCGGCAGTCTTTCTGAAAGGAAAAATGTGAAAGTGCTTATAGAGGCGATGAGGGGTCTGCATAATGTTCAGCTGAATATTGTAGGTGATGGTGATAAACGTCGAGAGTTGGAAGTTCTGTCAAAGGAGTCTGAAATTAATGCTGATTTCCTTGGCACTATGCCGATGAAGGATATTCCAAATGAGATGCAGAAGAATGATGTCCTGGTGTTGCCTTCGCTATATGACGGTTGGGGAGCTGTGGTAAACGAGGCGTTGACCCAGGGACTTTATGTTGTATGTAGTGATAAGTGTGGAGCTAAGGATTTGCTGCATGATGATTATAGGGGAGCTGTCTTCCGTAATAATGATGCCATGAACCTACATACGAGACTGGCTGCATTGACTGACAATATCAGTGTGCTAAGACAAAACAGAACAGAAAGGATAAATTGGGCGAAGGCTTCTATCTCTGGTAAAGTGATATCCAAATATATGATTAATTGTTTAATTAAGGGGAACGGTAAATGCCCCTGGAAATAGTAAAGAAAGTATGACTCAATATCTTAGTGACAAACTTCGAGTCCTGTCTTTAATTTCAATCATCTTTGTCCTCTACATTCATTCTGGCTTCCATGCAGATGAGATAGAGGGGATGGTGATGAACGACAGTGTGCAGGAGTTCATATCTGGGATGATGGGGCGGTGTGCCGTTCCGTTGTTCTATGTGATTTCGGGCTATTTGTTCTTTCTGAAAGTGCCGGAAGGGATGAAGTCCATTTATGGCAAGATGAGGAAGAGGGTGGGGACGTTGGTCGTGCCTTATATCATCGGGTGTCTGTTCTTTGTTGGCTTTGGCGTGCTTATGGCGATATTGCCAGGTGTATCGAAGTATATGAACAGTTCGGTAATGCCTCTGTTTTCAAAGCCGATAGGAGAAATTCTTCGTAGCATCTTCTATGATGCAGGTAATGGTTCTCCTTGTGCATTTCAATTATGGTTCTTGCGTGATTTGATATTGATTGTTGCGACATCTCCATTGTGGTATCTGTGTCTGAAACATCTGAAATGAGGATTTGTTGCAGTCGTATTCGTGCTGACATATTTTGATGTGCCTCATGTTCCTTTCTATTCTCTGTTTTGGTTCGTCTTAGGCGGACAGCTGACTAAGGTAAAAATAGAAATGGGGGGAAATGGTAGAACTAAAGTAGCGATATTTGGATTGTTCTTATTCTTAATAATATCAATAATACAATTGTTCTTTCCTGATATAATTAATTGGAGCCTGTTGCGTATTCCAATAATTCTGCTTGGAATTATTGGGGCTTGGGGATTATACGATGTGGTTTTGGAAAAGGATTTCAGCCTGTCGAGACATCAATGGCTTGGCATTGCTTGTCAGTTTACTTTTTTCATATATCTCTTCCATGAACCTACGCTTAATATTGTTCGCAAATTGATAGTCGTCGTATTGGGCAAGAATGAGTTCGGGTATATGGCTTCTTATCTCATTTCTCCTTGGATATTCACGGTTTGCGCCGTATTTGCAGGATTACTGTTCAGAAAGTATCTTCCCAGAGTGTATGATGTTTGCACCGGGGGAAGATGAAAACTCTTTTATTTTAAAATGAAAATCATTCACTATATCCCGAGTATCGACCGCACGGCGGGCGGTACTTCTACTTATATGCAGGTGCTTGCTAAGGGGCTTGGCGAGTTGGTAGAGGTGCATATCATTACGCATGCCTCGGAGAATCCGTTGGCGATGGAGAACTGTACGGTGCATTATGTACCGGAGTATAATCCCTTTAAAGGGGCTTGGCGGAAGAGAGTCGCCGAGATGATGGAGGTGGTGAAGCCCGACATCGTGCATGTGAACTGCTGCTGGATGCCGGCATGTGCAGCTGTGCAGCGTATAGCTCAGAAGCATGGATATAAGGTGGTGCTGACACCGCATGGCATGCTGGAGCCTTGGATCATAAAGCGTCACTACTGGACGCGCAAGGTGCCGGCTCTGCTGCTTTACCAGAAGGCTGCGGTGAGGAAGGCGGACTGCATCCAGTCTACGGCGGAGAGCGAACGCGACAATCTCCTGAAGTTGGGTTATAACAAGAACATCAAGGTGGTTCGGCTCGGTATTGATGCTGACGGCATTGAAATGAAGAAGTCTTGGAAGAAGACTCGCCAGATATTGTTCCTCTCTCGTGTGCATGTGAAGAAGGGTATCAATTTCCTCATTGAGGCGGCAGCGGTGCTGCGCTCTGAACTGCAGGGTTACAAGATATTGGTGGCTGGTGAGGGCGATGCCGACTATGTGGCTGAGATGAAGAGGATGATTGCCGATAATGGTCTGCAGGACATTGTGCAGCTTGTCGGCGGCGTGTATGGTGGGGAGAAGTGGCGGTTGTTCCAGACTTCCGATTTCTTCGTGCTGCCTACTCACTCCGAAAACTTCGGCCTTGCCATTGCAGAGAGCCTTGCTTCGGGCACGCCAGTCATTACTACCGTAGGCACGCCATGGCATGACCTCAACGATACCAATAGCGGAGCTTGGATAGAGATAGGTACGCAGCCTCTGGTGGAAACGCTCCGCAAGTTCTTAGCATTATCGGATGGAGAACTTGAAGCGATGGGGCGCAACGGAAGAAGACTGATAGAGGAGAAATATTCAGCCCACGTAATGGCAAAAGAAATGATGGAGGTGTATGAGACACTTATCCCTAATCTCACGAATGGGTATTGAGGTAATAGAGAACGAATAGATAAATCGATTTATAGTTATGAATTTAGAACGTCATACTCCGGGGCGTGTGTCCTTGGGTATCAAGTTGAAGCGAGTGGTGTGGAATGTCATGGCTGCCTTGCTGTTCCGTCCTTTTATCACTCCCGTGTTTCGCAAGTGGCGGTTGTTATTGTTGCGAATGTTCGGGGCTGAAGTGGAATGGGACGCTAATGTGTATGCCTCGGTGAAGGTATGGGCACCATGGATGTTGAGGATGGGACACAGGGCGTGTCTCGGCCCTGAGGTGATATGCTATAACCAGGACTTGGTGGTGTTGGAGGATGATGCCATCGTGTCGCAGTATTCGTATCTGTGCACGGCGGGGCATGACATCGACCATGCCAATACTGCTGACGGCGGTCTCGTTACATCTCCTATTGTCTTGCGCCGTGGGGCGTGGATCGGCAGCCGTGCGTTCATCGGCATGGGAGTGGAAATTGGCGAGAATGCCGTGGTTGGTGCCACGGCTTCGGTATATAAAAATGTTGAACCTTGGACTGTCGTGGGTGGCAATCCATGTAAAATTATAAAGATGAGAAAAATAGTAAATACTAATACGGGGGGGTAATACTTAAAGTATTATCTCACGAAAGTCACGCAAACGTTGCTGTGCTCCACAATGAGTGGAGGACAGTGGCATGAAGATAAACATATTGACTGGTCCGTTTTGTTGTATTCCACCATATTCGATAGGAGCTGTTGAAAAATTGTGGTATTTATTAGGAGAATATTGGAAATCAGAAGGTCATGAAGTTTGTTTTATTTCTCGTAAACCAGAACAAACACCTAAAGATTGTAATATCTATATAAAAGGATATGATCGAACCGGAAGTTGGTTGAAAGATTTGGTACTGGACTTAGTTTATTCTTATAGAGCTTTATCAAAAGCACCAGAATCGGACGCTATTGTGCTTAATAGTATTTGGAGTCCGGTTCTATACCGTCTGTTCAAAAGAAAATTCTCATACTCTCTATATAATGTAGCACGATTCCCCAAGAATCAGATGTCATTATATGATAATATGAATTGTTTGGCATGCGTATCCACAGCGGTCTATAATGCATTGGTGGAACAAAGTCCGCGTATGAAAAACAAAGCATGCGTTATTCCCAATCCTATTGATACTGAAATTTTCAGGTCTCAATACGTACATGAATTTTCTTCAGAACCAATGATTGTATATACAGGACGAGTGCATAGGGAGAAAGGTTTAGAACTCTTGGTTAAAGCTGTTGCTTGCTTAAACGAAAAATATCATGTAAAATTGCGTATAATTGGTGCAAGTGAAATAGAAAAAGGTGGCAGTGGAAAAGATTATGTTGAAGAGCTGAACAAGTTAGCCTGTAATTTCAATATAGAATGGATAGCTCCAATTTACAACCCCAAGGAGTTGGCTGCCACCATAAGGGAAGGTAACATGTTTTGCTATCCATCATTAGCAGAAAAAGGAGAAACTTTTGGAGTATCTCCTTTGGAAGGTATGGGATTGGGGTTAGTACCCATAGTTTCTGACCTTGATTGTTTTAAAGATTTTGTTAATAAGCAGAATGGTTTTGTTTTTGAACGTAAAAGTGACAGTGCGATTAAGCAAATTACGGATTATGTTGTACAGTTAATAGAATCACGAATGCTTTACGAACAGAAGTCTGCAAAAGCCATAGAAACGGCAAAACAATTTTCTGTGCAGAATGTGGCAGAAATGTATATGAATAAGTTTAAAGAACAATAATGGCTGAATTATTTCTAAAGAATCCAAATCAAACCGACGGCTACTGTTCTCCGTGGCCCAAGAAGCAGGCAATACTTATAAGATTTTGGGAAGTAGTCTGGACATTCTTTGTAAGATGGCTTCCTAAGCCTTTCTATCAATGGCATGTTTTGTTACTAAAAATATTCGGCTGCAAAGTGCAAGGTCATGTATTCATTGCCCCCTCTTGTCGCATCTATGCCCCTTGGTTATTGAGCATTGACGACAAATCGTGTTTAGGTCCCAGAAGCGAAGTCTATAATTTAGGACCTGTAACAATAGGTAAAAGAGTTACAGTTGCCCAATATGTGTATTTATGCAATGGAACACATGATTTTAGCAGTCCAATTTTACCGTTAGTGGTAGGTAATATGGTTATTGAGGACAATGTTTTTATTGGAGCTAAAGCTTTAATATTACCAGGACTTCATATTGGAAAAAATTGTATAGTTGGAGCTGGTTCTGTATTGACAAAGAATACAGATGATAATTATATATATGGCGGCAATCCGGCGAAGGTAATCAAGAAAAGGGAAATAAAGCAATAGTTTCTTTCATTGAAGAACAATTTACTTGATACAGCAGAGATGACTCTGCTGAAGATATTGAAGAGGGACATAATGGGGCAGGACGGGACGGAGAAGATGGAATTGTCTGTTGCCGGACTGAATGCCGTTATGCGCCTCGCCAGAGAACATGCCGTTACGGGACTGGTGGCTAATGCCGCAATGAGGAACCGGATTGTGATTGCCGGAGGTGCGGCGGAAGGCAGAGGGGAAATTGTGATGAGGCTTATGCAGCAGACCATGGCGCACAGACAGAACCAGCGTAGGTTTGAGGATGCCGTGGGGCGCTTCGCCCGACTGATGGAGGAGAACAGTATCGCCTATGTGGTGTTCAAGGGACTGGCTGTGGCGAGACATTATCCCGAACCGTTTGTACGGACGATGGGCGACGTGGACTTCTATGTTCCCAAAAGCTGCTTTGACAGGGCGGTGGAGGTGATAGAGCAGGGGCTGCATGTGAAGATGGACAAGGAGGATGTGGACAAGCACTACAGTTTTGACTGGCAGGGCATCCGCTTCGAGATGCACTATCAGGTAGAGACCTTCGGCAGCCATCGGCATCAGCACCGCTTCGACAGGATGATTGACGAGGCTATGGCGGAGCATACGGATTCGTTCACGGTATGCGACTCCGACGGCAATGAAACCGAGGTCAGCGTATTGCCGCCGACAGAAGATCTAATCGTGGTTTTTAAGCATTGGTTTAACCATCTGCTCGTGGAGGGCGTTGGCTTGCGCCAGACCTTGGACTTGGCAGTGCTCCTGAATGCTTATAGGGACAAGATAGATGTCGGTCGGCTGATGACTGCCTTGGACGGTATCGGCTATATGAAAGCATTCCGAGCCATGCTTGCTATGATGAGGCGGTATCTTGGATTGGATTGGTTTGACAACTTCTTTGTATATAACCGTTGCGACGAACGGTATGCCAGCAAGCTCATGGCTGCCGTGATGGAGAGCGGGAACTTTGGTAGGAAGGCTTATCGGAACCATACAACAGGGAAAAAGAAAAGTATGGAGACTGCCACAAGAGCGTTACGCCATTGCGTAAAGTTCTTCTGGTTGGCTCCAAAAGATATAATTTGCTTGATACCACGAAGGATAGGTATCACGCTGAAACAGAAATTCTAATGTCGTTTTCCTGCAACTCGGGAAAACAAAATAAAGATATAACTTTTATGGGAAATACAATAGCAGCTATCATCCTGACAAAGGATGAGGAGAAGCATATAGAGCGGTGCATAAGGTCGCTGCAGGGAGTATGTGAGGAGGTGTTCGTGATTGACTGCTACAGCAAGGACAACACGAAAGCGATTGCCGAATCATTAGGTGCCAAGGTGTATGAGCATCCGTGGAAGAACTATGCCACGCAGTTTAATTGGGGATTACACAATTGTCCGATAACTGCCGACTGGGTATGGCGTATTGATGCTGACGAGTTTTTGGACAAAGGACTCGGACAAAACGTAAAGAAGGCTATAAGCGAGTGTGGAGACGACGTGAACGGTATTTATGTTCGTAAGCGCATCGACTTCATGGGGCGTCCGCTGATGCACGGCGGATGGTATCCGAGTTATCATCTGAAGGTATGGCGCAGAGGTCACGGCGAGTGTGAGAACCGCTGGATGGACGAGCATATCCGCATCTTTGACGGACGTGCCGTCACCGTAGAGCAAGGCGACCAGGTGGATGCCAATCTCAACAATCTGACATGGTGGATGGACAAGCACAACGGCTATGCCACGCGTGAGATGGCAGACATGCTGATGATGGAATATGGACTGGATGCGTCGGCACAGGAAGTAGTGCCGAAGTTCTTCGGAACAGAGGAGCAGCGCAAGCGCTGGCTGAAGGTGAAATACATCAAGGCACCGCTATTCATGCGCCCATTCATCAATTTCATGATCCGCTATGTGTTGAAGGCTGGTTTCCTCGACGGCAAGGAAGGCTTTATCTGGCATTTCCTCCAGGGCTTCTCCTACCGCTTCCTTGTGGATGCGAAGATTTTCGAACTGAAGAAACGCTTCGGATTTGACAAGGAAAAGATAAAGGAATATCTCATAGATACTTATATGAAATAAGCAGACAACTATATGAAAGTTTCGATTATAACATCAAGTTACAACCGTGAGAAGACTATACGCGGTTGTATAGAGAGTGTGTTGGCTCAGGACTATCCTGACATTGAGTATATCGTGGTGGATGGTGCTTCCAATGACGGTTCGCTCTCAATTATCAATGAGTATAAGGACAGGATAAGTAAGATTATCTCTGAGCCTGACCATGGCATGTACGAGGCTATCAACAAGGGCATCCGGGCTGCTACTGGCGATGTCATCGGTCTGGTGCATTCGGATGATTTTCTGTATTCTCCTCAGACTGTATCCAATATAGTGAAGCGGTTTGAGGAGACTCATGCCGATTTTCTGTATGGTGACGGATTGTTTGTGAATGCCGAGAACACGGATAAGGTGGTGCGCAACTGGATTGGTGGCGACTATCGTCTGTGGAAAGTTCGTCACGGTTGGTTGCCGCTGCACCCCACTTGCTATATCAAGCGCAGCGCCATAGAGCGTAAGGGACTGTATAACGAGAGCTATAAGATAGCCGCCGACTCGGACTTCCTCTTCCGCTATCTGCTTGGCGGCGAGTTGAGCGTCACTTATCTGCATGAATATATCGTGAGAATGCGCATGGGCGGACTGAGTACGGACTCCGCTCGAAGAAAGCAGATGTGGAAGGAGGATATCAGAATGTATCAGTCGCACGGCATGAATCCTACTTTTACAAAGTTGGAGAAGATGCTGTGGAAGGTGCCGCAGTTTATCGGGGCTAAGTTCAAGTGATAGGCTCATTATTTGTGAATATACAGGACATCATAAACATCTTAAAATTAGAAAAGTAATGTGGTGGAAAATAATTTTAGGAGTAATAGGATTAGCTGTCGTTGGTTTTATTGGCATGGTCATCAAGATGGCTGTGACAGGGGCCAAAGAAGAAACAAGGGATATAGAAAGAGCAAGTAAAAAGTAACAGATATATCTGGCGAACGGATGCCTCTACCCTTTTTATCATGAGCTACTTTTCGGGAATGGGGCTAAGTAGCCCGTTTTTTACTAATGAAAACAGAGTGTCAAGTATGAGATTGATAGGAATACATATAGATCAAAATAAAATTCATCCTTTTGTCCGTAAATCATTGAAGGATGAATGGTATCCATTTTATGGTGGTATTTCATACCCACCGCACAAGGAAGATATAGAGTCTTGGGATGAGGATTGTATCTTGGATTTGTATGATATAAGTTCGATTTCTAAGATAAAGGTCTCGATTTCGTGTATCGTAGGTAAGAATGGTTCTGGAAAATCAACCTTGTTAGACATCATGTATGCCATTGTCAATAATTTCTCATACACACATTTGCGGGAAAATGTCAATCGATATGGGGTACGGCTATATGTTGCCAAAGGAGTATATGCAAGCCTGTATTATGAATTGGATAGAAAGATTTATGAAGTCCGTTGTGAGGACAAACAAGCAAATTTGTATGAGGATGGCAAACTTGTGGATTTAGAACGAGACCATCCGCGAAGAGTGTTGCATGAATCTTTCTTCTATACTGTAGCCCTGAATTACAGTCTATACAGCTTTAACAAGTTGGATTATTTGTGTTCACAAGACAAGCAAATCAACGGCAAATGGATAGATGGGCTTTTCCATAAGAATGATGCCTATTATACTCCGATGTCTCTGAATCCATTTCGGACAAATGGCAATATTGACATCAACAAAGAAACTGGGCTTGCCCTTCAGCGGTTGTCTGCTTTGGCCCTATACTTTGACTCTAAAGGGAAGAACTTTATTCCTAACTATAAGGCTGTCAAGTTAAAGTATAGACTTCGCCCCAACTACGAGAAGACTCTTATCGACAAGTTTGCTGCTTGGGAAGAACCAGGCAATTTGAGTCTCCTTTATGATGAGTTAAAACGTGCTTATAATAGTTCTGGAATAAACAGGCGAGCCTTGGGAGCAGAGTTGTATAATGACGTGATTAGCTATTTGGCTTATAAAGCTCTAAAAATAGGATTGACTTATGCGGACTTCAAGCGAGAAATGACTGGCGACAGGATAGACCAATATCTTGAAAAAATAGCCGATGACAATTCTCATATAACGTATAAGATTCGACAGTGCCAAGAATTTGCGAAGCATAGTATTTATGAACGTGATGCCAAGTTTCATGAAATTCGTTTGAATGATATATATGGCAACCGTCCAATAGAAACCTACGAGAAAGCGTTTGAGCTACTTCCTCCTACCTTTTACGATATCGATGTGTTGTTTGAAAAAGAAAAGGATACACCCGATGCAACGTGTAAATATGGGGACAGCATTACGTTCAAAAGCATGAGTAGTGGCGAAAGGCAATTGATGTATTCTTTGAGTTCCATATTATACCATATTCAGAACTTGGAAAGTGTGGAAGATGACGTTTTCCGTGTGTCTTATAGGCATATAAACTTGGTATTGGATGAGGTGGAGCTATACAGCCATCCAGAGTATCAAAGGACTTTTGTCGCAGACTTGTTGGATAGATTGTCTTGGCTGGAAATAAACTATCCGATGAAATCCATAAACATATTACTTGTAACTCATTCCCCTTTCATATTGAGTGATATACCTAAGAGTAATATTCTCTATCTGAAAGAGGGTAAGGCTGTTACAGATACGGATTCTTTTGTGAATACATTGGGTGCTAATGTGAATGACATTCTTCACCAGAGTTTCTTTTTGGAAAATGGTTTTATGGGGGAGCATATACAGAGAAAAATCCAATCTCTGATACGCTTTCTCAAATCGGATGATGCAGAGTCTAAGACTAACGAATGGAACATTAAGAAAGCGACTCAATTTATCAATACTCTGGGAGATGAACTTGTTGCATCTCAGCTTAGGCTGCTTCTTGCTAAGAAGCAAATGACGAATAAAAATTCTTATCGTTCTTGGTTAGAACAAGAACTTGAAAGATTGAAGGGAAATGAACCATGAGAAAAATCATAGTGACGGAAGATATTAAATTGTTGGCTGAGAATTATGCCAAAGGTTTAGATAATGGCACGAATCTCAGTGCAAAGCCTTTGGATAATCTGAAAACCTTGAAGGAAACATTGACTAAGAGTACGACAAAAATCATATTCTCTGCTAAACAATCTAATCCGAAAGGCAACAAGAAAAGATCTTTTTCCGCAACGGAATTACCTCAATATGCAGAATACATACAGACTATAATTGATTTATATTCAAGCATTAATAAGTTGTTGCCTTGGCAATATGAGGTTGTCATCCGAAGAATGGAAGTTATATTGAAGCCGGAATATATGAATGCAGCTGTGAAAATAGTCAAGGCAGAGCCTTACTATTTTACAGACTTAATTATCAAGGCGATGGACTATAAGGGTGTAAGGGAAAATATATTTCCCGATTATGTACGTAATGATGTTCTTGGTATCAAGACTTGTATTTATTGCAATGCCCAGTTTGCCATAACTGCAGAAACAGAACCTGCCTTGACTCCTGCAATGATAAAAAAACGTGGTAAAAGAAGAGGAAGAAAGCCACAGCCTCGCCCTGCTATATTGAGGGCGAATTATGAGTTGGATCATAATTTGCCCAAAAGTTCCTACCCATATCTTTGTACGAATTTCTACAACTTAATTCCTTGTTGTTCTTCTTGTAATAAGCATAAAAGTAAATATCCGTTAGATTTTACTCTTTATGCCAAGAATGGTGATGATTTGGAACCGCTTTATTTTGAACTTCCTACGGATGACTTGCTGAAATTCCAACTTCGTCATGTTTGTGGTGGTTTACATGTTGAGTTGAAAGATAGGGTTGGCGGAACTCTTGCAGAAGAGTTTAACAAGAGGTTTGCCATAGATGCCATATATAAGGAGCATTCTGAAGAAATCAGGGAGTTGCTTTGGCGGCACAAGATATATTCATCATCTGGCATTGCAGCCTTGAAAGATGGATTCAAGGATTTGTTCCAAGACGGATTTGACATAGACAGGTTTGTCTTGGGAACTTATGCCGATACCCAGGATGTGTTCAAGCGTCCTCTGACGATAATGAAACAGGATATAATGAAACAATTGATATAATCATGATATTTCAATATTTGTATAAACCGTTTTATGTAATAAGGCTGAATAAAGCTAATTTTACTATATGGTTTTTGTTTACTATTTTGGGCGGAAATTTGGGACTTGCTTCCAATGTGCTGATAAGAAAATACATCAATAATCTGTCACTTATTGATTCTATAGTCTTGGATTACCATAGTGGAAGTTTTTACATATTCTCCATCGTTTTGTTGGCTTCTTCTGTTGGAAACGTACTAATTGATTTTCTTTCAAAGAGAAATACAGATTTTAAGTCTCTAAAAGTAGTTTGGCTCGCTCTGACATTCTTGTTGTCATTGCTGTGTAGTTTAGCATATTCTGTATATATATGTGCACAAACGCCACAGATCAACAATGATGTGTCTGGCGATGTCTTACAATTGATACTTTTTCTTCTCTCAATAGTTTTTAGCACTTATTCTTTTTGTTTAGTCCTCATGGATGCGAATGATTCTGCCTTTGCTTCTATAAGTGACCGATATGAAAGACAAGAAGAGAAGAAAATACAAGAGATAAGTGAGAATGTTTCAAGTATAACTAACGATGGCAATGGTTTGAAATTATGAAAATAATATTTCCTTATATAGAAATAGAACAACCTATTGGTACTTTTTATATGAGTACCATCAATGCAGAAGTTCTTGCACAAATCGTCTCTATTCAACGCCGAAACGAGAAAGAAAAGCAAAATTTGTTTGGAAATAATCGTCTTCCAAAAGATGAGGAAGGTGTTCAAAGAGAACAATCCAAGGAGCGAGTTGAAAGTATTAGCAAATATTGCCAAGATCCCGATGCAACCTTTCCTACTCCTATTATTATTAGTATATATCGAGATAAAGAATATACAGACAATGGACATGAGTTCATTTTTGATATAGATGAATATGACACAATAGGAGATGTTATAGATGGTCAGCATCGTTTGTTGGGAATTATGAAATCTAAAAGAGCCGTGGACTTTAATCTGCCTGTGGTCTTGATGTTTAATTTGACCATGGAAGAAAAAGCATACGTGTTTTCTATTATTAATAGTACTCAGACCAAGGTCAGTATGAGTTTGATTTATGATTTGTTTGATTTGTCAAAAACACGAAGTTTTCAAAAGACAGCTCATGAAATTGCTCGTTCTTTGAATAAAATGAACAACTCGCCATTTTTTAACAGGTTGAAGATGCTGGGTAAAAAAGATGATAATCAATATTATGCAACCTTATCGCAAGGAACTTTTGTAACCCAATTACTTTCTTTGATGACGAAAGATCCAAATGGCGAGAGAAGTGCTCTGAAAAGAAATAAGCCACTACCAAAAGATGAACATTTGCCTTTGCGTCAATACTTTTTGGAAGGAAAGGATGATGTTATTTTAAAAATAATTCTTAATTGCTTTTCAGCATTAAAAGTCATATTTCCTGATGAATGGAAAAATCCTGATCGGAACATATTATGGAAGACTACAGGATTTGGTGGCGTAATAAAAGCTTTTCCAAAAATTTACAAATATGGTATTGTAGAGAATGATTTATCACAATCTTTCTTTGAAAAAATATTTGCTTCATTCAAAGAATATATGCAAGTGAACAATAAAGACTTTACGAGCAAATTCTATTCTGGCGGTGGAGAGCAACTTCAAGGAAAGTTATGTCAAGATATTCTCAGGGCTAATAATTTATAAGAATGCTGCTTATGATACGCAATGGTACTGTAGTTGATGTTGAAACATACTGTAAAGATAGGAAAAGACCAACTGACAAGGAAAATCTGAGATATATCTTGGAGGTGGGTAATGAGTGTCCCATGTGTGGAAAGATTATAACTGATTTTTCCGCTGATAAGCATAAACTTTATGAGGTCGCTCATATATATCCCAATAGCCCGACTGAAAAGGAAATGTCTGTATTGTCAGACGTGGAAGTGTTGGGGGAAAATTCTGAAAGTTTTGAGAACAAAATAGCATTGTGTAGAGATTGCCATAAAGAATATGATGAGCATAAGACAATAGAAAAATATAATTCAATGCTTAATTTGAAGAAGAAACTTTTACAAAATAGCAAAGCCCAAACTGCATTGTCGCATAATGTGGTAGAGAAAGAGTTGTTGGATGTAGTTCAACAAATATCTTCTTTATCAACGAATTCTGATTCTATTTCTGAAATGGAACCATTGTCCTATACTGTGATGAGCGTAAAGGCCAAAATACCTTCCAACAATCTTCTTCGAACTGATGTTGAAGGATTGGTTTCAAACTATTTTTTATATTTGAAAGATTTATTCAAAAGTTTGGATGAGATTAGTTTTGAAACAATTGCTGCATCTTTCAAACATTCCTATTGCCAAGCCCTAAAAGAACAATTGAATCAAGAAGAAATTTTTGAGTCACTTATTGATTGGGTGAAATCAAAAACACGTTGTTCAAGAACTGTTGCACGAATCCTTGTTTCATATTTTATACAGAATTGTGATGTATATGGAAAAATATCCCGATAAATTGTATTCTGTGCCAGAAAGTGTAGTCGGAATCATGCTGCAAATTATGGAGATGATTCCTGATAAAGGAATATTGTTGAACGATTTAAAAGAGTTGATGTCAAATGTTGACACTAATGATTTTATAGATGCTCTCACCTGTCTTTATGCCATACAAGCAATAAAATACAATTCATTTTATTTTATCGAAAAATCATGTTGAAAGAAATATTCTGCTCAAAATTTAAACAGTCCAAAATAGAGTTTCATAAGGGACTAAATGTTATATTAGGCGATAACAATGGTTCCAATTCCATAGGTAAAAGCACGATGCTTCTTATAATAGACTATGTGTTTGGAGGTGATACCTATGCAAAGAGTGATGTAATAGACCATATTGGTCAACATGAAATTTGTTTTTGTTTTGAATTTGGGGAAGTTAATTCTTATTATAAGAGAAAAACAGCACAAAGTAAAACGGTATTTGTGACAGATGCGCATTATGAGAATGAAAAGGAAATATCTTTAGATGATTATAAAAAACTCTTACTTCAGTTTTATAACATAGATGATGAAAACATATCCTTCCGCAATATTGTAGGTCTATATTCTCGCATTTATGGCAAGGATAATTGCAATGAAAAATTTGTGTTGAGTGCATATTCTAAACAGTCTTTCGATGATTCAATATCGTGCCTTATTAAAATCTTTGGTAAATACCCTGAGATACAAAATCGAAAAGAAGCAAAAAAGAATAGTGAAGAACGGTATAAAACTTTTTGTGCTGCTGTTAAAATGGATTTCATAAAAGTGTATTCAACTAAAAAAGATGTTGATGAAGCCGAAAAAACATTGTTGCTTGAAAAAAATGATTGTTTGGCACTTGAACATCAACTATTAACAGATACATCAGTGTTAACTCCTGTTCAACTTCAGACAATTTCTGATTTGAAGGATGAAATGGCAAGAGTTTTGGCTTTGAAATTTTCTCATAGAAGTAAATTAGGAAAATTACAAGTCAATATAGGAAAGCTAAAGAAAAAAGTTGCCATTGATATAGAAAGACTTCAAATTTATTTTCCTTCTATCAATATAAACGAGATTGAAAAAATCAATGAATTTCATGAAGGCTTAGTTAATGAACTTAACAAGACAATTCTCAAACAAATCACAAAAGAAAAAGAAATATTAGAATCAATAGAGAAAGAAGAAGAGGTAATAAGAAATAAGATAGATTCCGTTATTTCACTGAACCAAGCAAACAAAGTTGTTTTGGATAAACTTATTGAGTTGAGAAAAAGTGTTGATAATAAAGAAAAGGCAATCGCTGATTATAAGAGACGTGAAGACTTGAAAGCAGAGAAAAAAGATGCAAAAGATATGTTTGAGAAAACTCAGAACCTAATTCTTGCTGACATTCAGAACAAATTGAACAATGAAATTTCAATCTTGAATGAAAAGGTTGAAGGAAAAGAAAAGCAAGTTCCTTTGTGTTCGTTGTCATCAAAGAGCTATACATATTTATGTCCTGATGATAGCGGAACTGGAACAAACTTTAAAAATTTAGTCTTATTTGATTTGGCTATATTGGCTTTGACTATGCTTCCATTTGTTATGCACGACACCTTACTTTTGAAAAATATTGAGAAAAAGAGAATGGATGCTATCATGAAATTATATTCGCAAGAAAAGAAAAAACAAATATTTATTTCTTTTGATGAATTGGCAGATTATAGTCCTACAACACAAAAGATAGCTGAAGAATATAAAGTCCTCATTTTATCTCCTGGAGGAAATGAATTATTCGGAATATCTTGGAGTAAGAAAATAACAGAAAAACATAATTAGAACTAAAATAGACGATGATACAATCCTACACAAAATATAAACAATTTCACTCATTGGTTGTAGCCAAGGAGAATGGGAAAGCCGTTCGAAGCGGCTTGGACTTTCTGCGCTTAGTGGCAGAAGAATATAGTCGCTTGGAAGTGTATAACAATCAAGAATGTGATGGCGATGATTTCTTCACTTATCAAGTGGGAAAAGAACTGGCACAGGTGTTGAGAGACGAGGTTACTCCTATTGAATCTGTTGCTGTGGCTCAGAAAGACATGGCCGAAATTGAGAAGATGGAGGCATACGATGATTATTGCCTGTGTTTCTTTGACCATATCCGTGAGGCTATCAATTTCCGATTGGCGGATGCGGATACATACCTTGCAGACCTTGACAAGCAGATAAAGCATCAAACCTACGAATACAAGAAATTGGTGAATGACGAAAACTTTGACCAGTTGAGTTCTCTATTCAGATTTGAGGAGTTGGGCAAGTTGCTCATCAAGAAGATAGAGTGTCTGTGGACTCATGGTAGAGAGAATGAAGTGGATGGCATTATTGCTTCAGCATAATCCGTTCTATACGGTCAACCAATTGCCGATGGATGAGCAGAAATTAATTGCTCAACTCATCAATCTGAAATTTGACGAGTGTGTTGAAGTGCCAAGAAATAACGAGAAGCATCTTATGATGCAAAAAGTTCATTTGGTGGTGACATACGAAGATGGCAATACCTGGAAGTTATTTATGCCTGATTGCATAAGGACAATACTAAGAGATACTACGGAAAGTCAGATTGGTGATTATAGAGAAGCGTGAGGAACTTTGCAAAATACAAGCGAAATATTCATGGTCTTCTGATAAGAAAAATCCTGTACAGCAGAGCATCGCCGATGCCTTGATGTATATAGGATTTATGAAATTGGTATGACATCATTATTGGTTCTTAGACATTGTTAATGGCGGATATCAGTCTATTTGATTACCAAGAGGATATGAAGGAACGGATTGAGAAGGCGTTACGCCTTCATCAGTCCGTGATGGCACAAATGCCGACGGGAACAGGAAAAACATACCTGTTAACAGCTGTCATAGACTCTTGCGTGAGCAACAATCCAATGGATAAAGTATGCGAACAGGTGATAGAACCAGGCAACTATTATGACATGAAGTTCTTGCAAGGTAATTCAGCTTTTTGATTATCAAGAGGACATAGTGACAGCAGCGTTTCTCGTATTCGGGCGTTTCGGATGGTTTGGCAATGATGCTCGTATCGGTCGGCGCAGATGCTCGTATCGGTCGACGCAGATGTCCGTATCGGTCGACGCAGATGTCCGTATCGACCGACGCAGATGTCCGTATCGACCGACGCGGATGGTTTTAGCAGTGCTTCAACTCCATATCCCTTCGCGATTTTGACTTGATTACGAGCCATACGCCACTGAAGACGAGCACTACTGCCACGGCTTGCTTCCACGTGAAGAGGCACATGCCGCAGGCGATGCTCACCGATACCGCTACCACGGGCTGCATATAGTTGTAGATGCTCACCACGGTGGGGCGCAGCGTGCGTTGCGCCGTCTGCATACACAGGTAGGCGATGTAGGTGCCGAAGAATACCACGAAGCCCGTTTCGAGCCATGTCTTGAGGCTGACAGCCTGCCAGTCGGTAGACGCGGCGTGCGAGCCGAGGAACGGCGTGAGCAGAATCGTAGCCCACGTGAACATCCACTTGCTCATGGTTATCGGACTGTAGCGTTTCAGAATGCTGCGATAGAGCGAGAGGTAGAGCGCAAACGACATCTGCGCAGCCACGCAAAGCAAATCGCCGCGTATGTCGCCGATGCGCGAGTCGTTGGCTACGGCGGTGCTGGCTATCAGAATGACGGCACCCGAGCAGCCTACGCCCACGCCCAACGCCTTGCGCCCCGTGATAGGTTCTTTCAAGATAAGCGCTGCGAATATCATTGCGAAGATAGGCAGCGATGTGGTTACGATGGCGGCGTTGGACGGGGTGGTGATGCTCAGACCGATGGTGAAGCAACACTGGTTGCACACGAGTCCGAACACGCCGGCTCCGCAGAGCACGAAGATGTCCTTAAGCGGCACATGCTCGTGCTTGGTGAAGAGCGATGTTATCCAAAAGAACACCGCTCCGCCCAAGGCACGCAGATATACCATATTCAGATTGTCCACCCCGCTGAGCATCGCGTCCTTGCCGATGGGAGCCATGAGGCCCCAGATAGCGCAGGCGGAGAGAATGGCGAGGTGGGCAATCAGTACGCGTTTGTTCTGCATTGCGTCTATACGAGGTGAGCGATGAGGTCCTCACGCTCGCCAGCGAGCATGTCTATAACCGGAATTTCAACCATTGTGTAGCAGCCCGGCTGCTGGCGCATTGTAGCGCGAGCCACGTTCACGAGCACCTGACCGGTGAGTGCAGGGTTGTTGATGCTCATGGTGAACTCCATGCGCTGGTTCTGTGTCTTGCCGCTCACACCCTTGCGAGTGAGATGTACGCCGTGACCCATGTCGCGCACGGCATCAACCGACTGCACTGCGAACACGTGAGTCTCATCGTTAGAGAAGTAGGGGTCTGCCTTGATAGCTGCCGTAACGTCTTCGAGCTTCGCTCCCTCCTCAAGTTCTACGTAAACCATGCGGCGGTGCAAACCCTCGCCCTTCGGTATGGTCATAGACAGAGCATCCTTCACGCCCTCCTTGGAGCGCACGCATACGCTGTGGCCCATCGACATGCCGGGTCCGAAGTTGGTGTAGCTGAGGCCCTTCGGTGCGAGGCTCTGCATCAGGGTGCGCACGATAGAGTCGGAACCCGGGTCCCAACCGGCAGCGATGATGCTCACCGTACCGTTCTTCTTGCACTCCTCAGAGAGTGTGCGACGGTAGTCGACGATAGAAGTATGTATGTCGAAGCTGTCTACGGTGTTGATACCGAGTGCTGAAATCTGCTTTGCGTACTCCTCGCACGAGCGTGTCGGAGTAGCAAGGATAGCTACGTCTACGTCCTTCAGCTCGCGGATGTCCTTCACTACCTCGTACTGTGCCAGTTCGGCAGGCTTGTTCTCGGCACCGTGACGGCGCACCACACCTGCAATCTCAAAGTCGTCGGCAACTTCAAGCGCCTGAATCGCATAATGTCCGATGTTGCCGTATCCCACTACGGCTGCTCTAATCTTTTTCATGTCTTTCACTTTATTATAATTAATAAATAGACGTAACACATCGTATTGTAGATGTGTTGCATCGTTCTTGATGAGTGCAAAGTTATAGAAAATCATTAAAACAACTTCCTCCTGTATGGCGTTTTTTTATGTATTTTACTGTCTGTTAGGCAAAATCATCAAAAATAGGTATTTCATAATTCGCTGATTATGCTTAATTTTGCAACCGTAAAATAAAAATACTCAACGACAATGAAAAAGAAATATCTTGGCAAGACCATCGGGTCGTTGCTTATAGTACTTCTTATGATGCCGTTAGGGCACGCACTTATGATTCTGATGGAGCACTTCCTCGAGCCGACAACGCTTCACTATTCGGCGTTCTTGATGGGCTTCGTAGGACTCGTAATCACCATAGCCGGTGTGTTCGTGAAGGGTGACACACGCCAGACCTGCTTCGGACTCGCCGGAGCCTTGCTCTTCTGGACCGGTTGGGTGGAGTTTCTTTTCGCTTACTTCGCTCAGCGCTTTGGTGTACATTGCGATCTTGTAGGCAACGGCGTTGTGCAGACTGTTACGGAATACGTCAATGGTGTTGGTGTCAACCATACGTTCACAATCAACGGCACACCGCTCGAAGATTTCTCGCGTGCCGACCTTAAGGCGATACGCGGCTCCCGACCGGAGTATCTCATCATGCCTGCCACCTTCGGCATGTGGATGATGTTCGTAGTGATGTACATCTTCTGCACTCGCACCGGCTGTCTGTTCATCCGCTGGGTACAGAGACATTGCGGAATAAACGAAAAGGTGGAGTTGCGGCCTATGGCGTATCATCCGAGCATAGTGATGTTCATGGAGTGGAACATCATGATGTGGGGACTCTACATGCTGCTTATGTTCTGCTACGACCCAGTATTCCTCGGCGACCATCACCCCGTGACCTACGCCATTGCAGCCATCTGCCTCTTCGGTTCGGTGTTGATGTTCAAGAAGCAGCTCTATATAAAGCAGTGGGGACGCAACCTGCGCATGGCTTACGCCACGGTTATCGTGTTCTGGACCTTCGTGGAGGTGGTTGCACGCAACGGACTCTTCAAGGAGATATGGGTCGACCCGATGAATCATGTGGTGGAGATGAGCGCAGTGCTAGCCATCTTCGTGGTGTCCATAGGGGGTGCACTTGTCTCAAGTGCACCAGCCAAGCAAGAATTGCACCAATAGCTCGGTTGGTGCAGCAGAGACTGCTGCACCCCCTATGCTGCATCAATAAACAAATAATATAAACAATAAATAACAACTCTTTTTATGAAAAGAATTTTTACTCTCTTGTTCGCTGTTCTCACAGCAACAACAATCATGGCACAAATGCACGGACCAATGAAGTTCGTTGGTGCATCGAATATGAAAGTCTCAACAATGAGCAACGATAACCCCAGTGATACAATCTTGTTCGCAATGAACGGCATGGAGTCGGGCAACATCACTCTGCCTGCCATGAAGGGTATGAAGACAATACCATCGTTCACCATCAGCGGTGCTAAATTCACGTTGGGCGAGAACCACGTTGTGACATTCGCCGACCAGGCTTTCAGCACAAAGGTGAAAGTGGACGGAGCCGAGAAGAACATCACCGGCACATCGCTTTCGGGCACATACAACATGGCTGACAACTCGCTCTCGCTTACTGTTGTGTTCCAGTACGGCAACATGCCGATGTCTATGACATACACCGTGAAAGGCTACTACGTAAAGGCGGTGTCTAACCCCATCACTGTTACAGTAGGCGGACAGTTCACATACAACAACGACAACGTAACATACGAGTTGCGTCGATACAAGGACGGCGAAACAGACAAGCTCGACGTTACTGTTCCTTCCTATACGCTCGCAAACACCGTCATGGGCGACCTCACACTCGGTTCGTACACCGTGAAGGGACTCGTTTACGACGAGGCTCAGGGTGGCTACTATCGCGACTATAAGAACGACGGACTCTCGTTCCACTTCACGGCTGTTAAGAATGGCAAGACAACAATGGACAAGGACTACGAGTTCGCCGCAGACAAGGCTAACAACATTCTTGTAAAGTACGAAGGCAGCAACGTCAGCTCTATCGTCAACACCTTCCAGATGGGCGCAATGCCTTTCGGTATCGTGTCGGTGTTCAGCGGTGCAACAACCTCAATCAACGGCGTCACCACAACGCCGTCTCACGATTTCAACACCACATCGTCTCAGCAGTACAACCTTGCAGGCCAGCGTGTGGACAACAACTATAAAGGAATTGTTATAGTCAATGGTAAGAAGTATTTGAGAAAATAGTATAATGATTAAAAAAGCCATTTTACTTGCTGTTGCAACTGTGAGCATACACATGCTCACAGCCTGCAACGGCATTTTTGATGATATATACGACCAGCCGAAGCCGGTTGTGCCGGCGAAGGGACAGCTTGTAATAGACGCTACGAGCTGGACCGACTGGTATTATGTCTCTCTGCCACGCCTGCAGCGCCTTGCTGAGGAGGGTGACGAGGACGCTCTGCTTAAGGCTCAGAGCGAGTTCGAGAAGCGTCCTATCCCGTTCACACTCAGCGAGGGCAGCGAGTGGGACGGACGTTCGGGGCAGTATCTGTACTGGTTCGACGTGTGGGGCGAAGGCATACAGAACAACGAGTTTCGCCAGCTCACCAAGACCGACGCTCAGCAAGACCCCGAGGAGTGGAGCTTCGCCGTGCACCGCAACAACGTGCGCACAAACGGCGGCGCTGTCTACGAGACACAATACACATCCTTCGACCAGCTGCCCGCGTCGAGCACCGAATTCGCCAACAAGGAGTTCGCAGCCGACGAGTGGAGCGAGAACGAAGTGTGGAGCAGTCAGGAGCAGATGCTGCTCAGTCTCGTGCCGTCGCAGGGCATCAATATTAATAAGGTGCTTTCGTCGTGGCTTGAGTTCAAGTTCAACGTGCCCCCCGACTACATCCACAAAAAGCATGTCTTCATCCTGCGACTCGCTGACGGCACCTATGCCGCTCTGCAGCTCGCCAACTACATATCGCCCGAAGGCAAAAAGTGCTTCCTGACCATTAACTATAAGTATCCGTATTAAGGAGTTATGGTGGTGAGATGGTGAGGTGTTAGGGTGGTGAGATTTGCATAGGAGGGTATGGCATCCCTGCCATACCCACGCACCCTCCCAGGGGGTGTAGTGGTCTCAACTGCACCAACCAAACAGTCACTGCATCCTCCCACAGCAAGAGCGCATTCCGTGGGATAACAACGCACCCTAACATCTGTGCAGATCTGTGACATCCGTGGGAGAACAAATGCATCCCGCCATCTGTGTAAATCTGTGAAATCTGTGGGAAACTCACAAGACTGCGTGGGTATGGCAAGATGCCATACCCTCCTATAATTAAAAATACAATAAGATAAATGATAAAAAACATAATACTTCCGCTCGCTCTTCTCGCAACCGCGCAAGCGGCGATGGCGCAGGCAGACCCAGAACTCGACGATGTGCAGCTCGACTCCATCTTCCGCCATTACGAACTGGAGGAAGTGGTGGTGACCGGCACGCGCACGCCGAAGTTTCTGAAGGACACGCCGATACAGACACGTGTCATCACGTCGCGCGACATTGCCCGCACCGACGCCACAAACGTGCAGGATCTGCTGCAGCAGGAGTTGCCCGGCGTGGAGTTCTCCTATTCGATGAACCAGAAGACCCACCTCAACTTCGCCGGATTCGGCGGACAGGGCATCCTCTTCCTCGTAGACGGCGAGCGTCTCGCAGGCGAGTCGATGGACGATGTCGACTTCTCGCGTCTGCTTATGGCTGGCGTGGAGCGTATCGAGATAGTGAAAGGCGCATCGTCGGCGTTGTACGGCAGCAGTGCAGCTGGTGGAGTGGTGAACATCATCACAAAGAACGCCACCGAGCCGTGGACCCTGAACCTGAACGCACGCTACGCCAAGCACAACGACCAACGCTACGGTGGCGTGTTCGGACTCAGCTCGAAGCACTGGAGAAATGCGTTCAGTGCCAACTATCACAACAAGGACAACTACAACGTGACGAGCGCTGCCAACCCCGTGACACGTGTCATCTCCACCATCTACGGCGAGCGCACCGTCGATTTCAAGGACAAGCTGACGTGGCGACCCTCCGACCGACTGAGCATCGGCGCACGTGCCGGCTACTTCTTCCGCGAGACAACGCGCACCGTGAACCTGCCCGAACGCTATCGTGACTTCTCTGGCGGCTTGCGTCTCGACTGGCTGATTACCAAGGACGACAACCTGCAGGCGAGCTACGCCTTCGACCAGTACGACAAGTCGGACTATCAGCAGTTGCGCCACCTCGACATACGCGACTACAGCAACGTGCAGAACACGGTAAGACTGCTCTACAACCACTCGTTCGGCGAGACAGCGATGCTCACCGTCGGTGCCGACTATATGCACGACTATCTCTTTAACACTTATCTCGCCGGCGCAGCACGCGAGCAGGACTGCTACGACGTGTTCGCGCAGTACGACTGGAACATCACTGACAAACTCGAAGCCGTGGCTGCTGTGCGCTACGACTATTTCTCCGATCAGTCGAACTCGCAGCTTACGCCGAAGCTCAACCTCCGCTATAAGCCCAACCACCGCCTCGTGCTGCGTGCAGGTTACGGCATGGGCTTCCGCGCACCGTCGCTGAAGGAACGCTACTACAACTTCGACATGGCTGGCATCTGGATTGTCGAGGGCAACGAGAATCTGAAAGCCGAAAAGAGCCACAACTTCACGCTCTCTGCCGAATACTCACGCGCCAACTGCAGCCTTGCCGTGTCGGCATATTACAATAATGTAATAAACAAGATCTCTACATCGGCGCCCTATTTCAAGTCGATAGAAGACAAGCTGCCCTATCTGCCCTATACCAACCTCGCCAACTACAGAGTGTTCGGTGCAGACGTTAGCATGCAGGCACGCTGGCAGAACGGCATCTCGGCACGGCTCAGCTACGCTCACACCAAGGAGCGCCTGCCGAAGGACAAGGATGGCAACACCATAAACAACCAGTACATACCGGCACGAGCCCATGCTCTGAACGCCAACGTCGACTACGACCATCAGTTCACGAAGCGCTACGGCATATACGCTTCGCTCAACGGACGCCTGCTTTCTGGTACGGAGAACGTGGAGTTCAAGAACTACTACGACGTGACCGAGGGTACGGTGCGTGTGAAGTATCCTGCCTACACCCTCTGGAAACTCTCGCTCACGCAGCGTGTAGGCAAGGCGGTGAGCATAACCACCGCTCTTGACAACCTCTTCAACTATCGTCCGAAGCACTACTACCTCAATGCGCCGCTCACCGACGGCATAACATTCCAGGTTGGCGTGTCGGTAGATATCAACAAACTTTAGGGGGTGCACTTGTCTCCGCTTAGGAGGGTATGGCATCCCTGCCATACCCATGCAGCCCTCAATGTGCCCCTAAGAACAACACCAACGGCTCGGTTGGTGCAGCAGAGACTGCTGCACCCCCTAAGAAGTGCACCAACCAAGCATAATATTGTTTAACAACTAAAAAATATGGTACTTTCAAATCTTCAGCACAGCGGCCGTGTAGAGTCGCTACACCCGTTGTTCAAGACCGTGTTCGACTACGTTAAGTCGCACGACTTGCTCAATACTCCCTGCGGACGCATAGAGTTGCTGGGCGACGAACTGTTCATCAACAACGTGAACCCCGAGTGTGTGGCAGCCGACAAGCAGGTGCTTGAGGTGCACCATCAGTATATCGACATCCACATCCTCCTCGAAGGCGAGGAGACCATCGGCTGGAAAGCTATCGAGGACTGCACGAACGAGACGAAGCCCTACGATGCCGAAGCCGACTGCGCTCTCTATGCCGAGCCGGCTTCCGCTTACGTGAAGATGCACCCGGGCGAGTTCCTCATCGTGTGGCCCGAAGACCCACACGCACCGGTGATTGGCGAGGGAAAGATTCGCAAACTGATTGTTAAGGTTAAGCTTTAGTAGTTGAGAGTTGAGAATTGAGAGTTGAGAGTTATGATTACCTTTATAGCTGAAATTCAGCGACAATAATTTTCAGCAATATTGTGTATTATAGCTTTTAGCAAAATATATTAACTTCATTGCATATCATAACTCTCAATTCTCAACTCTCAATTCTCAACTAAGATAATATCTTCGCAGCTGATCTTCTTCCAATCGAACCCAGCCACCAGTTCTTCAGCCGTCACCCTATTGGGCGACTTCTGCAGTCCTGCCTTATAAGCCAACAAGCCTATAATATCCTCTGCTTCGAAGCGCGATCGTAAAGCCCCCATATCCAGGCTGCGGTCGCGCTTCGACAGTCTCTGCCCCTCGGTGTTGCAGAGCAGCGGCAGATGAGTGAAGCGCGGCGGAGCAAATCCCAACTCCTTTGCCAGATAAATCTGTTGCGGCGACGAGAGCAGCAAGTCGCGACCGCGCACTACCTCCGTGATGCCCATCAGCGCATCGTCCACCACCACCGCCAGCTGGTAAGCCCACGCCCCGTCCTTGCGTCGCACGATGAAGTCGCCGCATTGCGTCGTCAGGTCTACGGTCTGCTCGCCGTAGTGTCCGTCGACGAACGACACGATTCCCTCGCCCTCCTCCGGCACACGCATACGTATAGCCGCCTTAGGAGGGTATGGCATCCCTGCCATACCCACGCACCCTGTAGGAGAATATGGCATCCCTGCCGTTTTCAAGTTGCGGCACGTCCCCTTATACACCACGCGCCCGTCGCTCTCGTGCGGAGCCTGCGTAGCCAATATGTCCGCACGCGTGCAGTAGCACGGATACGTCATACCATGGTCAGCAAGTTTCTGCAGCTCCGCCTCGTATATCCCGCCACGCTCGCTCTGATAGAACGGACCCTCGTCCCACGTCAGGCCGAGCCATTCGAGGTCGCTCATAATCAAGTCGGCATACTCCATACGCGAACGCTGCGGATCAATATCCTCAATACGCAGCACCCATTTGCCACCCTGCGCCTTTATCGAAAGCCACGACAGCAACGCACTGAACACATTGCCCAGATGCATACGTCCCGTCGGCGACGGCGCAAAGCGACCCCTCTCTATATATTCCTTATTGTTCATCTTTGTTTTATTAGGAGGGTAGGGCATCTTGCCCTACCCACGCGCCCTTTTTTAGTATTAGGAGGGTAGGGCATCTTGCCCTACTCACGCACCCTTCTTTAGTATTAGGAGGGTAGTACATCTTGCCCTACCCACGCACCCTCGCACTGCTATATAATGACAGCTTAAAGGTTGCGTGGGTATGGCAAGATGCCATACCCTCCTATATTAGTCTGCAAAATTATAAAGAATAATCGGTTTGAGCGTAAGTTGTTGCAATAATATTCAGTTTTGTTACAAATCGATACTTATTTGCTGAATAAAACTACAAATTCACTGAATGTTTCGGTTCGTTCTGCGGATTTATTTGGAAGGTTACAAAAGTTTTCTATACCTTTGCAGTGTGTTTGAATAAAACAATAAGAAAATGAAAGAACCGAGCGCGTGAATCGTCACGTCGCCCGGTCTTCTTTGTGTTTATATTGCGAATTTTGAATTTTGCGCTCGGCTTTGCCGCTTGCCAAAGCAAGAATTATGCGCTTTGCGCATTTTGAATTTATGAATTTGGAGTTGATATTTGTAAGTGGCGAATTCTTAATTCAAAATTCAAAACTCTCTTAGTAGTTAGCGTTCTGTGGGTCGAAGTTTGTCCAGCCGTCGAGCCAGTTGTCACCAGCATTGAACGCTCCGATGTATGTCACAGGCTCGAACCAGGAGTCGAGTCCTGCGAAGTTCTGTGCACCAAATAACTTGCTGCCAGCCTGCGGCATGAACGGAACACCTACACCCTTACCATCGGTGAGCATCAGCTCCGCCTTGTCGGCGAAGTATTTATTTCCCTCCTGCTGAGCGAAGAACCGGTGAGAGAACGACATCTCGCTGTCTGCCTTCACCGACTTTGTCTTGAAGTCGTACTCCTTGTCCTCGTAGCACTTGTTGGCATCCGTGCCCACAACGTCCATGTTAGCAAAGTAGATGTTCTTCAGGTTCAGTGTGCCGGCGTTGGCCTGCTCTACGGTGTTGCCCTTCTCGCCGTCGATGATAAGACCGATAGGCCAGTCGGTAGCCACAGAGTTCACGCAGTTGAGGCGAGAAGAACGGCGAATCTGCATAGCCGACTGGAACTTGCCGAGACCCGATCCGTTGTTCGGGAAGTAGTCGCCGCCGGTGATGTACGACTTGTCGTTGAGGAAGTCGGCAGCAGCCTTTGGACCAACGAACGTGATGTTAGAGAATGTAGCCGTTGTGTAAGGCGGAACCTTTGCACCGTCAGCACAGTTGTCGCTCTCGAAGCCGTTGCTCTGGCTCTGGTCGGCAAGACGCGGGTCGCGTACCGACAGACCGAACTGCACCTTGCCCGAGTAGCCGTTGTCTGTGTCGAAGTCGTCGTCCCAACCCTTGTATGCTACGAGATACTTGCAGTTGACAGCACCGCCGAACCACTCGAAAGAGTCATCGTTAGAATAAGACACCTGCACGTGGTCAATCTTTGTGCCCGAACCAACCGAACCAAGAGTCAAACCGTTAATCTCCTGGTCTGCCTTGAACGGATAGCCTGCGAACTCGATACGGGCGTAGCTCAGCACGCCAGAGTTGTCGCCGTCGTCCTCGCCGCCATGTCTTGTGCGCGGACCACCCTCTATCTGCATCTCGTTCTGGTTGTTCTTAGCCTTACCACAGATGATGATGCCGCCCCAGTCGCCAGGACGACGGCTGCCTGCCGGCTGTGCAGATGTGAAGACGATAGGGTCGGAAGCTGTACCCTGAGCGATGAGCTTGCCGCCGCGCTCAGCTATGAGAGCCGCCTTCGTTGTTTTGTCACCCTTGATGACGGTGCCCGGCTCGATGGTGAGCTCTGCGCCCGAAGCTATATACACCCAGCCTTTCAGCGTGTAAGTGCCTTTCTTAAGTGTCTGCTTGCCGGTGAAGACAAACTCCTGATCGCCGTTGCCGATCACCGTTCCCTGAGCATCGTCCTTGCCCTGCTCGTCGAAGAGCAAGTGGTTGCAAGCCTTCAGTCCGCCGTCTGTGGTCCAGACGTAGCCCGTAGTAGTGTTGCCTTCATTGTTGTCGTCGGTGCAGCTGCCGAGTGTTGCGGTTGCTGCGAGGATGCTGAGGCATCCTAAAAGATACTTCTTGTTCATAATATGTGAATTAAATAAACTTGTTTCTAATATTTTATATCACCAATTAATAATTACTAATTACAAATTACAAATCACCGAGATTCCGATGTTGCGTCCCGGTCGGTAGCAACGTGCCACTTCCTCCTTCTCTGCCTTTCTGCCGTCGGCATACTTCACGTTGGCAAACTGCTTGTAGTAGACACGCTCCGCCAGCAAGTCGCGCACACTTAGCTTCAGTTCCCAATGCTCGCCCCACTTCTTGCTCACCGAGAGGTCGATAGTGTTGCGCGGCATCTCGTAGCTGTGTGGCACGCGGGCGTTGTCGTCGCTCGCCGCCGAGCCTTCGCTGCGTCCTACGCCGATGATGCGCTTGCCGATGCGGTTGTAGAGTAGGGCGATGTCGAGCTGCTGCTTGGCGTTCTTGTAGAAGAAGCCCGTGTTCACGAGGTAAGGCGACTGCCCCTGCATCGGTCTGTTCTCCTCCTTCGAGCCTTTCGCAAACTCCACACGGCTCTTTATGAGTGCTCCGTTGAACGACCAACTGAAGTCGGGCAGTCCGATGAAGCCGAGATTCTTGCGTATGTCGAGCTCCAAGCCGTAGTTGTTGGCGCTCTTCGCATTCTTGTACGAGTAGACGAGGTTGGTGCCTCCGGCTACGGTGTATGTCCACTCTATCGGTGAGTCGAAATGCTTGTAGAACGCAGCGAGCGATATCGATTCGCCTCGCGACGGGTAGAACTCGTAGCGCAAGTCGATGTTGTCTATGTAGCAGCTGCGCAGTTCGGTGTTGCCCTGCACGTCGCTCGCAAGGTCGAAGTCGTAGTAAACCGACGGCGAAACCTCGCGGAACTCAGGTCGGTTGATGCTTCTGCCGTAAGAGAAGCGCATCTGGTGACGCTCGTTGAACTTATACGTAGTGTTCAGCGACGGGAAGAAATCGTTCGTGCGGTAGTGGCGGCTATGCTCGCTCTTCTCCGTGTCGCGAGAGTTCGAGATCAGTTCCATGTCGTTATGCTCGAAACGCACGCCGGCATGTACGCCCAACTTGCCTAACGGCAGGTCTACAGCAGCATATCCAGCCCCCATGAGGTTGTGCGCACGGTAATTGTTGCGCATTTGCATCTGCTCGAACATATACAGACGGTCGTAACCCATATTCGCCTCGTCGCTGAGCAGACGTGTCACGTCGCCCTGCTGGAAGTCGGAGGGCAGAGTGCATATCGACGGGTTCCACTGGTAGTAGAAAGCGCGCGTGTTGTAAGTACGTGTGCGGTATTCGCCGTAGCCTCCCACCTGCAGCGACGGCTGCCATGAGCCGAAGCTGAAGCTGTGCTTGTCGTTCACGCCCAGCGAGACGATGTGCTCGTCGAGCTGAGTCCATTCGCGCGAGATGTCGTTGCCCGTGTGCAACTCTATCTTGCCAGGAGTCTGTATGTCGTTGAGAAGATAGCGTCTACGATCGGGCAGATGACGGTTGGCATACGCGTACCCGATGCTCCAGTCAAGGGCGTCGCTGGTGAAGGTGTGCTTTCCCGTCAGCTGACCGTTGTAAGTAGTGCGGCTGCGGTAGAAGTACTCGGCACTGTTCTCGTCGTTCGACTGTGCGTCGACGCCTTCGCGCCAGGTATATCTGCTCGTAGCCAGCTGGTTGAAGATGTTCTTCAGTTGGTATTTGTGATTACCGTTACGAGAGAGAAATGTCAGATTGAGCATTGCGCCGAGACGCACGTTCGTGTTGTACTGGTCGTCGGTAGAGTGGCGCAGATAGTTGGAGCGGTCGTTCGTCACGTCGTATATGCCGAAGAGGTTGTTCTGCATGTCGGTGTACGAACGCTGCTCGTTGGTGTAGTTGAGCGAGGCGAGCATACCCAATTTGTGTCCGTTGAGGCTCCATCGGCGACTCATGCTCGCTGCAAGCTTCAAGTCGCCCACTGGTTTACGCTGCTTCACGAGCCAGTCGTTGTTCAGTTTGTTACCCGTCAGGCTGTACAGATTGTCGCCCACGGGCTTGCCGTCGGCTCCCTGCAGCGGGTTTAGCCGAGCGTTTATGCCGCCTTGCAGACTGCGCTTGCCGTTGTCGAAGCCAAGGAAGTCGGTGGCGGAACCTTTAGAGTAAGAGAAGTCTTTAAAAGCGGTGGCAGTGTTCCAGTTGCCACCGACTGAAAAGGTTAGCGAGTTTGCGTCGGGAATCTCCTTCGTGTTCACGATGATGAACCCACCGGAGTAGTCGGCAGGATATTCCGCCGACGGCGACTTAACGATTGTCAGGTTATCTATCTGTTGGCTGGGAATAATGTCGAACGAGAACGCTCTTGAGTCGGCTTCCGAACTGGGCACGGCACCGCCGTTCACCCATACGTTGTTGTAACGCTGCGAGAGACCGCGCACCATCACAAACTTGTCGTCGATGAGGCTTACGCCAGGCACACGGCGCACCACCTCGCCTGCGTTCGTGTCCTGCGTTCTGCTTATCTCCTGCGCCGACACGTTGCTCACTATGACCGCACTGTTCTTTGCCAGCTGCACCATTGCCGCCTCGGTGTTGCGACGCTCCACGGCTGTCACCACCACCTCGCCCAACTGCTGCTCGTCGGGCTGCAGTGCCACGCTGATTCTTTCCTCAGCCTTACCGCCGTTGATGCGTACGCCCTCGATGCGTTGCGGTTTGTATCCTACGTAATTAATATATAATGTGTACTTTCCGTTCTTCAGTCCGTTCAGTTTGAAGTTGCCGTCAGCATCGGTCACAGCCTTAGCCTTGCAGCCCTCCACCGACACCACCGCTCCGATGAGAGTCTCGTTGCTCTTCTTGTCTACGACCGTTCCGATTATCTGCTGGGCGAAAGCCCCTGCGGAGCAAGTCATCAGCAGCGCAGTCGCTGCCACCAAACTACATTTTCTGTTGTTCATCCTTTTTACTTTCTTTTAGCTGCCGCAAAGTTACGCCTACGGTGTTACGCTGGTGTTTCTGCTGTGCTGAAAAGTCTTGACAACCTCTTTACGAAACGGTTACATACAGAAAACCGCCCAGATAGGCATCGTTTCCGACTGTCCTATCCGGGCGGTTTATATATAAATGTATAAGCGATAATCTATGCGTATAGCATTAGATCTGTACCTTCACGGTTCTTGCCTGAGCATTGCATACTACAGTAACGAGGTATGTGCCTTTTGCGAGAGCCACCTTTGCCTTGTCGGCAGTAGTGGTGAGTCCGCTAACAACGCGTCCTTCAAAGTCGCTCACGAGGATACGCTTTGCGAGTCCTGCGGTCTCAGGCATATTGATCTTAACGCAGTTCTTGCCAGAAACAAAGGTGAAGTCTTTTGCAGAAAGCGTAGAAGCTACGCCGTCAACCACCTTCTTCTCAGCAAGACGGAACACACGTGTAGCGTGCTTGCGTACATCGGTGGTGAATGTGCCGGTAGCTTCGCCAGCCTCAGCGTTCTCCATCACGTCGCGAACGGTGTAAGTCTTTGTCGGGTCGAGAGCCGGAATAGCAGAGAAGTCGAATGTAGCCTGCTTCTCTGAGCTTGACATATTAGTAACAGAGAGAGCCACGTCGCCGTTCTCACAGTCCTTAGCGAAGACAACGAGGTTGTCAGTTTCTGAGATGAGGTCGCCCTGCTGTCCCATGCGGTCCTGATTGAGAGCGATAAGCTCCTTGTTGCGCAGCAGCTTGAAGTCGGCATCGGTGAGAGTGTTCTTGCTCGGGTCGAACGACAGAGCCATTGGTGAAGACCACATACACCAGAGAGCGAACTGTGTAGCATACTCGTCGTCGGTCATACCAGCGCCAGTGCCACCGCAGAGGTCGTTAGACGACTTACCCGTAGCGTGCAGACCGGTGCAAAGCATATCCGAATCGTTGAAGCGGTTCACGCCCTGATAAGCAGAGAGATTCTTCATAGCCTCGATGCTCTGTACGACGCCCACGCCGCTGCCCGAACCAGTCCAGCAGTCGCGTACATCCTGCGAGATGCGCCAGCAGCGTCCGCCTACCTCAGCACCCCATTTCCACGGTTCGCGCACGCCCCACTCGCAGATGTAGAGCATAGTGTTGTTGCCTGCAGCAGCGAAAGCGTCAGCGAGAGCCTTGTAGCGCTTCTTGGCTGTCTCTACGTCGTCCGGTGCATAGCAGTAGTCGCACTTCACAACGTCTACGCCCCACTCGGCGTATGTCTTGGCGTCGATTGTCTCGTAGCCATACGAACCGAAAGCACCAGCACATGTTCTGTCAGCAGCGTCGGTGTAAAGACCGAACTTCATGCCGTTCTTGTGAACATAGTCTGCAACAGTCTTCAGACCGTTCGGGAAGCGTGATGCATTAGGCTGCGGTGTGCCGTCAGCCTTGCGTGTGCCCTGCCAGAGGTCGTCCATCATGATGTGGTTCCAACCGCACTCGTACAGACCCTTGTTCTGGAAGAGCTCTACAGCCTGCTCAATAATTTTCTGTGAGATGTTGCCCTGAACCGAGTTCCAAGAGAGCCAGCCCATGAACGGCACGGGGTGCTGCAGAGAGCTTGATACGGTGAGTGTAACATCCTCCGATGTTGTTTCGCCGTCTACTGTGACGTTAATCTGATATGTATATACGCCTTCTTCAGCAACTACGCCCTCTACGATATTGCGGGCTGCGTTCCATGTAAGACCTGCAGGCAGATTGCTTACAGAGAGCTGAGCACCGGTAACGGTAGAGCGAACCTTCTGCATGAAGCGAACGTTAGGCTGCGAGAACACGGTTGTAGCACAAGCGAGCTTTGTGGTGAGTTCCTCTGCGCTCACGATGCACGGACGTGTAGAGTTCTGATCCTGGAACACGAGATAAGCGTTAGCCCAGTCGACATGGTCGCAAGTGTTTGTGCCGTCAGTGCCGTTCGAAGTCTCAAGATATAGATACTTCCAACCGCTGAGGTTGTCAGCGTGTATGTCTACCGACTGGTTAGAGAAACGGTTGATAGTGCCCTTAGCCACATCCTCTGTAGCACCACCCTCAGCCTTTACGTAAACATGATAATCGAAGTTGCCTGCCTCCTTCACCTCGTCGTCAACGCCGAGCACAGTGTGGAAGTCGGTAACCGATCCGTTTAGCTTGATGATAATCTGCGACGGTCCGTGTGTGCCCACTCCGCTCTCGTACACCTTGCCACCGATAGTGATGTTGTTGCCGTCGATGCTCTTGTCCTTCTTCGGTGTGTGGTTCTCCCAACCGCACTTTGTCTTCTCAATTTCGAGCGACGAAAGACGGATGTATTCCTGACCCCAAGGAGCGTCAGGGATAGTAACTACGTTAGAGCCTCCCTGCCACATGTCCGACTCGTTGATGAGCTGCGGAGCTGTGCCAGCGTACTTGAAGTAGGCGTCGCCGAGATCCACGTGGTCGCCCCATGCCTCTTCGCCCTTGTCGAAGTTGAGAATAAGATACACTGCGCCAGTAAGGTCAACATCAATCGTTGTGCCGGTAGCGTCGTTGACAGTGATAGTGCCACTCTTCACAGTCGTAGCCTGCTTGCTGCTGTTGTAAGTAGTGACGGTGTAGTCTACGATGCCGTGCTTAGCCTGAGTAGGCGCTGCTGCATCAATACCGAAAATAGCGTGAAAACTTTTGGCACCATTCACCTTCACCACAAATTTTGAAGGAGCATGTGTGCCAACACCCGTTGTGTAGGTGTTGCCGGCTATAATAAGCGGTGTACCAAACGTAGCCTTGTCGGCATACACCTTATTCTTATTATCGTCGTTGAAATAAGTGACAGTAGTCAGGTCGAGCGAACTCAACAGGCATACGTCGTTACCAGTGGGGGGGGTAATTGTCTCTGCTTTAGCATCAACAATGCCCAACACACTGACAAGAAGCAAACCTATCAGTGCGCTTACGTTACGTAAAAGTTGTTTCATTGTTTTTAATTAAAAAATTGATTTGTTGTATTATAGATTTTCTGCAAAGTTACCTATTATTGTCTGATTGGCAAAATATTACATCATGTTTTAACATAAAAAAGGTTCGTGGCGACAACATGGCATGTGTCTATTTGCTTAATAGCAAAATTATTTGTAATTTAGCGACATAAAAACCAGACAATTCGCATGGAACCTAAATATAATATGAACAGATGAAGATACACCAGAAACTACACCAATACATATTTGCTGCGTCGGTCGTCTCGCTGCAAATACCGGCATCTGCCACTGCTCAGGTGCAGGAGCTGAACGTGCAGCGCGACACAGTCCCCACATATCTGAAGGTACAGAACAAAGGTATCGTAAACAATGCGCTCGACGTGTTGAACGGCAATGCAGCCGGTGTTAACGTTACTTCGAACGGCATGGACCGTATGGCGCAGCTCTCGTCGGTGCGAGTGCGCGGCACCACGTCAATAGTCGGTGGCAACGACCCTCTCGTCATCATCGACGGCGTGACAAGCGACATAGCCACGCTCTCCACCATCTATCCTGCCGATATAGAGAGTTTCTCGGTGCTGAAGAATGCCGCAGAGACCGCACTCTACGGCTCGCGCGGTGCGTCGGGCGTTATCGAGGTGAAGACAAAGAGGGGCACAGGCAAAGGGTTCCAGATATCCTACGAGACAAACATCGGACTGGAAGCCATGTCAAAGAAACTCGACATGCTGTCGGCTGACGAGTATCTTGCTACTGCCAAACGCCTCGGGATATACGCCAACAACGGCGGATACAAAAACAACTTCTACGATGTCATCACCCGAACCGGCTTTGTTCAGAACCATTATTTGGCTTTCAGCGGTGGCTCGGAGCAGTCGAACTATCGTGCGTCGTTCGGCTACATCGACCATAACACCATAATAAAGACCAAGGACTATAACAATTTCGTGGCAAAGATAGATGTCACGCAACATGCTTTCGGCAACCGTCTCGTCGGCGACTTTGGTGTGTTCGGCTCTACGTACAAGAACAATGACATCTTCGACCCGCAGATGCTGTTCTACTCTGCTGCTTGTCAGAACCCTACCTATCCTGCCGGTCGCGATGCCAACGGCAACTGGACAAAGAACGGTTCTGCATATCGTATCAATCCGCCTTCTGCCGTGCTTGCCGAGCGTAGCGACCAGAAGGAGATGTACTTCAACACCCATATGCGACTGCTCTACAAACTTGCGCCGTCGCTCAATCTGTCGGCATTCGGCAGCTACTCGTACACCTCAAACGAAAACTCAGAGTTCTGCCCCACATGGGTGTGGGCGCAGGGCAACGTATATCGCGGCGAGTTCAAGAAACAGGAGTATCTCGGCAATGTCTCGCTCGACTATGCCCATACATGGGGCAGCCACACGTTGGCAGCCGGACTCTCCACAGAATACCATTATCTGGAACGCACCGCATTCTGGACACGCGCCAAGGGCATAACAACAAACGAGTTCGGCTACGACAACATCGGAGCCACTGCGTCGCGTCCCTATGGCGCTACGGGCAGCATCTACGAAGACCAGTCGCTGGCGTCGGTCATGGCAAACGCCTCCTATACATTATATAATAAGTATAAACTGACGCTCACTATGCGTGGCGACGGTTCGTCTATGGTGGGCGACAACAACACATGGGGATTCTTCCCCTCGGTTTCGGCTGAATGGAACGTCAAGAAAGAGCAGTCCTTAAGCCGTTTCGACGGAATAAATACTCTGAAACTGCGCACGGGCTACGGACGCTCGGGCAATCTTGGTGGCATATCTGCCTATACTACAATGAACAATGTGCAGCAGACGGGCATCGTACCCGTTAACAACACGCCGACCGTGACGCTCGGCAACATACGCAACAACAACCCCGACTTGAAATGGGAGACAAAGTCGACGTTCAATATCGGTGGCGAGATCGGACTGTGGCACAACCGCCTTATGCTTACCGCTGAGTACTACTACTCGAAGACCACCGACATGCTCTACTCCTACGACGTGCCCGTGCCGCCGTTCGCCTACGACAAGCTGTTGGCAAACATTGGCGCTATGTCAAACCAGGGTCTTGAGATCGGTTTTTCTATAGCTCCGGTGCAGACAAAGGATATAGACCTGAACGTGAGCATGAACCTCTCGTTCCAGAAGAATAAGTTGCTCTCGCTCTCTGGCAACTATAACGGCATGAATATGTCTGCTGCCAACATCACAGCCATTGGCTCCATAGACGGAGCCGGTCAGAACGGCGGCGACAACAACCATGTGCTCTATCAGATAGTAGGACAACCCTTGGGTGTGTTCTATCTGCCCCATTGCACCGGACTCTACAAGGACGAGCAGGGCACAATGAAGTATAGGATAGAAGACCTCGACCGCAACGGCACCATCGACTTTGGCGACGGTGGCGACCGACGCATCTGCGGACAAGCCACGCCAAAGGCAACGCTCGGCTCCAACATATCGCTGCGCTACAAGAACTTCTATATGTCGTTGCAGATGAACGGAGCCTTCGGACACAAGATATTCAACGGTACGGCATTGGCATACAACAACATGTCGTCGTTCCCGATATACAACGTGATGAAGGGTGCGCCCGAACGCAACATCGTCGACCAGAACGTGTCCGACTATTGGCTCGAACGTGGCGACTACCTCAACTTCGAGTATCTAACCGTCGGCTACAACGTGCCGGTGAAGAGCAACATAGTGCGCTCGTTGCGTGTGTCGTGCAGCGTCAACAACCTCGCCACCATCACGTCCTACAGCGGTCTGACACCGATGATCAACTCGTATGTTGTCAACTCGTCAATGGGCATCGACGACAAACGCTGCTATCCTACGTACCGAACCTACTCCATAGGAGTGAGCGTGCAATTCTAAACATTCCGAAATGTTTTCACCAACGTAACGATTAATGACTATGAAACATAAATTTTTCGCATTGTCTGTTCTCGCCCTTTCGCTCTCGCTGACGAGTTGTCTCGACGAGACACCAAAGGACCAGATACCAGAGCAGAATATTTACGACTCTGCCAACAGCCTGTATGTCAACGCCGTAGCTTCGCTGTACAACTATATAGGTGCACACGAGGAGGGCGAAGGCTTGCAGGGCACATGCCGCGGCATATACGACTACAACACGCTGACCACCGACGAGGCTATCATGCCCATACGCGGCGGCAACTGGTATGACGGCGGACTCTGGCAAAACATGTACAACCATACTTGGACTGCCACCGACACCGATCTGTACAACGTCTGGAAATATCTCTATAAGGTTATCGTGCTCTCCACAAAGTCGTTGGAGACGATAGACCAGTACAAGGCGCTGCTTACCGACCGACAGCGTGACGAGTACAAGGCGGAAGTGAGAGCCGTTAGAGCCATGTTCTACTATTATGCCATGGACATGTTCGGACGTATACCCATACTTGAGTCGACAGCGCAAAAGACTGCCGACATACGGCAGAGTGAGCGCAGCGAAGTGTTCGGCTATATCGTGAACGAACTGCAGACCGTGGCACCGCTTCTGCCCCTTGAGCACAGCAATCTGCAAGGCAACTACTACGGTAGGGTGACGCGTCCGGTGGCATGGTTCCTGCTTGCCAAACTCGCCCTCAACGCCGAAGTGTACACCGACGACAACTGGACCGACGCGTCACGACCAGACGGCAAGACGATAATGTTCAACATCGACGGCACACAGAAGAACGCATGGCAGACCTGCGTCCACTACTGCGACCTGATTGCAGCCGCCGGATATTCGCTCGAGAGCGACTATGCAAGCAACTTCGCCGTGCACAACGAAAACTCGAATGAGAACATCTTCACCATTCCGTTGGACAAGATGCTCTATCTGAACGAGTTTCACTATCTGTTCCGCTCGCGCCATTACGCACACGGCGGTGCATACGGCGGAGCTTCCGAGAACGGCACCTGCGCCACGCTGCACACCATGGCTGTAAACGGTTACGGCACAGCTTCGCCCGACACACGCCTCGAACTTAACTTCTACACGGGTAGGGTGGAGGTGGACGGCAAGTATGTAACCCTTGACGACGGCACACCGCTCCAGTACATGCCGCTCGCCGTCGAGCAGAACCTCACGGCAAGCAAATACATCGAGACGGCAGGAGCACGCATGAAGAAGTATGAGGTAGACCGCACAGCCTACTCCGACGGACGTATGCCCGACAACGACATCGTGCTCTACAGATACGCCGACGTGCTGCTGATGAAGGCAGAGGCAAAGGTGAGAAACGGAGAGTCGGGCGACGAGCAACTCAACGCCGTGCGCTCGCGTGCCGGAATGCCCTCGCTTGCAGCCACACTCGCGAACATCCTCGACGAACGTCTGCTCGAACTCGTGTGGGAAGGCTGGCGCCGACAGGACATGATACGCTTCGGCACCTACTGTGAGCCGTACGACATCCACACACCGTCAGTCGCCGACAAGAAGGGATATACTATAGTATTCCCAATACCGGAAAAAGCCCGCGAACTGAACCCGAATCTCGCGCAAAACCCTGGATATTAACGAAAGACAAAGCCAGTAATACACACGGATCGTAGTGCAAACAAAAAACAAATAATGAATAATTCGTGAAATGAAAATAAAAAAATACCTCAAAATAGGTATAGTATAATTCTTTTTTTGTAATTTTGTAAGCGTAAAGGGTGTGAGATGTAAAAGCTTATGCCGCTTTCGTAGAAAAGACTTTACACATTAATAATTTAAATTATTATAACCGATTATGATTTATTCAAAAGAAGTAGACAACATGTGCGTTGTCGCAAAGGGTCCTAACCACGGACCGGCTCCAATTCCTGAAGAAGGAAAATGGATTTACGCCAAGGAGATTAAGGATATTTCTGGTTATACCCACGGTGTGGGTTGGTGTGCTCCTCAGCAGGGTGCTTGCAAGCTCTCTCTGAACGTTAAGGACGGCATCATCCAGGAGGCTCTCGTTGAGACTATCGGTTGCACCGGTATGACTCACTCAGCAGCTATGGCTTCTGAGATTCTCCCGGGCAAGACAATCCTCGAGGCTCTGAACACTGACCTCGTTTGCGATGCTATCAACACAGCTATGCGCGAGCTCTTCCTCCAGATTGTTTACGGACGTACACAGAGCGCATTCTCTGAGGGCGGTCTCGTAATCGGTGCTGGTCTTGAGGACCTCGGCAAGGGTCTGCGCTCACAGACAGGTACTCTCTACGGTACAGTAGCTAAGGGTACACGCTACTTGGAGCTCACAGAGGGCTACATCACACGTCAGTTCCTCGACAAGGACAACCAGGTTTGCGGTTATGAGTATGTTCACCTCGGCAAGATGATGGAAGCTATCAAGAACGGTATGGACGCTAACGAGGCTGTGAAGAAGTTCACTGGCTCCTACGGTCGTACAACTGCTGAGCAGGGTGTTGTTAAAGCAATTGATCCACGTAAAGAATAATAAGGAGATACACAACTATGATTAGAAAAGTAAGTTACGAAAGTCAGGAGCGCCGCGAGGCTCAGGTTCTTGCCGCTCTTAACGCTGAGGGAATCAAGAGCCTTGAAGAGGCTAACGAGATTTGCGAAGCTGCAGGTGTTGACCCTTATCAGATGTGTGAGGACACACAGCGCATCTGCTTCGAGAACGCAAAGTGGGCATACGTTGCAGGCGCAGCCATCGCTATCAAGCGTGGCGTTAAGACAGCAGCCGACGCTGCTGAGGCAATCGGTGTAGGTCTGCAGGCATTCTGCATCCCTGGTTCTGTAGCTGACGACCGCAAGGTAGGTCTCGGCCACGGTAACCTCGCTGCACGTCTTCTCCGCGAGGAGACACAGTGCTTCGCTTTCTTGGCAGGTCACGAGTCATTCGCAGCTGCTGAGGGCGCTATCAAGATTGCAGAGATGGCAAACAAGGTTCGCAAGAACCCGCTGCGCGTTATCCTCAACGGTCTTGGCAAGGACGCTGCTCAGATCATCAGCCGCATCAACGGCTTCACATACGTTAAGACAGAGTTCGACTACTACACAGGCGAGCTGAAGGTAGTAGACCGCATCGCTTACTCAGACGGTCCGCGCGCTAAGGTTAACTGCTACGGCGCTAACGACGTTCGCGAGGGCGTTGCTATCAACTGGAGCGAGGACGTAGACGTATCTATCACAGGTAACTCTACAAACCCGACACGTTTCCAGCACCCGGTAGCTGGTACATACAAGAAGGAGCGTATCCTCGCAGGTAAGCCTTACTTCTCAGTTGCTTCTGGTGGCGGTACAGGCCGTACACTCCACCCGGACAACATGGCAGCAGGTCCTGCTTCTTACGGTATGAC
>ERZ1026878.192-NODE-192-length-51783-cov-140.020202_pt1 | contig 51783 bp, 33 predicted proteins | sample MGYA00380169_ERZ1026878 | MGnify/ENA primary metagenome ERZ1026878 (study PRJEB33269, sample SAMEA4719805) | human gut metagenome | biome: human-associated habitat; feature: organic feature; material: feces | place: Cameroon | collected 2013-10 ...
CGATGAATATTTGTAAACGGCAAACATTTATCGGAAAAAAGTATCAGACATTCAATAAAAAAGTATCTTAGGATGAAGCCTACTTGCTGCACATCCCCAGAAAATACTTATGAATCTCCAGACTTTCGTTCAGTTCAGGATGGAAGGCGGTAACGAGCTGGTTACCCTGACGGGCAGCTACAATCTTGCCATCTACCTCAGCAAGAGCCTCAGCATCTCCCCACACCTCTTTAATATAAGGGGCACGGATGAAAGTCATAGGGATATTTCCCTCGATGCCCTTCATAGGAGCCTCGATGTAGAAACTGCCCAACTGGCGACCGTAGGCATTTCTCAAAGCCGTGATGTCCATCGAAGCAATGCGCTGACTAGGCTCACCCTCAATCTTCTTGGCAAGAAGAATCAAGCCGGCACAAGTACCATAAACAGGCAAGCCGGCAGCTATCGCCTCCTTCACTGGTTCCATCAATCCCAGTTCATTCAAGAGCTTCGCCTGGGTGGTACTCTCACCACCCGGAATAATCAAGCCATCCTTAGGCTGGTCCCAATCCTTCAACTGGCGAACCTCGAAACTATCCACGCCCAACTGAGCCAACTTCTGTCTATGCTCAGCAAAAGCGCCTTGTAAAGCTAATACTGCTATTCTCATAACATACTTATCTAATATAAAAGCCCCTTCTTGTGCAGGAGGGGCTCTTATCCGTTATCTCATCTATTACTTACCTCTTTCAGCCATGAGCAAAGCAATCTCCTGCTCATTGATACCTACCATTGCCTCGCCGAGGTCCTCGCTCAACTCAGCCAGCATCTTAGGGTCGTTGTAGTTGGTAACAGCCTTCACGATAGCCTGTGCACGCTTAGCAGGGTTACCGCTCTTGAAGATACCAGAACCTACGAATACACCCTCGGCACCGAGCTGCATCATCAGGGCAGCATCAGCTGGAGTAGCCACACCACCGGCAGCGAAGTTTACCACTGGCAACTTGCCGTTCTCGTGAACATACTTCACCAGGTCGTAAGGAGCCTGCAACTGCTTGGCAGCCTCGTAGAGTTCATCCTCGCTCATAGAAACCAAGCGGCGGATTTCACTCTGCATCATACGCATGTGGGTAACAGCCTGAACCACATCACCTGTTCCTGGCTCACCCTTGGTACGAATCATCGTAGCACCCTCAGCGATACGGCGGAGCGCCTCGCCCAGGTTCTTGGCACCACAAACGAATGGTACGTCAAACTGAGTCTTATCGATGTGATAAACGTTATCTGCTGGAGAGAGCACCTCGCTCTCGTCAATATAGTCGATTTCGATAGCCTGAAGAATCTGAGCCTCAGCGAAGTGACCGATGCGGCACTTAGCCATTACAGGGATAGAAACAGCCTCCTGAATACCCTTAATCATCTTAGGGTCGCTCATACGAGAAACACCACCTGCTGCACGGATATCAGCTGGAATACGTTCCAGCGCCATTACTGCGCATGCACCTGCTGCCTCTGCGATTTTTGCCTGTTCTGGAGTTGTTACGTCCATAATCACACCACCCTTGAGCATCTGAGCCAAGTTGCGGTTCAATTCTTGTCTATTTTCTGCCATAATTCTTATATTTTTATTCAATTACGGCTGCAAAGGAAACATTTTTCAGCGAAATAGCAGAAAAATGTTCCATTTTCTGCAAACATTGAGTCATTTTGTATAAAGAGAGATTCGCAAATATATAAGAGATATTCCTGAATATATAAAGCAGTACACAGATTGTACTGCTAAGAGAAACCGAGAGGAGTTCACCTTCTGAACGTCTTTATTTTTTGTATCTTAGCGAAAAATTTCGTAACGAAAAATTTCGATTATGGAATATAGAAGACCCATTCTTCAGGAAATGGATACTCAAGAATATGATTGAGTAAGATTATATACAGAGAAATCGCCAGCAAAGCTGTAAAAAAGCTTCGCTGGCGATTCTGCAAGAGAGAGGTTTATCTATGTGTTAAACTTTATAACTCGCTCTAAATTGGACTTTGATTGAATATCAAGAACTTGGGCGTTTGCCTATATTATATAGGTAACAATATGGAAACGAGCGGACTACTGCTAGTTTCTGTATTTTGCAATATACAAAGAACGCCTTAATTCGGGGACAAAGATACGATAGTTTTCTAAATATCCAATGAATTACGATGAGAATTTTATGGCAATTAGAACTTTTTGTGTTAAATTCCATGCATGAAATGCAGTTTTCTAAGAAAATATTTGGAGATTCCGACAAAAAAGCGTATTTTTGCAGCAACAAATCCCACCACGCCTCTCAACGATGCGTACCACGGTGGGACTTCGCTTTTTATATGGGTATATGAACTACGACAAACAACCGATAAATATAGATGAACAATTAGCCTTGCTCCAAAACAGAGGACTAATGATAGAGGATGATGCTACAGCCAAATTACAGCTTCGCAATATCAGCTATTTCCGTATCGCTAGTTATCTTCGATACATGGAGCAAGACCGACAACATCATCTTTACAAATCCGGCAGTACATTCGAGCAAGCCATCAACCTTTATCTCTTTGATAAAGAACTACGCCAACTTATATTCAAGGCTATCCAAGATATTGAGATTTCTCTCCGAACCAAGATGATTCAAGTGTTCTCAATGGAACATGGGGCATTTTGGTTTATGGATTCGTCATTGTTCAAGAATGCAGAGTTTTATGAAGGTTGTCTTGACAATATCAAGAAAGAGGTGTCTCGCTCAAATGAAGATTTCATCAAGGAACATTCCGAGAAATATAATTATCCAGCTCTTCCACCCGTGTGGAAGACCTTGGAGGTTGTTTCATTTGGTACTCTTTCCAAGTTGTTTTGCCTGTTTAAGGACAATCGATTAAAGAAGCAAGTGGCAAGAGAGTTTGGACTTCCTCAATACACTTATTTGGAAAGTTGGATAAGGTGCATTACCGTACTTCGTAATTGCTGTGCTCATCATGCACGTATATGGAATAGGCGTTTTGCCTTGAAACCTCAATTACCGAACCGACTTCCTCTCAATTGGATTACTCCAAGTCAGAAGCCTATCAAGTTGTACCATCAGCTATGCACCTTATTATATTTGGAACAAACTATTAAACCTTGCATGGACTTGAAAAGTTCTCTACTCAAACTCTTTGCAAAATACTCTAATGTAGATTTGCATGCCATGGGATTTCCGCAAGGATGGGAAAATGAACCTTTATGGAGATAGTAGGCGGTGTTCGGATATAGCTTATCCGAACACCTGCTGCCATAACGTTTTGTTGCTGACGAGGCGAGGAGGAACCTTGCCTATCACGTTCCTCACCTTCTCGCTTCTCAACTCGATATTATCTGTTTCTTTTTCTTCCTGTTCCATATCAAAAGCATTTTAGTTTCCCAATTCCAACTGATTCTTCACCTGGTTGATGAAGATACTTCCAGCCTCCTGGGTCTGTTGGAGTTTGAGCACATAGCATACTATCATGCTGAAAACAAACAGGAAATATACTCATTTATTTTTCCATATCTAAATTCTTACTATTATTTAGCTTTGTTGTTTTCCCCTTTCCCAAGCTATACTTTACACTGATTAGGGCAACAAAAGCATTTACTCTATTATCACCATAGATTTGATAAGCAAAATTTGGAAGGCTCACTTTCGTATAAGTCTTCTTGGAAATCATGGAAGTCGGTATGCTTACTTCCAAAGATATTGGCAACTTACCTTTTAACAAAGAGTAAGAAGTTCCTACAAACAACTTTTCCTCTTCATCATACTGTTTACCTTGTAATAATGGCAATTTGTCATGACGAAGGAAATAGCTAGCCATAAAACTCAATTTTGTATTTGGAACATTCCAAAGAAGCTGTGTATCAAGATACCAGGTTCTGCCAAAATGCTTCGTGTCATCTTTCATATACCGATGATACCATTGGTAATTTGCAACAAATGACAGTTCTACGCCTTTGCCAAGATTATAATCACCTTCCATTCCCAAGTAATTATGTCTGTAATTACAATTTGCTTGAGTCTGATAAGTTTTATCATCTTCTTGCAGATAATAGTCTATAATCTCATCCTTGCTCTGCTTGTACATATAGTCAATCTTGACTATATTGACAAAGTTGACCGTAATTTCAGAATAATGCATAATTCTAGGTTTCAACTCAGAATTGCCTCTATGCCAAAGCACATCGTTCACTTGCCATCTTACCGTTGACAACTGATCAAGGTTGGGATACTCCACATCACAAAAATAATTATATTGCAAATACATCCACTTAACAGGTTTCCAATAACCTTTAAACAAAGGCATCCAAGATGTATGTTTCTCAGATACAGCCTTCAATTGGTTTTCATCTTTAACAGTCAACAAATGAGTGCCTAGCAAAGCATTGAAATTTCTAAATGGCTGATATGATATTGCTCCCATCAATTTACTTCGAGTTTCCTTGCTATTATACAATACTATATTTTCATTTCGGTCAGAATTAGAATAGTCTTTCCATATTTGGGTGTAGTCAGCCCACAAAGACACCTTGTTACCCAAATAATAATTGGCAGACAAATAATAACGCCAATAATTCTTATTCCCCTTGTAAGGACTAAGAACAATATTGTCCTTCTCACTATATATTCTATCTTCATGAATATCATACCAATTATATATGAGTTCCGAAGATAAATTCAAGTGATTCGCAAACTTTCCTTTATAAAACAATCCTATGGTATAATCATCTGTCTTAAAATCATCCAGACTATTCAATTCATAAAACTTATCATTATTGAACACAGAGAAGGAATCATTCTGTTTAGTTCCTTTTCTTTCTATCCATGCTTGCGCAGATAGAATCTGATTGTTTGATAATCTATAATCCGCGCCCAAACTAAAGCTCCCCATATTATTCCTAGTACTTATGTTTGGCTTTTTATAATCAGCTGCCTCTGATTTAATCACAAGATCAGACATACTGCTATATTCATAACCAGATACATCATAATTCTGACGATGATTAAAGCTTAAGCTACCATACAAGTTAACCTTGGGTAAGGTATAGGTAAAGCTGGTACCTATAGCTTCCCTATTAGAATGCTTGTTCCTGAAAGAATACAGATTGCGGGTAAAAGCACTTACATCCCATCCTTTATAATCATCAGCCAATTCGATATTAAGTACAACAGGATAATCAGAATATTTACCTGCAGGATAACGCATAATTTCAACTTTCTTGATGCGTTTAGGATTGAGACTGATAGCATATTCCCTTTTTACTTCTTTACCATTGATAACTATTGGCACATTTTTGTCTTTACCGACATTTACCTCATCTGTTCCCCAGTCAGTTGTTATTCCAGGCAACTTTGCCAATAATTGTATAGCACTAACAGTTCCCTTACGAAGGGAATCTGTTATAAATATTGTTTCTTTTGATGCATTTCTACTCACCATATCAGCCACAACCACAACATCCTTCAGTTCTTTTTCTAACGAAAAATTTGCAGAAGGCATGCTGGTAGAATCCGATACGGACACAACCTTTCCTTTCACCTGCGCTAAGCAAGTGAAAGGAAACAAAAGCAATATCAACACAAGTTTTGAACCAATTCTCATATTATTAAAATTTTGATGTTAATGAATTTCTGCAGCAAATATTTTTATCTATTCTACTTTTAAAAGTTTTCTATGTAGTTACGAAGCGAAAAATGCTCATTTTTAATGCCAACCTTATCCTTATACAAGAACAACTTTTCTTCATTCATACACAACGCTGATGCAACTTAGTTCCCTTACAAGACAAGAAGTAAAATGAACCTTATTTTAATCTTTCAAGCATCCGATAGGAACTACAAAAACACCATCTTTTCTTCGATATTTCCTCAGTTGGCTGAATTTTGTTTCCTCAGTTGGCTGGATTTTATTTCCTCAGTTGGCCGTATTTCGTTTCCTCAGTTGGCCGTATTTTATTTCCTTAATTGGCTGGACTCATTTTAATCAACAGGTTTTGGTTGCCTGAAAGCAGAAGGCGTTACCCCTCTCATCTTCTTGAAGAACTTGGTGAGATGAGCCTGGGATGAGAAGCCGAAGGTGTTGGCTATCTCCTGCACCGTATGCGTGGTGGTAGAAAGCTCGCGCTCTATCTCCTTCACGATGTATTCATCGATGATTGCCTTCGGCGTCTTGCCGGAGATGCGACGGGTAACCTGAGCCAGATAACGGCCACTCACATTCAACTGGTCGGCATAGAAATGAACATCGCTGTAAGTGCGGCAGAAGTTATTAACCTGCGAGATAAACTGGTTGTAGAGCTCGGAACTCCTGCCCTGCAGATTGCTCTGGCGCACGAGTTCTACATTGATGAAATCCTGCGCCATCGCCAACGCCTCCTCCATCTTCTTGCCCTGATTCAGATAAACGGCAAGAGCTGAAGAGAAACGGTTGATGAGACCATGCGAATTGGCATTGTCGAGGCGATAAATCCGGAGTCCCTGCTTCTCGGCAAGGCTCAGCAGTTTGGAATTCTGAAGAATGATGTCGCTCTCCTTCTTGCGTGACACGACGACAGAACAGAGCGGCAGCAGACGGTATTTGATCTGGCTCACCACATCTTCCGTCATCAGCGCATCGCCCTGGCTCGACCAGATGGCAGGGGCATAGATGATATGGGCAGGACGATACTTGGTCAGGGCATCGATGACCACATTCAGCGTCTCCACCCTGCGTATCATACCAATCTTCACAATATCAGGCTGCATATCGTTCATGATAGCCTCTATCTGCCCCGAAACAATCTCGGCAGGAATATCGAAGAACTCCTGAATACCGAGCGTATTCTGCACAGTGATGCTGGTTATTGCCGAAACAGCATAACCGCCCAACTCGGCAATCGTCCTGATGTCCGCCTGCACACCAGAGCCTCCGGTGCTGTCTGAACCTGTAATCGTTAATATCATATCCTTAAACTTTGAACCCGATGATAAGTTTGAGGGCAAAGATACAAAAAAAGAGCGAATAATCCGCAGAATTTGCAGATAATTCGCTCTTTTTTTTATTCTTCAGTGAGATCTTTACATTCCTTGAGTATCTCGGCAGGAACCTCATCGCAACGCTTGTAGCGGCTGATGTCGGTAACATCATCCTTGGCAGTCCATATCATGGAACCGGAAGCCAGGAGGCGGGTTACGAGATAACTCTGGTACCAGTCGCCCTTACCGTTATCATAGCTTCCGCTGATGATGTAGCCCTGGTATGGATCGTTCTTGATAGCGAACGAACCGGTGATATGGCGACCATACATACTGTCAAACTTCTGATACATCTCGAAAGTCTGGTCCTTGCGGTTGAAAACGATGTAGCAGTATGTGCCCTCAGCAAGAGGTTCACCGTTCCACTCAGCCAACTCCCATGTGCCATGAAGATTGGCAGGTGTAACTTCCAGAGAAGGCTCCTCCGGTTCTTCATCATCGCTGCTGCAGGCTGCAAAGCCGCAGGCAAACAAAGCAATCACCAGGAGGGTGAAGAGTTTTTTCAAATATTTCATTGTCTTGGTATTTTTTTCTTTTTTACTTTTTTACCCTTTTACCTTTCTAACTTTACAACGACCTGTATCGTTCTGTCAGACGGACGGGCATCCAAGCCCTCCAGAATAACAGGGAAGGTGAAGGATTCGGGCATCGTAGCCGGAATCTTATCGGCTATGATGGTGATGACGAGGTCAGCCTCATCACCCGGTTCTATCACCTCAGGTTCTGTCGTAAGACGGGCATAAGGAGGAAGAAGGAGGCTGGATATACGGAGCGGCTTGTCACCGCTGTTTCCGCAGAGGATACGTGCCTCAGGCTCTGTGCCCGGCTTTACCTCTGTGATACTTGCCTTCGCCTGTTTCAGTCTGAGTACGCCCATCTTGTGCGGATAGCGCGCCCACTGGTCAGCACCCGGCAGCACCTTGCCCGTTAAGGCGAGCTTAACGGCAGGCTGTCCCTCTACCTCTTTCAGATAGAGATAAGCACCCGTATTGATAGTGCCCGGATAGCGGTTAGGCGTGAAAGTGATCTGCACCTGACAGGTATCGCCAGGCTTCATCACATCGCCCTTGACATAAGAACTGGTACATCCACAGGTGGTTCTCACCTGTGTGATGTGCAGTATCTTCTTGCTCACATTCTTACCTACGAAGGTGAAGGTGCGAGGCGCATCGTCCTCGGTCATCGTACCTGCATCGATAAGCGGATGCTCAAACTTCAGCAGTTCCTCCTGCGCATTCACCGTAACAGGCAAAGCCAGGAAGAAAAGCGATAGGAAAGCAAATATCTTCATATTACATCCAATTACATCCAACCATTGTTACCGGCACTCTTTCTAACGGTCACAACTACGGTCTGTCTGGTACCATCGGCAGCTGTTACGGTGAGCGATGTGCTTCCGGCAGCGAGTCCCTTCACGGTGAGCGTTTTGCCTTCTACCGAAGCAGAAGCTACGTTGCCATTCACTACTGAGCAAGAGAAGCCCTCTGTCTGACCTGCGAAATATGCAGCGAGGTTGAGAGAAACAGTCTTCTCGATGCCCACATACACGTTAGGCAACTTCATATCAGAACTGAGTTCCTTGTTTTTGATTTTATTCAAGAGTTGAGCTGCATCTATCAGACCAGCACCCATCTTGCCGATGTACTTAGAGAGCTGTACGATCTCTGGCGAAGCACCCACGGTAGTATGGTTCATGTAGTAGGTCTTGGTTGCACCATTTCCGTAATGGCTATCCAATTCCTTCACAGATTTCTTCATCAGGGCTACGAAGTCGGCAGCACGATAATGACGGTTCGTCTTGGCAGCATAAGCGAGACCCAAGGCAGCCACACCAGAAACGTGAGGACAAGCCATAGAGGTTCCCTCCATGTAGCCGTAAGCAGGCTTACCGTTCTGGATCATCGTAGAGAGCACAGCACCTTTCTGCTCGGTTGTCGTCTCTGCCCAGTATTCATCTTCCTGCACGCCAATCTTGCTGTAATATTCCAAGTCGCCACCAGGAGCGCTCAGGGTTACGAGCGAACCGTAATCAGTGTAGCAGGCTGGAGTATAGTCGGCAGCTAATGAAGATACGCTGACGCACTTAGAGTAAGCACCTGGGAAAGCAGGATTGCCAGCATACTCGTTACCGGCTGCGAAGACTGGAATACCGCCGTCGATGACACCATTAGGCGAACCGGCATTGTTGATGAAGTAATCCAGCGCTTCCTTCTCCAGCGGATAGGTCTCAGCCCATTCCTTCTCGGTAGCAGGACCCGGAGTATAACCGTTGATGATGCTAGACTCTGAAGAGTTGTAACCCCAACTGCACTGCAGGATGACAGCACCATTATCGGCAGCATACTTGATGGCTCTCGCCTCGCCTGCCAAGGTTACACTGTTCTGGCCGGAGAATACCTGGCAAGACATAATCTTAACACCAGAGTTAGAAGTTCCGTCACCACCAGCTATACCACAAACACCTTTGCCATTATTATTTACGGCTGCAATGGTACCAGCTACGTGAGTACCATGACCGGTGTCATTGGCATCAGTCCAGGTAATATCGCCGCTCTCAGTAACGAAGTTGTAGCCATGAAGGTCGCCCTCATAACCGTTTCCGTCGCCGTCAGTCTTGGCACCCTGAACACTTTCGCCCGGGTTGCACCACATGTTGGCTGCCAGATCAGGGTGCGTATACATTACGCCCTCATCAAGAATAGCCACGATGATAGAAGGATCGCCTGTGCAGGTCTTCCATGCCTCAAGTGCATTCACATCACATCCTGCCTTAGCACCCACGTGATTATTGTTGAGGTTCTCAAAGTCATAGTGGCCCTCACCCAGGTTACGGTAATGCCACTGGCTGGCAAAGCCCGGGTCGTTTGGGTAGTTTGGCTCGTCCTCGGCTGCTGCGCGGGTAGACTTCTGCTGAAGTGCCTTATCGCTGAGATAGATGCGCTTGCTGTCTGTCTTGTAAGCACGTTTGATGCGACCGTTGGTCTGAACCTTTGAGATTTCGCCCAACTGCTTCAGGCGCTCGGCAGCCGCCTTCAGATCGGTTCCCTTATTAAACTTCACCGTATACCAGAGGTGGAGTCCCGCCTCGCGGGTTCTTGCCTCAGTATTTGCATCTACCGGGAATACTCGCTCAAAGCTGTAGCTTCCCAGGATGTCGAGCACCTCGTCGGTAGAAGGAATACCCGAACGGGTAGCCTTTCCGGAGCGGGTCTTGCTCAGTTGTGCCTGGTCGAGGATATCGCTCATTTCCGGACTGAACTTAATCAGCAGTTCACCCGCCTCAGCATCTGCAGGGATGGTGATTTCTGAATTGCCGTCAGAAGAGCCGATGGTTGACAGGCTGTCAGAACAGCCCGTCAATGCCAATGCGACCATTGCTATATAGAAAAACTTTTTCTTCATTGTTTGCTTCTATATTGTTTTTATATTTATCTTACTTTTTCTTAGTTCTCCTGTACTTAGCCATCAGCGCAGCTTCATTAATATCGCCTGCTGCCACGTATTTGCGGTAGTAGAGCGGATAAGCTACGCCCGAAACCTCCCACTTGTTGCCTGGGTCGCTGGTTCCGTAATAGTAGTCGTAGCTGTAGCTGTCTTCTGTCATATTAGAGAAACCAACGGCAGCGCCATCGCTATTCTTACCCTTAGGCTGCTGGTTGAAGATCATGATAGAAGGAGTCCATTCTACCAGATGTGGATGATAAAGAATCCACTTTGGCACCGCACCAGTCAGGAAGTTAAGGTTGAGCGACAACTGACGGCAGTTAGGCAATACGCGTGGCACCTGGAGAGGAGAAACATACTCATAAACTACAGAACCATCCTTGTGTTTGCAGGTTACAGGATTATCCCAGCCTGAGAGCAACCACTTGCAGGTATCGCCTACCAGCTTGTCGAGATAATCTGCCTTGTTGGAAGAGAAGTCAGACTTGCTGTATCGGGTAGCCTTGCCGGCAGCCTCCAGTGCCTCAGTCATCTCTTCATCGGTAGGAAGTTCACCCTCCAGGAAGCAGTAAGACAACTCCAGTGTATTCAACTTATCCCATGTCAGGAGCTTGAGAAGCGCCTGGCGGTCTGCGGTTCCGGCATTTACCTTACCATACAGTCCGATAGGATAGTTATTATAAACATAGACGCCTGATGCGTTCTTTTCTCCCAGCGAAGCGATGTTGGTGACAACATCCGTACGGCGCTGTGCGTAGAGAATGAGGTTACGCAACTTAGGGAAGTTCTTCTCGTTGACGATATTGGTGATATCCGACAACTTGTTGAAGTTGTTACTTACCAGATTGAGCGTTTCAAGACTCTTGCCCAGCTTAACAAAGTTAGTAGGCAACTGAGTCAGACCATAAGCCTGAACGGTAAGATTCTTCAGATACTTCAGCGAGCAGATTTCATTACCGAGCTTCACCTCACGAATCTGGTTGTTCTCGTTGGCAGCAACAGAGAATGACTCCAGGAACTTGAGGTTGCCCACTTCCTTAGGAAGAGTTTCGCCACTCTTGAGGTTGAACATGCTGAACTTGACAGAACGTACACGTCCTAAAGCCTCAGGATGATCCTTCACAAAAGCATCAGTAGCTTCCCAGAGCGTTACGCCGCTCCAGTTGCGCATGTTATCGCTGGAATCGAAGGTAGCAATGCTACCCAGTTTCTGGTTGATCATGATGACAGAGAGAGAGTCACCGGCACGGTTGTCCTCAATCTTTGGTGCTGCCTTCTGACGAACGGTCAGGATGACATCATCTGTAGGTTTGCCATCTGCATCTACCAGCTGGTCTTCAGCCTTGACTGGCACGAGATGAACCTTTGCCACACGAACGGCAGGAACCACGTTCATCGCCCAGCGGAACTTGAACTTCACGCTGCGAGGACGCGCCTTGCGGTCGAGCACGATACCCAGATTAGTACCTGTCAGCTTAGCTTCATCCTTTTTATTCAGGAGCCAGCCTTCACGTTCTTTCTCATTCTCTGCCTTCTCGGCATCAGTCATGTCACCTTCGAAAGAATACTCTATCTTACCGATTTTGCATTCCACATTGGCAGAAATCAAACTCTCGAAAGCACGCTTATCGTATGATTCTGAATTTTCGATTTCTACAGTTGGTTCCTTGATGTCAATCTGCTTACCATAACCAAACTGTTTTACGGAAACGGTGCGGCGCTGACCGTTATCGCCGATAAAGACGATATCGGTAGTACGGCGTCCGCTCATCAGAGTAGAGTCAACTACCACAGTTGCAGTAGTAGAACCCACGCCATTGGCAGGAGTGAGCATCAGCCAAGGCTCATCCACGTTAGCCACCCAGTTCTGAGAGGCAGCAATGGCGAGCTGTTCGTTTCCGCCCTCAACTCCTATTTCTATCTGCTCCTTGTCGATGGCGAGTCCACCAGGGATTTCCACATCATCATTGTCGCTGCAGGATGCGGTCATCAGACCGGCACCGAGAACGAGGAGCCATGTAAGTTTCTTAATATATTTCATATTATCTTACTTCCTTATAGTTTAATTTTCGAGATCCAAAGCATCGCAACCGCGGATGTCCTGATTCTTGTCGTAGAACAGCTTATACATACCTGCCTTGATGTATGCGCAGACGCTGGTTACATCGATAGAGATGTTAGGGTTGTCTGCGATATTCAGGATATAAAGGTGAGAGGTCAGTGTCTCTTCTACCTTACGGATATCGTTGGAACCAATCTGGAACTGGATCAGGCTCGGACAGGTTGTGATTCCTGTAGGCCATGTACGCAGGCAACGCTGGTCGGTATTCTCATCACGCTGGTGGTTGATGGCAAAGGCACGGAGCACGGCACTGTTCAATGGCTGGGTTGGCACCTCGGTGAAGCAGTTGTAGCTCAAGTCCATATTGGTAATGTATGGCAATGTGGTTGAGCGGAAGTCATCAGAGAGGGATGTCAACTTGTTGAATCGGAGGTCGATGACCTGCAGCAGATAAGCCTTCTTGCCCTTGATGGAACCCTTAGGGATGGTGCGCATCTGGTTGCCGCTCAAATCGATGGTTGTGATTGGCGAACCGGCTGTAAACAGCTCTGAAGGGAACTTCTCTATCTTGTTGTTCGACAGAGTAACGGTTGCTGCATTGATACCCTTGTAGGTACCATGACTCTTATCTACACCTGTAATCTCGTTGTAAGAGAAGTCTACAGAACCCATCTCGCGAACAGAACTTGCATCGAAGATATTAGGAATCTTCTTCAGTTTGTTGTGGGCGAAGGTCAGACTCTCCACATCATCTGTAAAGGCACAGAGATTAGCAGGAACCTCCTCAATCTGGTTGTTGTTCAGATAGAGTGAAGAAAGCGCTACCTCAGAACCGAACGGATGCAACTTCTTGATGTTGTTGTAAGCCAGGTCGAGCAGACCGAGATTCACCATCTTGCTCAAGGCAGATGACTCAGGGAACTCCTCCAGGTTGTTGTAGCTCATATAGAGAATCTGGAGCGTCTTACCGGTCTTCCCCTCAGCTAAGCGGGTCCAGTCGTTTCTCAACTGGTTGGCTGAGATTCCCTTGCATCGTGCCAGGTTCATCGCCTGCAATTTAGGGAGATTATAGTAGAAGTCTGGAATGCGACTGATCTTCGGACAGTTGTAAAGTTCGATATCGGTCAGGTTTTCCATCTTGTCCCAATCCTCATCCTTAAACTCCTGTGCAAACTTACCATAAACAGGATCGTCAGCATTGTAGAACTTCGCACAAACCTCATCGGCTGTGATAGAAGAGTTACCGATATAGAACTGCTGCAACTTAGTCAGACGGTAGATGGCCTTAGATACACCTTTAATCTTGTTGGTCAATGTACCGATCTGCGCATCCTTCAGGTTGATGCGGCTGTCCTTCTTGATTCTGTTCTTCGGTGCCACCTTAGGATCTGAGTTGTAGCTTTCTACAATCATATCCGACATGTTGGCACGTGGGTCATACTTCAGGAACTTATTCTCATAGTCGTGACGCATGCTGTTCTTCTTTGCAGCAGTCAGACTGTTTGCATCGTAATCGTTGAAGATGTTGGCACCAATCTTCTCATCGTGAGAACCGAGGTTGAGCACCTGGAGTTCTGTCAGCTGTCCGATGGCATCAGGAACGATTCCCTTAGCACCGAAACCAGCGATGATGAGACCGATGACACGACCGTTGCTGTTGAGCGTTACGCCCGGCTGTTCGCCCCACATATCGAGTTCCTTGTTGAAGTTCCAGTTAGCTCCCTTGAAGGTAGCATCGCCATAGAAGCTCCACTCCTTACCTTGGAGAGATTCCCAAATAGCCTTCAAAGCCTCATAGTCCTTGATATATTCCTTGGTCTTGGAAAGGAGGATAGGCACCTGCGCTTTATCATTGAGCTGATTGTCCTCTATAACGAAAGCCTCACCCTTTACAGGCTGGGTCTCGTACTTGGTCTTTACCGCACCTGTCTTGCCGTAGGTGGTATAAGAGGTAACCTGATAAGTACCGGCAGGCAGCCATACGGTAGAATCGCAGTAAGCTGTACCTGTGTCCATATACTTATCGTTCTCATTGTCAGGATTCTGATTCTCCTTGCTTCCCTCCTTATATTTCACCTTCAGCTCAGGGAAGGTAAAGGTCTCACGGGTAAAGAGGTTGGTTACGCTCACATCAACGAGACGGATGTTAGAGAAGAGATACTCTGTACCACCGGCACGGGTCTTCTCCCATTCCTTCACGAGATTGAACTTCACCTTACCGCGCTCCACAGTCTCCACCATGAGGTTCTGAACTTCCAGACCGCCACCTACTACAGTGAATGTTTCGCCGGCAGAAGAAGCCAGCAACTCCTCGTCTACAGCATCATAGAGATAGAAACCGATGACGGTGTAAGTACCCGAAGCGAGTTGCAGTTTTTCACTTCTCAGACCATACTCAGCATTCTCTGAATTATAAGAATTGAGCACCAGTGTCTGAGAGACAGTTGTACCGTTGTGCTCCATGACCACCTTGATTTTCTTGGCATCATCCAGTTTCTCAAGTTTGTCAAGGGCAGCAGCACGGGTAGCTCTAGAAGAAACCTTCTTGCTGAGCTTGAACTGCACATATCCGTATGTGCCGTCCCAGCCCTCGGTTTCATCATCCGAGCAACTTGTTGCTGCAAAGGTCAGAAGAGAGACCAAGAGCAACAAGAGTGCCTTTGAAAATATTTTCATTCTGTTCATTACTTTCTAATTTTTCTGATAGAAGTATGTTTCTTACTCATTCCCTCTTCAAGAGGTTCAACAACAAGAACCTTTACAGGAGTTCCGTTGTCCTTGAATACCATAAACATCGGAGTAACTTCTGGTACCTGTACAGAGAAAATCCAATTTTCCTTATCGTCCATTGTAGCCTCAGCGTAAACATCATTTCCGTTGCTATCCATAACTGTAAGATAGCCTGTCTCCATCATAGTGGTAGGATCCCAATCCTTGATATTAGGATTAACAGTAAGAGAACTTCCTACTTCTGACTGAGCGACATATATTTCGTCACCATTGTAGCCAAATGCTTCTGATATGACAGAACCATACATTGATTTATCCTTCTTGCACTCTACTGGCAAGTAGTTCATCTTCAAGATTGTAGGTGCTGCAGACTGATCATCAGCAGAAGAGCTATTCTCCTTCTGTACAACATCCATCAGGAAGTAGCGGTCATAATCGCTCTTCACGGTTGTGAAGTCGTTCTCAAGCATATCATCGAGGCCGTTCTCCAAATCTACATAAACGCTCTGTGGCAATGCATAAACCAAGAACTCACGGCTTCCGCTGCTCAAGGCATCAATAGTGAGCTTAACGTCACCCTTCTCGCCCTGCAACTTCACTGCACCAGTTCCATCCTCGAACAGGCCATTCTCTTTACTTTCAAAGACTACCAACTGATATTCATCATTAAGCGTATTAAGTTTGAATGGTACAAAGTTGTAGAAAGTGAACTTATTGGTATCACCGCCATTCAGGCTAGAACCATTCTGAGTGAACACCTTACCATCGAGAGATACATTCCATACAGCCCACTGTGATGAGGTTGGATAAGTAACATCCATGGTGCTGGTGGTCATACCATTATAGATAACAGGTATGGTTACAGCAGCCTTGCCATCCTCAGAAGTGAAGGTGATGGTGTAGTTGCCGTCCTTAGCAATGGCATACTTAGCGCTTACGCCCTGATTCTCCTTGAAGGCAACACCGCCTTCAACTTCCTTGTTAGGTGTACCTACCATAAAGCCACCTTCCAAGTCAACCCAAGCAGGAGTGTTGGTAACTGCAAAACGGAAGTTTGACTTTACCTTAAACTTGGTGTAAGTATTGTAACCTACAATGATACCTGTCTCGGTGATATCATTGTCATCCGCATCGTAAACCGTCAGTATATGATCGGCAGCCGAACGCTTAACCTCAGCGATGGCAACCTTCTGACCACCCATACTCAGGAAGAGCTGAGCCACGCTCATATCATCGCTGGCATCATCAGCAGTAATCTTAACCTTGATAGTCTGCTTGCCTGCAGTACCATTGAGTACGAAGGCGTCTGTTTTCTCGCCCTGCACCAGTTTACACCAGATTTTGTCTGAAGAAAGGCTCCAGCTCTCGTTAGCATCGAAGGTGAAGTCCAACTCAGCGCCAGCTGCACCGCCGATAGTCTTTACCTGTGGGAACACAGGAGTTACGGCATCGTCATCGCTGGAACAAGCTGTGAACAGAGTCACTGATACCAGCGCCATCAATACGAGCCAATATTTTGAAATCAATGTTTTCATTTTCTTTTTATTCTACGATTAATATCCTTGTTCTTTCAATTTCTCTGCCTCTGCATCGCTGATCCATTCATACATGGTGATGAAGGTTCCTACGTTGCCGAAGCTTGAACCATCCTTGTTGTCAACACTCATGTTGACATACTGCAATACATAGTTCTGGCAGGTGTTATAATAAGAGGTATAGAGAGAAGGCTGGCTGATGCGCAACTTACCGTCTCCATAGATGGTACCGAACGCCTCACCGGTTTCACCGGCTATCTGGTCGTCCATCTCTACCTTTGGCTCAAGAATGTTCTTGGTATTGAACTTCAACTTCAGGTTGTAGCCCTTATAGTAAACATCCTTCAGCAGAACGGTATTCTCCTCGCCTTCCACCACCTCTGTCTTGATCAGACGGTTGGTTACGTTGTTCAGATACTGGCTGTAGAAGGTAGATGTTACCATACACCAGCCTGAGAAGTTGTGGATATCGAAAGGACAAGACTTCTGCATTACCACGTGGGCATAGTCCTTATAGAGATCTGTCCAGTTATACTTCTCCGGAATCACCAGTTTCAGGGTGAAGCCGAGTGAATCGGTCTTGCCGATGTTATTATAGATACCCTGAACCTTCACATTTCCTACCATCTCGCCCGCCTTGATAGTTACGGTGTTGTTGAGGATGCGGTAATGCTTACCCTCGATGGCATTGCTCTGCTTGTCTACTACCTCTACACCGAAGGTGCGGTCGTAGTCAGCCTTTTCGGTTGCTGACACAGGCACATTGAATACCTCGTTGCTTTCCTGTACAGCATACTGATAGAGCGTATCAGAGAACATGATATGACTTGGACCAGCATAAGTGGTATAATCCTGTGAACAGCTCACAAGAGCGATGAGTGCAGCTACGGCTGCCAAACATCCCATCATTATTTTCTTCATGATCGTCTCCTTATTTTATTTGTTACTTTCATTAGGCTGAATCTCAGAACCTGGTGCCTCAAGCTCATGCTGAGGAATTGGCCAGACAAAGAGAGGGTCATCCTTTTCAACCTTCAGACTGCTCTGCACAAAGTTGGCAGCAGGCTGGTCGGCAGCCTTACGCTCAAATCCCTTGTGCCAGCGCTTGAGATCGTTCAGACGGAAGCCTTCCATATAGAGTTCCTTCACGCGCTCTGCCTCGATAATCTTCATGGCACTACTCTCGTCGCTCATTGATGTGTTTCCACCATAAGATGAGTAGCGGGCTGTACGCAGGGTTGAGATATCCTTACCTGCCTTGCCATAGTCCTTCTTCATGGCGTAAGCCTCAGCACGAATCAGATACTGCTCTGAGAGACGGAATACGATTGGCTGGTGAACATGCAGGATATTGTTGTTCAGGAATTCTGCATCGCCGAAATACTTGCTCAGCAAAGGCCACTGCAAACCGTGCTCATAACCTGTTACACGGGTTGTGAAAATGGCTGCAGCACGGAGGTCATTGCTGTCGAATGAGTTGATGACCCATGTCTCAGGCACATAGTCTGGACGATAAGTTACATAGTTGTAGTTATCGAAGATGGTACCCAGTGCACCGCCATAGCTGTTCACGGTAAAGCCCACCTTCCAGATTCCTTCTGTAGATTTACCTGCTGTCCATTGATACTGATAATAACTGGTGTTGCCTATTTTCTGTGTGCAGCTTGCCAGCACGTAATACTTACTATCGATTACCTTAGATGCATACTTGATGGCATCATCCCAGCGATGCATATATAAGGATACACGCGCACGCAAGGCATGACAGGTATACTCGTTGAAGTAAATCTCGTCATAGAGAGTACCAGTGAAGTCTTTATCTACCTTCAGATATTCAGCAGCCTTGTCAAGGTCTCTCAATACGAAATCGTATGATTCCTTCAGACTGGCTCTCTTCTGTGGCTCATTGCCGTAATAGTGCTCTGTGAGTACAACGCCGAGTTCCTTCTCTGCCTGCTCATCGCTATCGTAAGCCTTGCAGAAGCACTTGATCAGTTCTGAGTAAGCCAGGGCACGGGCAAAATAAGCCTCGCCCTCACACTGCTCCAACTTATCAAGCTGCTTATCATCGTTGGTTGCAGCCTTTACCTTTTCAACATTATCGAGCAGGAAATTGCATCGGTTGATCACATCATAAAGGTCGGCATATACCGCCTCGATGTCGGTGTTGGTAGCCTTGATATCTTTCCAACGGTAGATATCGCCATAGGCATTAGAGTAGCCCTTCACGCAGTACACGAAGTCTGCCTGCAAATCTGGCAGGATTGTCAGATTGCCCGAATAGAGGGCGCTGCTCTTGAAACTGTCGTAGATACCGTACACCAGCTTGTCCATGTCGTCCACCGTATTGATAGCCTGGTCCATGCGGATAGAATCCTCAGGATACTTATCAAGACAGGAAGACATCGAGAGGGCTAGGATTCCCGACAGGATGTATGTCTTTATATTTTTGATATTCATTTTTTTCTCCTTTCTTGGTTAGAATTGCAATTCAACACCCAGAGTAAACTGGCGTGATGCCGGATACTGTGCCTGGTAAATATTGGATGAAACCTCAGGATCCAGACCGTTGAAACCGGTTACGGTGAAGAGGTTCTGTGCCTGACCGTAGATTCGAACCATAGAGAAGAAGTTGGTCTTGCGCAACAAGCTCTGTGGCAATGAATAGGACAGACTGAGATTCTTCAGACGGAGGAACGATGCATTCTCCAAGAAGCGGTCGTCGAGCTGGGTTACCTCGCCCCAACGTGGGATGTCGGTAATATCGCCTGGCTGCTTCCAGCGGTCGTACAACAGACGGTTTGACTGGTTGTAAGCTGTACCGAAGGTTACACCGCTCTCCTCGAAGTAACGGTCGTTGTTGATTACGTAGCGTGTACCGATCCAGCTGAACTGGGCAGAAAGCTGCAAGCCTTTCCAACGGAAGCTTGTACCGAAACCGCCCATCCAAGGTGCATCATAGGTCTTGCCTGTCATCACCTTGTCGCTCTCGCGGAACTCGTTGGTTACGTTGCCGTCCTTGTCATACCAGAGCTGCTCACCATTTGCTGGGTTCACACCGGCATAACGGTTCAGGAAGAACTCACTTACTGAGTGACCTACTACATACTTCAAACCGGTGGTTGAGTTTACATACTCGGTTACACCGTTATAGAGTTCCTTCAATCGGTTCTGGTTGTAAGATACGTTGGCACTTACATTCCAGGTGAAGTCGCGTGTGCGGATTACATCACCGTCAGCGCTCAACTCGATACCCTTGTTAGCCATCACACCTACGTTCTTCCAGCGATAACCCTCGCCGGTTACGGTGTAAGACTCAGGTACGCGCATCAGCATGTTAGAGGTACGCTTGTAGTAAGCCTCGAAACTGAAGTTGATTCTGTCGAGGAAACCAAGACGGAGGGCGAAGTTGTTTGCCCAGGTTGACTCCCAACCCAAATCCTCATTACCACTCTGTGATGGATAGAAACCGGCAGTATTATCATAGTTGGCACCACCCGATACGAGAGCCAGGTGATAATAATTAGGAATCTCAGAGTTACCCGATGTACCGGTACTTACGGCAATCTGGGCTGTGCTGAGCCACTTCATATCCTTCAGCCAGTCGGTAGACTTCACGTTGTACATGAAACCGAGTGACCAGAATGTACCCCAGCGATGATCCTTACCGAAACGTGAAGAAGCATCAGTACGCAGAGAGAAGTCGGCATAGTAGAGCTCCTTATAGTTATACTCGCCACGCATGAAGAATGACAGGTAAGAATAATCTGATGATGAATCTGCCCAGCGGCTGGCACGTGTACCTGATGATACATTGGTCAGGAGATCGCTGGTCTGCCCCTTGGAATATACCTGGAAACCCTCTGAGTGGAAATTCACAGCCTCCTGACCCAGCATCACGTTGAACGAATGGATATCGTTCAGGGTGAAACGGTAGTTAGCCGTAGTGGTCTCTGTCAGGTTGATGGCGTCGCTGCTCTGGCGTGCCGCTGTACCCTGTCCGTTGTTAGAAGAGAGACTTGGGAACGACTGGAGGAACGCTGTAGAATGGGTGAAATCGGCACCAAACTGAGTACGGATAGTCATATTCTCTATCGGATAGATTTCAGCATACATGGTAGAGAGCACCTTATATTTCTTGTTCTTGATAGGATTCATGCCCATGTAAACGATTGGGTTCTCGCTGGTTCCAGCCCAGTTGCCTGCTGAAAGTGAAGCCAGACTGCCATCCTTGGCGTACGGATTCCAGTAAGGCAACATGAATCGGCATGCTGAGATAGGAGTAACAGTAGTATAGCTACCGTCGTCAGCCTGCTGAGCCTCCTCGTAGGCAGCCATGGTGTTGGTACCTACCTTCAACCACTTGCCAGCCTTTACATCAGCATTGGTACGGATGTTGTAACGGCGGAAGGTTGAATTCTGTGCGATACCGTCCTGATCGTAGAAACCACCAGAAACATAGTAGTTCAAGCGGTCGGTAGCACGGTTGATAGAGAGTTCGTAGCTCTGCAACGGAGCGCGGTCGTTGAACACCTCATCCAGCCAGTTTACGTTTACTCTTGAAAGGAGATTGTAATCCTTACCTGTATCCAGACCTACTTCTTTCTCAAACTGAATACGCTCGTCGGTATTCATCATCTTCCAGTTGGTCTGTGCCAACTCAGAGAAACCATACTGTGCACGGAGCGTAATCTTCGCCTTGTCCATTGCCAAGCCTCGTTTGGAAGTAATTACAACCACACCATTGGCTGCACGGGCACCATAGATAGAGGTAGAAGAGGCATCTTTCAATACAGAGATACTTTCGATGTCGTTAGGACTCAAGGTATTGAAATCTGAACTTGAGATTGGCACGCCGTCGAGGATAAAGAGTGGCGACTTGCCGGAGTTGATAGAGTTGGTACCACGGATCTGGAAGGTAGCCGCCTTGCTAGGTTCACCCGAAGAAGAGATGACCTGCAAACCAGTACTTTGTCCCTGCAAAGCTTGGTCGAAGCTTGCCGCCGGCACATTTTCTATCTTTTCAGACTTTACGGCAGACACGGAACCCGCAATGGTTCCCTTCTTTCTCACACCATACGCCACCACAACCACTTCGTCCATCATCTTGGAATCCGAAGCAAGGGTGATGTTGAGCGTATTTGTCTGCGCTTTCACAACATGCTTCTGCGTAACGCATCCCACATAAGAGTAGGCAAGCGTAGCCTTCGAAGCACCCTTAATTTCGATGGTATAGTTACCGTCAATATCGGTCACCACACCATTTGATGTTCCCTCTTGCATAATGGTCACACCAATCATCGGTTCGTTGTCTTCAGCAGACACGACTGTACCCTTGACGCTGAAACTCTGCGCCAAGACCGATTGGATAGACAACAATACAAGTGAGACAAGTAAAAGAGTTAATCTTCTCATCCTTGTTTTGTTTCAAGTTTATTAATTAATAATTATTATTTTTTTCTCATTTTTTTCTCGTTTGGTAAAAGCCGAAAGCACTCAGGGCGACACTTCGCCCCTCCATTTATACATTCTTTCACTAAAATGCACGCATGGAAATACCTATTTAACTTAAATCGGTGCAAAATTACGAATATTTTCTTATTTACCCAAGATAATCGTTTAAAAATTAAATATTTAACACGAAATATCTATGTTTTTTAGCATATTTGCTCATAAATTTAGTTAATTGTTGATTTTTTGTCACTTCCGATTACAGTTTGCAAAAACAAGTTCAATACACACCTTTTTTTTGTTTCTATGCAGCCGTTTTCATAAAAGCCATCGCCATATTTTACATATTTCAGTATCTTCAGGTGTTTCTACGCTGAAATTCTATGGCATATTGTATCGGAGGCTAGATAACGCATAAAAGTAAGTTTCATTTACAAAAAGCTCGATAGTGGTGCCAAAAGTGCCTAAAAAAGCAACTTTTGGCACCACTATCGGCACTTTTCTGGTATTTTCCATCGTTTTTCCATTATTTTACATTACAGATGGCAACCAGGATGGTTCTGAAATTACGTCACGACGTATCTTGTACTACATCGCGACGTATCTTTTGCTGCGTCGGGACGTAGCAAATACTACGTCGGGACGTATTTTTCACTGCATCAGAACGCAACTTTTGCTGCGTCTGGATGTATCTTTTACTGCATCGGAACGTAATTTTCTTCCCTTTTTCGCTAGTAAAATTGCAAAAAACAATAGAAAAAGCCTCGTATTGAACCGAAAAAGCAGTGTTTTTGCTAAATATCTTCTTAGTTTTCACCCAAAAATCCCTCTAAAACACCGATATTTTGCTGATTTTATGCCAAAAGTGGTAATAGGTGGCAATAAAGTGACAATAAAAACACCCCTTATTGCCACCCGTTATTCTCTAATAATCAAAGAGTTAAGACGAGCGTGGTAAATGTGACATTAAGTTAGAGAAAATAATACACATGTAATGCTACAGAATACTGATATAGTTAGAACTGTATGGTTGAAACGGGCTGAAAGCCTAAAAGTTCCTAGAAGCAGTACGCCCTGAAGCCCAAAATTTCCTAGAAGCAGTACGCCCTGAAAGGGCAGAAGCTCCTAGCCCAGGGCATCGCCCTGGGTATAATAGCAATCAACAAGACGCCCTGTAAGGGCAAAAGCTTTGTTTATTGACTGGTTCTTTAAAGCTTTTGCCCTTACAGGGCGACGGGGTTGCGTTTATAATTACCCAGGGCGATGCCCTGGGCTAGGAGCTTCTGCCCTTTCAGGGCGTATTGCGTAATTTCAACCATACAGGTCGATATAGTTCAGTAAGCTAACTCAAGTGGCTCAGTCAGCTGACGCAAGTAGCTCTGTCAGCTAATTCAAATAGCTCAGTCAGCTAACTCAAGTAGCTCGGTCAGCTGACGCAGATATCTCGACAAGCCGAAGGATACGTCTCCGTTAGCCTACGGAGTCGTATCCGTAACCCGACGGAGTTATATCATTAACCCAATGCAGTCATATTCTTAACCCCACACAGCCATATCTATAGGCAAACGGAAGCACTTCATTTATCTACCTTTTAACCTTCATGTATTCCGTAGGTGTCATGCCATACTCCTTGGAGAAGCATTTGGAGAAATAGCTGCTGTTGGAGAAACCAACGGTATACATCACCTCGGAAACACTGAACTTGCCCTGGCTCAGAAGCTCGGCAGCACGGCTCATACGCATCTCACGGATATACTCTACAGGCGTACGGCCTGTTATCGCCTTCGTCTTGCGATACAGCTGCTTGCCACCAATGCCTATCACATCCTGCAACATCGAAACATTGAAGTCGGAATCGATCATGTGCTTCTCTATCGCCTCATTGATTTCTTCGAGCAGACGCTTATCTGCCGGATCCAACTCGCTGACGTCTACTCCCTTCTTTTCCTCTTCAGAAGACTCAGAGAGTGCAGGAACTGATTCAGAAGATGATGACTCAGGCTCAGATACTGGCGAAGCGGATAGCTCTGTGGCAACAGATGATGGCTCCTTCGGTATCTTCACATCCAGATAGCGGACCATCAGATCGGTTACCTCTTCGAACGAATGATGGGCTACGGCAGCCTTCAAATCTTCCGTCAGACGGTTGAAGAAGTCCATACGCATCTGTACCTGCTCCAATACCTCAGCCTTCTGCTTCTGGGCATCAGCCAGTTCCTTACGCAGAAAATACCAGCTTACCAGCCATGCCACAAACGCGATGAGCGCTGTAACATAGAAGAGTTTGCACCACCAGGAGAGATACCAAGGCGGCAGGACGGAGATATCGAGCGAATAAACCTCAGCGGCTATCTTGCCTTCACCATCCACGGCATGAACCGTAAGATGATAATCGCCATACGACAAACCGTTATAGGTGATATCAATATTGCCGGAGTTCAGATAATGCCAGTCGTGGTCGCTGCCTTCGAGCTGATAAGCGTAAACAGCTGAAGGATGGTCGGCAAAAGGAAGGTCGGTGAGCTGCAAAGTGAAGTTGTTCTCATCACTCTTCAGTTTCAGGATTTCTCCACGCTCCTCACGAGCCTCTCCGTTTACGATGATTCCTGCCAGCATCAGACGGGTAAACTGCTTAGGCTTCTGCGCAACATCAGAGCTGATTGCCACATAGCCGTCATTGCCACCCATCATTACCTGATGAGTCTGCCTGCTGTAACAGATGGTAAGCGGCACGATAGTAGGAATCACGAAGCGCTGGCTCTCGCCCTGAGGATCGATTACGCAGCATTCATTGCCCGATACTACCCATATCTTGCCTTCTACATCGCACATGGTACTTACCTTACCGCCAATCTGCCATGTCTTGGAAGGGAAACTGTTACCCAGCACGGAACCGGCAGCAAAATAACAGGTTACCGAAGTATTATCACCCATCCAGATATTGCCCTTGCTGTCTGCCATCAGATAGTTGACAACATCTGAGTTAGCCACCTGCACCACCTTCATGCTGTTCGGATTGATGCAGTTGAGACGGGTATAGGTAGAAACCCAAATCCTACCCTTTCCATCCATCACCATCTGCCCTACATGCAGACCGGAGAGTGCATTCTTTCCCTTGTCTGAGAAATGCCAGTCGGCTACGGTCTTGCCGCTCAGCAGAGCCGCCTTATCCATCACGAAGACACCGCCCTGATAAGAACCCATCCATATCCTGCCCTTCTGGTCCTGGAGAATATCATAAGCCCAGGCGGTAGAATACTTACCACTCTTGTCATAGACGATGAAGTTGCGCATCTGATGAGAATTGCGGTCATAGAAGTTGATGCCATGGTCGGTACAGATCCATACATCGCCGTCACGGTCTTCATAAATCTTGCGCACACGGTTATGAGTCATAGGGAAGGCAGAGCTGTTCTGCTTGTACCATGCCACATTCTGATAACCTTCAGCATTCCTGGTGAAATGAATCAGACCGTTGGTACCGCCCATCCACCATTCGCCGTTACGGGTCTGGAGCATGGCATGGAGACAGTTACCCTCACCCGACATCGTAATCTTATCGAGCGATACATAGCGGTAATAGGTATGGGTAGTGAGACGGGAGAGTCCATTGTCAGTACCCACCCATACATTCTGCCATTTATCTACAAAGCAAGCCCAGACGATGTTGTTAGGAATAGAAGCATCATCGCGGGAATCGTGGATATAATGGGTGATGGCATTGGAGAGTGCCATCTGATAGAGTCCGTTATCTGTTCCGATATAGAGATTGCCGGCAGCATCTGTAGAAAGACATTTGATAGAATTGCCGTTGAGAGCTGGAATCTGTGAGAAGTTCCTGAGTTGCAGATCGGCACAATAGAGAGCGCCCTCGGTACCAATCCAGTAGCATCGGCGCTTGGCATCATAAGCGAGCGCATTAACCAGCGGCTGTTCTCCGGCACGGAGCGGAATCAGTCTGCTGCCGAGATGCAGACCGGCAAGCGAACCTACAAGCAAGCCTTTCGGAGTAGAGAGCAAGGCATAGACATCGCCCCCAAAGTCAGTCTTACCGCCCTTCATATCGAGCACACGGAGTTCCTTCAGCTGCTTGCGCTTCGTCTCATCGGCAAAAGCCTTCATGGCAGGTGTTTCAGCATACTGATAAGCTTCGGTATCAAACTTCAGGATGCCGTTGCCTGTAGCCAGATAGAGCATTCTGCCCTCGAAGCCGAGCGCATTGACACGTGTATTGCTGAAAGTATGTTCTTGGAAATGGCGATAACCATGATAACCATCATAGCTGTAAAGACCATTGTCGGTTCCGAGCCATATCATTCCCTCCTGGTCCTGGGTTATGGCACAAACTGTCTGCGCACCTTCAAGTGAGGTGTTGACGAAACGCTGCGCATGGATGGCGAGCGAAACAAAGAGCATAGCAATTGCCATGCTGATGCGGTATATAGGTTTTGTTGACTTTTTCATGCGTGCAAATTTACACATTATTCATGATAACGCCAAAAAAAATCGGAGGAAAATCATTTAAAAAAAGAAGAGGGGAGGTCATACGTATCTTGCCTAGGGATAAATAAGGCACAGATTACGAGTATAAATAAGGCACGGATTACGCGGATTACACGGATTTATGTCGCTATTGTATAAAGCGATTATAATCTCATAAAGAATCCGTGTAATCCGTGTAATCCGTGCCTATATTTCTCTTATATTGCCTGGAGCGTAATCGACTTTTCGATATTGCGCTTGCTGTCTTTTACCTTCAGGATGATGTCACCCTTCTGCTTGCTGCTCTGTACGATGACTACGAGTTTGCCGGAGAAGAGTTTCATCTGTGGCTGGGTGAACGGTTCGAGCGATGTGGCATCGCCGTTGCAGGCTGCCTTGAAAGTGCCGGCACCACTCACCTCGAAGGTCAGTTCATCATCGGCAAGCGGACATTCATTGCCGTCCTTATCCTGCAGACTCACGGTGATGAAGGCAAGGTCGTTGCCATCGGCATTCAGAAGCACATTGTGCTCATCGGTACAGCCTTCTACCATGCAGGCAATAGGCTCATGGTCTGGAGTTTCTACACAGAACTTCATCTGTGCAGGCTCGCCGGCAGTACGCTTCACGTCCTCACCTACCTTATCGCCATACTGGTTGTAGGTAACCACGCGAATCTCACCCGGTTCATACTTCACATTATTCCAGCGCAGACGGTAGCGGTCCAATCGGCTTGACTTGTCCTTGCGAACCCTACCCTGACTCTTGCCGTTGACGAAGAGTTCACCTTCCACACCATCGGTATAGCAATATACAGGAGTCACTTCGCCCTCTCTGCCCTTCCAGTTCCAATGAGGAAGGAGATGAGTGGTATGCTGCTGCTCATTCCAGCGGGCACGATACATATAGTAACGGTCCTTAGGAAGGCCGGCAAGGTCGCAGATACCGAAGTAGCTGCTACGGCTTGGCCAGTAGGTATCGTACGGAGTAGGCTCGCCGAGATAGTCGTAACCGGTCCATACAAACTCGCCGATTACCCAACTGTAGTCATCCTGCATCTTCCAGTCATCATCCGGAAGATTGCTCCATGAACAGTATTCCGTATCATAGCTTGAGCACTGACCATCAGGATAGGTAGCCTGATCGCTTACAACAACCGGGAACTTATATACGCCACGGGAACTGACCGTAGAGGCGGTCTCTGAACCGAGAAGGAAGCCCTGAGGCAACTGCTCAATATTCTTATAATATTTATGTACACGATAGTTGAAGCCCGGCACATCCATGGTCTGTGCAAAACCGCTCTTCAGGGCATCTTCTGCCCTATCCATACCCTGGGTTACAGGACGGGAAGGGTCGTACTGATGACAGATATCCTGCAGATGCTTAGCTATCTGCACACCCTCCTGGCTCCACTGCTCAGGAATCTCGTTACCGATGCTCCACATCACGATGCTAGGATGGTTGCGGTGGTGCTTTACCAGATTGGTGATATCCTTGTCGCTCCACTCCTTGAAGAACTTGGCATAACCGTTCTTGCACTTAGGATAAATCCACATATCAAAGCTTTCTGCCATCACCATCATACCGAGGGAATCGCAGATTTCCATCTGCAGGGTAGAAGGCATGTTGTGGGCTGTACGGATGGCATCGCAACCCATCTGCTTCATCATCTTGATCTGACGGATGAGGGCAGCCTTGTTCTCTGCTGCACCCAGAGGACCGAGGTCGTGGTGCAGACAGACGCCCTTCAGTTTGCGGGTAACGCCATTGAGCTGGAAACCATGATCCTTAGTTACCGAAATGGTGCGGATACCGGTCTTGAGGGTCTGGACATCAGCCACCTTCTTTCCTTCATATCGGGTAAGCTTTACCTGATAGAGATAAGGAGATTCCGGCGACCAGAGCTGTGGATTCGCCACCTTCAGGATAGTCTTGACGGCAGGAGATGCACCAGGGATGGTCTGCTCGGCAACCTTCTTGCCAGCCTCATCCAACAGGGCGATGACGGTCTTGCCCGACTTGCCGGTCTTGCCTTCGAGGAGTGCATTTACTTCCACCTCAGCTTCCTGCTTATCAGCCTTCAGCGTGCGCACGAAAGTATCCCAGGTAGAGAAGTTCTCATTGCCATAGAGTTCTACGGAAACCGGACGGTAAAGACCGCCTCCCGGATACCAACGGCTGCTCTCCTCTACATTATTAAGATGTACCTCGATGAGGTTCTTCTTGCCAAACTGGATGAATGGTGTGATGTCGATGCGGAAGGCATTGTAGCCGTAAGCCCACTTGCCTGCCTCCTTGCCATTGACGGTGACAACAGGCTGACTCATGGCACCATCGAAGACTAGTACGGCACGCTTATAGCCCTTAGGAGCCGTCCAGTTCATCTTGTACATGCCCTCACCTATCCAAGGCAGCGCACCCGAACGGCCCGACTTCTCGGTCTTTTCGGTTTCGCCATTCTGCTCGATAGCCACCATCTGCAGATCCCATTTCTTATCAAAAGGTCCCGAAATAGCCCAATCGTGCGGAACAGCTACCTGCTGCCACGACTTACCATCGCGGGAGAAATCCCACGATGGCAGGTTGATAACCTTTCTGCTCTGCGCCTGGCACATAGTAGAGAGTGCCAGGGCAAGAGTCATGAAAGTAATGCTTCTCTTAATCATATCTCTTCGTTAAAATTCTTATTTATATGCATCTTTATATGCATCGAATTATTTGTATGCATCGAATACGGCAGTTGGTTTTCCGCTGTTGTCGAAGGCACCCTTGGTATATGCTGCCCAACCCAACGTGGTATAGTTGGCTGGTTTCCAGTTGTTGTAAACTTCTGGTTCCCAATAGAAGATACCTTCGCAGGCAGAAATAGCCTTGCAGCCATCCACCATCTTCTTCATCATTGGCGCAGCCTGCTCAGAACCCCACTCCATACCGATTTCAGAGATGATGACATCCTTGCGATACTTGGAAGAAAGGGTCTGGATGTTAGCGAGACAACTCTCTGCATAACTCTGCCAGTTATCATCCTCTGGATAAAGAGAAAGTCCGATGACATCCCATTTTCCATCATTTTCTTTCAACTTATCGTAGAGCCAGGTAAGTCCACCGAGGTCCTGACCCTTATCTACATGCACGATGACTTTTGCCTCAGGATAAACTTCCTTTACGGCATCATATCCTGCGTTGACATAAGCAGCAAAGTTGGCTGCATTCTTTGATACCTGACCGGTTACAGCCTCATCGCTGTTGAAGAGCATTCCGTCACGGGTTTCATTACCCACCTGTACCCACTCTACGTTGGTTACACCTTTATCCTTCAGGGCTGTCAATACATCCTTGGTATGATTAGCCACAGCCTGCTTCATCTGCTTGGCAGTATAGCCCTGCCATGCAGCAGGAACTTTCTGGTTACCCGGGTCAGCCCAGGTATCAGAATAGTGGAAGTCAATCATCAGACGGAAGCCGAGCTGCTGAGCACGCCAAGCCTTTGCGATGACATCGTCCTTGCCGCACCAGCCACCTTCCGGATTTACCCAGACACGCAGACGGATAGCATTGGTTCCCTCTTCGCGGAGGAGTTTCATGCATTCTGTAGCCTTGCCATTCTGATTATAGAATTTCACACCGTCGTTCTCCATCTCTGTGAGCCAGGAAACATCGGCGCCCTTGGCAAAACCGCTCATATCGTACGTTTTCTCCTGCTCATGAACCGGAGAATCGTCGCTGCTGCAACTTGTTCCTGTAATAGAGAACAAGAGCGCTGTAGCCAGCAACATGGCTTTTCCAAATATATTTTTCATTGCTATTTTTCTTATTAATTATTCATATATCCATGTCATGGTGTTGAGATCAGCGGTAACGGTAACTTCACCACCAGTTACATCATCCTTGAACCAAATGTCCCAACAGTCACCTGCAGTAGATAAATTAAAGAGATTGTCTGGAACAGAGCCATACCAAGTCTGCTTGTCGTCCTTGTTCTCGCCTACGTAGATAAAACGGAAGTTCTCCCAGGCAGTTGGTTTGTACTTGCAGGTATAAACACCATCGCTCACCTTACTCATCACGGCAAGAAGGGTGTTACCGTCCTTGCTGAACATACAGAGGGTATTGCTTGCCTCTGGCTCTGGAGTTGTCTGGTCGCCCTCAACGATGGTATATTCCAACTGACTGTGCTCACCAACCTTCACGGTTATGGTATAAGTACCTGCCTTGGCAATATTCACGCTACCAGCTGTTGCAGCATCTGTCATCTTGCCATCAGCCAAAGTATAGTTCATGGTCTTCACCACAGCTGCAGCATCTTCTGTACCTGTAGCCTTGCTGTACTCAGCGCCTTTAGCTACGATGCTGACTGGAGTATTATCGGCTGTAGTTGTAATGACCTTGGTCCAAGCATAGTTAGGAGCATCATAGGTCATATCTTCACCATTCAACTGCATCGACTTGATGTAAGTTGGCTTAAGTTCCTTAGCTTTTGTATCAAGAACTGTATAATAAATACCTGTCTGACCTGGGAACCAGATGTTCCATGCAGACTCAGTATTATCCATTTCGTACACATGACCATCCTGTCCTACATTACCCCAAATGGTACCATCATTTTCCTTACCCCAGATATGGAACCAAGAAGAGGCATTCATATAGCCAGAATAAACTCCATCAGAATTAGGAGAATAGAGTTTTGTCAGAACTTGTTCCTTATTCTCATTCAGGATATTGATGTAGCTCATATCAATGAGGTATGGAGTAACCTTTACCTGGCAGACATTGCTGTAAGCGGCATCAAGATTACTACCCATCAGACTCTTGATACGGAAATAGAGAGGTGAACTCACATCAGGAGACAAGCCGAGATCCTTGGCTGCAGCATTGAGGTCAGCACCTGTGAAAGCCTTGGAAAGGTCGGTTACGGTGTATTCCTTTTCTGAAGTAAAGTTCTCTGAGGCTGATACCTGCAGATAAGTTTTCAGCACTCCACTGCCCGCAGGCTTGGTTTCGTCGCTCGAAAGCAAGGTAGGATTCTGCCAAGCCAACGAGAGGACAACGTCCTTACTGTTATCTACAGACAGCACCACATCGGATGCCGATGCCATCAGATCGGATGCCTTGAAGCCATCCAGGTATATCTTGTCGCCACTCTCGTCGCAACTCACCAGGGCGGTGAGTGCGCAGAGAAGCATCATCAGGTTTCTAAATATCTTTTTCATTCTTTTATCCTATTAATAGTTGTCGTTATGAAGATTTGGATTGGCGGTAAGCTCGGTGTTAGGGATTGGATAGATGTTGTACTTGCTATCCACTGCCTGTCCGTCGTGAGTTCCACCCTTCCACTGCCAGATGTACTTGTTGGTTGTGAACTGACCATAGCGAATCAGGTCGGTGCGGCGATAGCCCTCATGATAAAGCTCACGGGCACGCTCATCGAGGATGAACTGAAGGAAGGCATCGTCATCAGCAAAGTTGCTTGCCCATACATCAGAAGCATAAGAGCGCTCACGAAGCTGGTTGATCCAATAGATAGCACCCTGCTTGCGGGAAGCAATCACGTCAGGATCTGCAGCATCACTACCACCAGCCCAGTTATCCCAGTCATTATGCAGACGAACCACGCACTCGGCATACATCAGATAGACATCAGCCAAACGGAAGAGAGGGAAATCGGTATCCACACCTGCATCTCCTGTATTGGATGCAGTGGTTCCATCATCCTTCAGGTTACTCCATTTCTCAGAAAGATAGCCGGCGGTTTCATCGGTCATGCTGGTTACATCCTTGCTCTGACCATTGGTAAAGAACTTGCAACGCTTGTCGCCATTGCCGTCAATATCGGTCTGGGTAAACTTATCCACGAACTCAGGACGAAGACGGAATTCACTCCAGCCGGCAGTTACACCATAATCGGCTACATTCTGGTTGGCATTCGACATACTTACCTGTCCACAAACCAGATAGGTAGAAGAGCCCCAGCTTACAGTATGCTCTGCACTTACCGGCAAGGCGAAGATAATTTCGTTGGTACGCTTGTCGTTATCAGCATTGAAGAGTTTGCTGTAATTATCTTCCAGGGAGTAGCCCATATTCATCACCTTCTCGCAAGCCTCCTTACATTCAGCATATTTAGCAACACCGGTATAAACCTCGCTGTTCAGATAAAGCTTGGCAAGCAAGGTATAGGCAGCACCCTGAGAAGCCTGACCGTAAGGACAGGTGGATGCCGGAAGCATATCGCCTACACAATTCTTCAACTCGCTCTCGATATAATCGAATGTCTGCTGTGGAGTATAACGAGGAGGAATAAAGCTGCCCACAGGGTCATTCTCTGTCACCATCGGAATGTTGCGATAGAAATCGAGGGCATGGTAATAGAACAGAGCACGCATAAAACGGACTTCTGCCTTATACTCCTTCATCTTCTCTGCATCAGCACCTGAGAAACTGGCACTGTTGGCATTGCGCAGGAACTCGTTGCAGAGGGCGATATTGTAGTAGATACGATAATACATATCTGATACCCAGGCATCATTGGCATCCCAAGAGAGATAGGTAAGACCCGTAGTCTGCTCACCTGTCAGCCAGGTAGAGGCAAATTCATCGGTACCACACTCCTGCATATTGATAAACATACGCATGTAATCGAAACCACTACCATTGTTCAATACGGATTCCATATCCTTGTTGTCGCCGCCCTTGCCCTGACCACTGGTCACCATGGCAGCGTAAATCTTACCCAGCACTGCCTCGTAATTGGCAAGCGAGGTATAAACATCCTTAGAGGTTGTCTCTGTATGAGGATATTGGTCTAGATCGGAAACACAGCTGGTTGTGCCTGTCAGCACCGCTGTTCCCATCATCATACTATATAATATATTCTTAAGTTTCATTGTTATCTGTTTTGATTGTTAGAACTGAAGTCCGAGGCTTACTGAGTAGGTGCGAGGACGTGGATAGAATGAGTTGTCCATTCCATTTGGCACCTCAGGATCTGTGCCTGAGTAACCGGTGATGGTGAATACATTCTGTACCATCGCAGATACGGTGAGCGAAGCCCACTTGTTGATCTTGCCTACATTGTAACTCAAACTCAAGTTGTCGAGTTTCAGGAAAGAAGCATTCTCTACATAGTAATCTGAGAGATACTGACGGGTCTTGAAACCTGTCTTCAGGAAACTTGTATTGAGGTTGTTGAGCTGTGAGTTGTTGTAGCTTACGGTCTCGAAAGCACCTGTACTCATACCCATTCCGTTGTATACATAGTTGTCGATGTTGGCACGGAAACTCATACCGAGTGTCAGCTGCTTGTATCTCAAAGATGTGCTCAAGCCCATGATGTACTTAGGGGCTGGAGAATGATAGCGGTAGAGATCTGACTCATTGATTTCGCCATCGTTGTTGAGATCAGCATAAGCACCCTCGATTGGCTTGCCTGTCTTAGAGTCGTAGAGCTGATGATATACATAGAACATGTATGGCTCATATCCCTCTGAGAGTACCTGGAACTGGTAAGCATCGATAGATGGACCTACCTTCACGTTGGTCTGACTTCCACCCTTTGTCAGTGAGAGGTTCTTCACCTTCATGTTCTGCCAGGTGAAGTTGTAGCTCAGGTTCCACTCCCAGTCCTTGGTCTGGATAGGGGTTGCGTTCAGAGAAACTTCGATACCCTTGCTGTCTACATTACCTACGTTGGTAAGGATGGTCTTTGAGAAGTTGGTACCTGCTGCTGTTGGTACAGAAGCTAACAGGTCCTTGGTCTTACGGGTATAGAAATCGATGGCACCACCGATACGGCCATCCAGGAATCCGAAGTCAAGACCGAAGTTCCAGGAGGTTGTTGTCTCCCACTTCAAGTCTGATACGTATGCCTCAGGACGGTAAGTATTGATATACTGTCCGTTGATGAATGCTTCGGCACCTGCTACACTGTATGTATAAACCGGCAGATAATTGTAGTTACCGATACCTTCCTGCTGACCGGTAACACCATAGCTGGCACGGAGCTTCAAGTTAGAAAGTACCTTCTGGTTCTTCAACCAAGGCTCTTCTGTCAAAGTCCAACCCAAAGCAACAGATGGGAAAGTACCCCAACGGGTATCCTTAGAGAAACGGGAAGATGCGTCTCGACGAACGGTAGCCGTCAGGAGATACTTTCCATCGAATGAATAGTTGATACGTCCGTAATATGACAACATTACATGACGGTAATCTGATGCCTTTACGGTTGACAGGGTTGTGCCTGCCGCACTTTTGGTATAATAAAGAGGTGTAGTACTCTTCCAGTACTGATAGTCGTAACCAGCTGTCAGGTCTACATTACTCTTGATATCTTCGAAATACTTTGCATAGTTGGCATAGAGGGTAAGCAAGCGGTTCTCGTTCTTCTGAGGACCATACTTGTAATCGCTACCGCCCAAAGACTCATCCTTGTTGTAGCTCTGTGCTGCGTAGGCAGGAACATAAACGGTTCCATCGCCCTTGGCATAGTCAGCACCCACTGTAGCGTGGAGCTTGAGATCTGGCAGGAAGTGAACCTTGTAATCTACATCCATCGAACCGATGAAACGGCTTACCTTACTCTTTGAATCATACAGATCAACCAGACCGCGAGGGTTTCTTACACCTGCATTCACAGGAACGCCATCAGCATCGAGTGCCTCGTTGTAGCCACCATATTTGTCGTTGCCGGAATAAACCGGGATGGTTGGGTTGAATGTTGCGGCAGCCCATACGGCACCACCATTATTGAATGAGTTGTTATTGAGAGTTCCCTTGGCGTTGATGGTCAACTTCAGGTGATCCTCGAAGAAACTAGGAGTCAACACTACGTTACCTGTCCAGCGCTCTACATTGTCCTTGCGAACCAGACCGCTCTGGTTATAATAGCCTACAGACACACGGAAAGGCAACCACTTGTCGATGCTGCCGCTCACGCTGAGGTTATTATCTGTACCGAAAGCGGTACGGTAAACCTCATCATTCCAGTCGGTATTGGCAGTACCGAGCAATGACTTCTGGTTAGCACTACCATACTGGTTGATAACATTCACGAATTCATCACGGCTGAGCATATCCACCATCTGCGCACGGGTCTGGAGACTGTTGGTGGTATTGAAGTTCACCTTTACAGCACCCTGCTGTCCCTTCTTGGTAGTGATGATGATGACACCATTAGAAGCACGGGAACCATAGATGGCAGTAGAAGAAGCATCCTTCAAAACTGTCATGCTTTCAATATCAGAAGGGTTGATCATGCTGAGGAAGTTGCTGCTGTTACCTGAGATACCACCCTGCTCCAATGGCACACCATCGAGCACGATAAGAGGGTCGTTGCTGGCATTCAGAGATGCACCACCACGCACACGGATGGTACTACCGGCAGAGGCAGAACCACTGTTGGACATAATCTGTACACCCGAAACCTTACCATTGATCAACTGTTCTGGAGAGGAAACGAGACCTTTGTTAAAGTCCTTTGATTTCACGGTAGCTACAGAACCAGTAAGGTCGCTCTTTCTTGCCGTACCATATCCGATGACCACGACATCAGCCAGCGCCTTGCTGTCGGATTCGAGTTTCACCTTCATATTGTCAGAGATAGAGAGTACCTTATCAATATAACCGATATAAGATACCTTGATCTTCTTTGCTGAAGAAGATACCTGAAGACTGAAGTTACCGTCAAAATCAGTAACCGTACCGCCCTTTTCGCCTTCCACCATAACAGTGGCGCCAATCAGAGCCTCACCATTCTGCGCATCAGTCACCTCACCTTTGATGGTTCTTGTCTGCGCCATGAGTTGCAGACATCCGATGACCAACAATGCCACGAGAAGCAAACTTCTCTTTGCTAAATTCTGGATTGCTTTCATTGTTTTACTTTTAGGTTGCGTTTTACGTTTAAATGCGTTTGCGTTTAAAATTGTTTTCGGTTGCAAAAGTAGGGAAAAGAGAAAAAAACAGCAGACAGATTTCAGACAAAAATAAAGAAAAAACGGACAAAAGCAAATCTTTATCTAGCTTTTGTCCGTTTTGTCATTTAAAAAGCAGGAATCTTTATCGGATTCATACCTGATATCTCGCCGGTAACAACTTTCCTGTTAGAAAATTACCTTCTTCACGCTTACATGTCCATCATGGTTCACCTTCTTGACGATATTGATACCTTTCTGAGGTGCTGAAAGACGGGTACCTGCCAAATCATAATACTCTATGCGAGAAGCTCCAGCTTCTGATGCCTTTTCTGCAAGAGAGATACCTGTAGTAGCACCTGACAATTCCTTTCCTTCTGCATCGTAGGTCTTAGCTGTGCTGTAGTTCTTGATGGCATGATCGAGTTCAGACATATCTACCGTAGGAAGTGCAGAGGTATAAGCCTTCCAGATTTCCACCTTACCTGCACCAGAATACTTCTCGCAGATAGCAGGAACATCCACCGTCTTGTCGAGATAATGCTGGGTGTAAGAAGAAGCGGTCTGGGTAGGAACCCAATCGGAAGATGCTAATGTAACATGACTATTAACCTTTGCTCCATCAATATTGTCATATCCAGTCAACAGGTTGGAGCATCCCTTGAATATCACATCGTAGCCATCAGCCTTGTTTACATGTAGCCCCTTTTCACCCTTCGACATGACAGGAGACTTCGTATTTTCAAAATAACAAGCCTCAATGTAACCTGTTGCCTGGTCGTTAAGACGATAACCATCCTGACATTCCTTCATATAGTTATTATAATAATGCATATGACCACCTCGCTGTTGAGGAAGGCGGGAGCCTTGGATGTTGTTGAAGAAATTGTGATGGAAAGAAATAGTACGACAACCATCATAAATGTCGCTATTACCTTTACCAAAGAGACAGCTCTTGTCATGGTCGTGGAAATAATTATAACTGAATGTCATCCACTGCACATTATTCTTGCAGTCGAGCAAACCATCATAGCGGTCTTTATTGGCAGCACCACCATTGAAAAACTCACAATGATCTATCCAGATATGTCCACCCCAATGATTCTTTGCATCTTTATCCGTATCTGCTTGGATTCCAATACAGTCTGGGTCGCCCACTTCTACTTGTGCACCATCACGCCAAGCCACAATCTTATTCTCACCCGTTCTGAGCACAGGAACGCCCTTCATGGTGAAACGGCAGTTACGGATAATGATGTTATCAACTGACTGCATCACGAAGGTGATATGAGAAAAGAGAGGAGCCTCGCCTGTTGTAGGATTCACGACACCTATCAATGTTTTGTTAGAAGCTATCATAATACGCTCGCCATAGACTGACTCCACGCCAGACTTTCCACTCTGGTCGTCAAGCAAACGACCGGTACTCAAATCATCCACATAACACTTGATACCGGTAGTAATATCATGGTCAACGATAACGATATATGGATCTGTTGCCTGGAGATAAGCCTGCAACTGAGAGAAGTTATCAGCCTTCACCACCTTGCCTCCGGCACCACCGGTAGTTCCTCCGACACGATACCAGTTGGTACCAGGAGTACCTTCATAGGCAGCGAAGCCATCCAAAGAGAAATCACGACCATCCTGGGTCTGTGCATTTGCCATCATAGAGAAGCTACAAAGCAAAGCAGAAGCCAAGAGAGTTTTACGGCAAACAGCCTTAAGCTGTGCAGAAAAAGTAGAGTTTGTTTGTTTCATTTTAGATAAGATTAGTTTTTGTTTCTTAAAAAAGGGCTGTCCTCTTCAAGAAAAGACAGCCCTTGAAATTATTGTATACATCCTTCCCTCATCGGGCAAAACACATTCATTATTCTGTTACAGGTACAAGTTTGATGAGAGCTACTGTAGTAGAGTCACCCTTTGTAATCTTATGAGCACCTGCCTCAAGCACAACTGTTGTAGGAGCTCCAGTCTGCTTTACGCCATCTACCTTTACATTAGTGTTTGTACCAGAAAGACCATAATATACATACAGAGTCATCTTCTGAGATGTGGTGAAAGAAACTTCAGTTTTACTTTCCATCTTAAGACTTGCTGTATAAGTTGTACCATCAATAACTGTTTCTTCCTTTTTAACATTCTTAGCTTCACCTGTCAAAGCAAATGAAGTGTTAGAAAGAGTACCATCAGCTGCAAAACTGCAAGTTACTGTACCCTCAATAACTGGAGCATCTGGACCTGGAGTTGGACCTGGAGTTGGATCTGGGGTAGGATCTGGGGTAGGATTTACTGTGCCACCATCGCCAGAAGCATCGCTCTCACCGAACACCTTAACAACACCAGAAGTATAAGCGTCAAGAATACTTGCCAAAGCAGGCAATGGCTGCTGGTGACCGTTTGTTACGACTGTTTCATCAGGAATAACGAAATCAATGTCACCATGATTCAAACGACCTGCACCATAGAAACCTTCTACAATAGAAGGAACATCTTCTGCCTTATCAGCAACGTATGTATACATGACGCTTGAGTTGGTATCGAAGTTGTTGTAAGAAGTACCACCAACCAAAGTCTTTACGCTTGCAGGAACCTGCTCACTTGGATTAGAAACCTCGTAGGCATCGAAGCTTGTATTGTTTTCTGCGTATGGGATATAGCTGAAGTTTGCTGGCTTGTTGGCAAATACATTGCCGTATGCCTTAATCAAGCCACCTTTCTCACCAGAGAAAGTACCATCACCCATAGCATCAGTACCCTGCAAAGAGCTCATGATAGGACGCTTAACAGCATCAAAGTAGTTAGACTCCATGAATATACTTGAACCACTGGTTGCACCAATACCATAAACATCATTGTGCTGATAGTAGTTGTTGTACATGTGAACACTCATGGTACGAACGCGAGCCATACGAGAGTCTGAATGGTCGAACCAGTTGTGATGATAAGTAATCCAGTTTTCACCAGTTTCACTCTTCATACCACACATAGAAGCCTTACCATTATCCCAGAAGCGGTTGTAAGCTACAGTAACATACTTAGAATCGCCCTTGATGTCTACAGTACCGTCACCCTTAGCCTGGTCGGCAGCACCACCCTTCTTGCCATAGAAGAGATCCATGTTGTGAATCCATACATGAGAGTTATCAGTATCAAGAGACATAGCATCATCCAGGCAACGCATAATAGCAAAGTTACGGAACTCTACACTCTCAGCCTCTCTAAGCAAGAAGCCGAAGCCATATACGGTAGCATCATCACCGACACCTTCGAATGTCATATTCATCATAGCTCCCTTAATCTGCAATCCTTCTGCAGAACTTGAAATGTGATCCAAGTCAGAAAGATTTACCTTACCGATGATACGGAAGGCGATTGGGGTTTTATCCTTACCTTTTGAATATGCATCAATAATAGACTGAAGACCTGTAATCGTCTCTTGCTTACCAGTATTAACTGTTGTAGAAACGGTCTTAGCTGTCTTGGCTGTAATATAGAGAACCTTAGCACCAGCCTTCAAAGTACCATCATTATTATAAGCACCTACACCAGCATACTTGAAATGAGCAAAGCCCTCACGGTTGTAGCTCTTTACTACCAAGTTAGAAGCAGTATTGGCACCAGCAATCTCTTTACCTTCAGCATTTACAGGAACAACCTTTACAGAATAAGTGCCTTCCTTCAAACCGAGAACATCAGCACGATAGTAAGAAGCATACTGACGAACCAGCTGAGCATCAATCTTCTTGTCATCTACATATACATTATAAGAAGAAGCGCCCTCGAATGGAGCCCACTTCAGGTAGGCAGACTCCTGCCAGCCCTTTGCCTCAGTAATCTGAATCACACCTGCAGGATTGTCAATATCACCACTTTCGCCCTGATCGGCCTTCTTAGCAAATCTGATGGCTTGAACTGAAGCATTGTACTCATCATTCTCTGAACCTGATTTAGGTGCGATGATTGCCTTATCACCTTCGAACTTCACACTTGTCAAGTCTGCAGTATTATAATACTTCACATCACCCGACTTGGTGGTAACATACATCTGGTTCACCTTGCTGTTACGAGCCACGGCATGGGTAATCTTGTCGGTAGAACCAGGAGTATCGCTAGATCCGCCACCTACAGTCTCAACCTTGATGCTATAGATATTCATACCACCACCATTGGTTTTCAACACGACATCACCATCAGCTGTTACTGTACCTACGTTGGTAACCTGATCTGCAGAAGTAGCATTGAAAGAGCCAGAAACAGGAGTGATATTTGTAGCATCCAAGCCACGTGCCGTTCCTGTTTTACCAGTAGAGCAACTTACAGTAACTTTCTGACCAGCCTTCAAACTCGGAATAGTCAAAGAAACACCATTTCCGTTCAATTCCAAGCGAGAAGAGCCATAGTTCAAGCGGACTTTTGCTTTTCCTTCGGTTTTATCAGCAGGAGCACCAGCAGTAAACTTCAAGCCCTTAGCATAAGCCAATTCTGAGCCATTTGCTACAAGAGCTTCATTCTCCAAAGCTAAGGTATAGCCGTAGCGATCAGTTCCCAATACCCAGTTGGCATCAGCTGCACATAAAGCCTTGTCAGCCTCACTCATTGCGCCAAATGTCCATGTCTGTGCCAAAGCTGCACTCAAACTCATCAAGAGGAGTGCCAAAGTAAATACGATTTTCTTCATTTTGCGTTCCTCCTGTTTTACTTGATGATTACTTTCTTACCATTAATAATATAAACACCCTTAGACAATCCCTGGAGGGAAGAACCTACACACTGGCCCTGAAGGTTATAAACCTTACCTTGCAATGCCTGCTTAATGCCTTCTATCTGGCTGATGCCGGTAGTTTGATAAGTGAAAGAAAGGGTTACGAGCGACATGTCTGCCTGATCAGGTGTATTATCTGAATACTGAAGAACGACATTGTCGCCATCGAAGGTAATCTCTGTGACAGTCTTGTCTATGACCTGACCATCAATCTTAACCGTCTGTTTGCTGCCGGCAAATACAGCCGTAGACAACATTCCAGCCAACAATAATAAATAAGCTTTTTTCATTTTAATGAATGTTTGTTAGATTTATTTTTTGGTTTGTTTTTGAATATTACAATGCAAAAGTAGTGAAAAAATATCTATTATAAAACATCCTGGCGCATTTTTCTTACGCAAACGTTTTCATAAGTGTAAAATGGAATATTATAAAAAAGGGCATAAAAAAAGACTGAATCCTGTTACGAAGATTCAGTCTCTTAAAGAAGTGGTACCACCAGGAATCGAACCGGGGACACAAGGATTTTCAGTCCTTTGCTCTACCAACTGAGCTATGGCACCAACTTTTACAAATCGCGATTTATCATTTGCGGGTGCAAAGGTAATACTTTTTTCTGGTTCCTGCAAATTTTTCGGGAAATTTCTTTCAAAAAAAGATAAAAAAGTCTATTTTTGTTGGTATTATCCATTATTTAATGTACCTTTGCAGCAGAAATCGGGATTTAGCGCAGTTGGTAGCGCACGTCGTTCGGGACGATGAGGTCGCTGGTTCGAGTCCAGTAATCCCGACCAAAAACCGTCTAATGAGCCTATACACAGGGGATTTGCCTTGGTCGTGGCCAAAATGGTCGGTACAATTTCGGTATCACAAGAACTTAAAAATCCGTAAGCCTATGAAGTTTATAAAGGATTTTTTTTATATCAATTACCATGAACGGCGAGCATTACTCGTAATCCTGACCCTGCTCGTTGTCAGTACCACAATGATTTTCATTGTAGGTTCTAAAGAAACTATGCCATCAGAAAAACAACAAGCCCATAACGACAGTATCATCAGACATGCCACGCGGCAACAGCCAGGCTATTATGACGAAGGACTTCAGTCGAGCGAAGTATTCGCCTTTGACCCCAATACGGCAAGCCAATCTGATTTCCAACGGCTGGGACTGGAATCATGGCAAGCCAGAAACATCATTAAATACCGAAATAAAGGAGGTATCTTCAGGACACCTAGAGACTTTGCACGGGTTTACGGACTAACCAAGAAGCAATTCGAGAAACTGCTGCCCTTTATCAGAATTGGTAAAGACTACCAGCCGGCTGCCAACTTTTACCCAAGAGAAAGATACAACTACGGCTATCAAGAGACGGCTATAAGAACTAGAGATGAAAGGAAGAAAGACACTACCCAATACAATTATCCACGGAAGCTGAAAGAAGGTCAGTATATCAACATCAATTCTGCTGATACGACCGAACTGCAGAAAATTCCCGGCATAGGCTCTTACTATGCCAGAAGCATCATCCGTTACAGAGAGCGGTTAGGCGGTTTTGTTTCCATGAGCCAGATACAAGAAGTGGAAGGCGTGCCCGAGACAGCCCTCCACTATATGAATATTGATGCAAAACATATCCGGAAAATGAATGTCAACCAGCTCAGTTTAGCCGAACTGCGCAAGCATCCTTACCTGGACTTTTACCAGGCAAAGGAAATCGTAAACTACCGCAGAACCCATGGTCCGCTGAAAAGTGCTGAAGAACTGCGTCTCCTCAAAGACTTTCCACCTGCCGAAATAGAAAGAATCAAGCCGTATCTTGCCTACTAGGAGCAAGATAGCCTGTCTGCAAGTTTGCCGGTGCCTGTCTGCAAGTTTGCCGGTTTTGCTAAATGACACCAAACTGGTGCAGGAAGATAAGGAAAATACAGATTGGACAGATAAAACGGATGGTGAACAGGAAAACAGGGAAGAGAGTTCCCTTCAAGGTTCCCCAGTTAGTAAACTCATCACGCACAATCTTCTTTGGCACATACCATCCCAGAAACAGACAGGTGATGAATGAACTCAACGGCATGAGCAGCTGGGCAGTAAAGTTGTCACAATTGCTCAGGAAATCCTTGCCGAAGAAGCCCAAATCAGGTACGGCGCCCTGAGAGAGCGAACAGAATACGGCTATAATGCTGCAAACGATGGTCTCGAACCAGGCTCCCTTGGCACGGCTTATCTTTCCCTCCTCATAGATAAAGGCGGTACCTATCTCGTGCATCGAGATGGTAGAAGTCAGGGCTGCCAATACAAGCAAAGCATAGAACAACACCGAAATCACATAACCGACAACCGGCATGTTACCGAAAGCCTGCTGGAATACGTTTGGCAAGGTAATGAAGATGAGCGAAGGACCGCTGTCTGGCTGCACACCTACCGAGAAGGCTGCAGGGAAGATCATCAAACCTGCCAATACGGCGATTACCGTATCAATGGTCACAATCTGAGTAGCCGACTTCAAGAGATTGGTCTGTCTGTTGAAGTAAGAGGCATAAGTACACAGACATGCCGTACCCATACTCAAAGAGAAGAACGCCTGTCCCAGCGCTTCGAGCAACACGTTTTCATCTACCTTAGAAAAATCCGGCTTCAGCAGGAACTCCACTCCTTTCATCGCTCCCGGCAGAGAGCAGGAAGCTATCACAATCACAATCAACAGGAAGAAGAGCATCGGCATCAGAATCTTGGATGCTTTCTCTATACCATTGCGCACACCGCGTACTACCACCATGTGGGTAAGCAGGATAAAACCTACTGCCCATAAGGTTGGGCGGATAGGATCGGCTGAAAAGGTCTGGAAATAGGTCTTCACATACTCCGCGTCGCCATGAACACCACCCATGATACTGGCATAGAGATACTGCAGGCACCAGCCAGCCACTACGGCATAGAAACCCAGGATAATCATAGAAGTGATGATGCCCATCAATCCCAAGGCACCCCACGCCTTGTGCTTACCCAGATTGGTATAAGCTCGGGCTGCATTGGATGCAGAATGACGACCGATGATGAATTCGCTCATCATGCCAGGCAATCCGAGTAGGATGATACATACCAAATAGATGAGAATGAAGGCGGCACCACCATTCTGACCTGCCATATAAGGGAAACGCCATACATTACCCAAACCGACTGCCGAGCCGGCTGTGGCAAGAATAACGCCCAACTTACTACCAAAATTTCCTCTTGTTTCCATTATCTAAATCTTTAATGTGTTGTATTTGTTGTTATCCGAAGACACCAAACTGGTTCAGGAATACCAGGAAGATGAGGACAGGACAAACGAACTTAATCAGGAAAAGATAAATACCGAAGAGACGGCCCTTCAAGGTTCCCCAGTTAGTAAACTCATCCTGTACGATCTGCTTAGGTACATACCAGCCCAGGAACAGACAGGTAAGGAATCCTGCCAGAGGAAGGAATATCTGACCCGTAACGAAGTCGAACCAATCGAACAGCGCCTTTCCGAAGAACGAAAGCTTATCTGTTGCACCCAAAGAGAGCGAACAGAAGGCTCCGATGATGGCACAGGAAACCGTAACGATGGTAGCACCTTTCTTGCGGTCTATCTTCAACTCCTCGTAGAAGAAAGAAGTATTCACCTCATGAAGTGACATCAGCGAGGTCAGGGCAGCTACCGACAGCAACACGTAGAAGAGCAGCGAGATGATCCAACCCAATACAGGTAACGATGCAAACGCCTGATTAAAGACATTCGGCAAAGTGATAAAGATGAGTGAAGGACCACTATCCGGTGATACTCCTACAGAGAAGGCTGCAGGGAAAATCATCAGACCAGCCAGTACTGCTACCAGCAAATCGATGATGGAAATCTGCAAAGCACTCTTGAAGAGATTGGTCTGACGGCTGAAGTAAGAGGCATAGGTACAGATACAGCCCATACCGATACTCATAGAATAGAACGACTGACCCAAAGCATTCAGGAACACGTTTCTGTCTACCTTTCCGAAATCAGGCTTCAACAGGAACTCCACGCCCTTACCTGCATCCGGCAACAGACAAGCTGCTACCACAATAATCAAAAGCAGGATGAACAGGAGAGGCATCATCACCTTAGAAGCCTTCTCTATACCGCCGCGCACACCATGAATAATCACGAAATGACAAATCAGGAATATCGCTACCGTCCACATAACCGGACGCACAGGATCAGAAGAAAACTCCTTGAAGTAATTCGCCACAAAGGTAGGGTCACCATGCAGTTCGCCCATGATGCTGGCATAGACATACTGCAGACACCAGCCCGAAACCACCGCATAATAGCCCGTAATCAGGAAACCGGTAAGCACCTCAAGATAGCCTACCCACTTCCAAGCCGTACCATTAGAGAGTTTGGTATAGGCACGTGCGGTATTTGAGGCACCATGACGGCCGATGATAAACTCAGAAATCATACATGGAATGCCCAACAGGAGCACACTTCCGATGTATACCAGAATAAAGGCTGCGCCACCTTCCTGACCAGCCATATAAGGGAAGCGCCATACGTTACCCAAACCTACGGCGCCACCTGCTGTAGCAAGAATCAATCCAATCTTGCTACCAAAACTTCCTCTATTTGAATCTGTCATTTCTATCTTTCTATTACTAATTTCTTACTTTTTAATTTTTCTTCGTGCAAAATTATAAAATAATTCTGAAATATATGAATTATTTGAAAGCAAAAACGTAAATTTAGTAATATTTATGCTATTTAGTCTGTTTTAGAACGCAGAAATGACCTTTTCTATACATTTTCTAACGATATTCAGCCGGCAAGGTATCACGCCACTTCGAGAAAGGATTGCCCAAGAGATGCGAATTGTAGAACCGCTTGTCGCCTGTTACCTCCATACCGATGAAATCAGGTTTCTCATAGGCTTCGCTCTCGCTTTCCAGTTCCACCTCAGCCATGACCAGACCTTCATTATCGCCATAGAACTCATCTACCTCGAAGGTATGACTGCCACTTTTCACAAGATAGCGACGCTTATCGATGACGCCACCCTGACAAAGTTGCAGGAGATGCTGCGCCTCGTCCATCGTTATCTCCTTTTCAAACTCATAGCGGGTCATGCCGCCATTTACCGACTTGCCCTTAATGGTAAGGTAAGCCTTCTCATCCCGTGTGCGAACCCGCACCGTAGCCCCCTCGGCAGGAATATATCCCTGCTGGATATGACTAGAAGAAAAGGCGGCGCTTTTGTAAGCGTCGCCCTTCTTAACGAGGAATTTTCTTTCTATCTCTAATCCACTCATTGTTTTATACTAATGTTGTTGCATAAATGGCAAAAAGAATACCGAGGACTATCAATCCTATAAATATCCACTTGATTACTTTCTCGCCTTTTGCAGCCTGTTTCTTCTGATAAGCCTCATGTTTGGCTCTTCTTAAGTCTTTATTTCCACTCATAGTCGTATATTTTTTAGATTATTATTGTTGTTCGTCATCATTCGTAGGGAACTCCATCAGGTATGCCTTGATGAAATCATCTATCTTGCCGTCCATCACGCCATCTACATCCGATGTCTGATAGTTGGTACGGTGGTCTTTCACACGACGGTCGTCGAAGACATAACTTCTAATCTGGCTTCCCCACTCTATCTTCTTCTTACCAGCCTCAATCTTAGCCTTAGCCTCCAGACGCTTCTTCATGGCGCGGTCGTAGAGTTGGCTCTTCAAGAGCAACAGGGCTTTGGCACGGTTCTTTGGCTGGTCACGGGTCTCGGTGTTCTCGATGAGGATTTCTTCTTCCTCGCCGGTATCAGGGTCAGTATACCAATAACGCAGACGGACACCCGACTCCACCTTATTCACATTCTGACCACCGGCACCACTCGAACGGAAGGTATCCCAGGAGAGTTTGGCTGGGTCAACATATACCTCGATGGTATCATCTACCAACGGAGTTACGAAGACGCTGGCGAAACTGGTCATTCGCTTGCCCTGGGCATTGAAAGGAGAAACACGCACCAGTCGGTGCACACCATTCTCGCTCTTCAGATAGCCATAAGCGTACTCGCCGCCCTCGATGGTCATGGTCACGCTCTTGATACCAGCCTCATCGCCTTCCTGCATATCGGTGATGGTTACCTTATAGCCATGAGCCTCAGCCCAGCGCATATACATACGCATCAGCATCTGTGCCCAGTCCTGGCTTTCTGTACCACCGGCACCGGAATTAATCTTGAGCACGCAGTCCATCGGATCTTCCTTCTGGCGAAGCATGTTCTTCAACTCCAGGTCTTCGATGGCTTTGATCGCCTTGGCATAATCGGCATCCACCTCTTCCTCGGTTACCATTTCGTCTTTATAGAAATCGAAGGCAAGCTTCAGCTCATCGGCATAAAGACGTACAGTCTTATAACCGTCGAGCCATTTCTGGATGCCCTTCACTTTCTTCATCTGCTCCTGTGCATACTTCGGGTCTTCCCAAAAGTCTGGAGCCTGGGTGCGGAGCTGCTCCTCTTCAAATTCTACTTTTTTCTGGTCTATATTGAGATAGCGATGTAGAGCGTCAGCTCTGTCCATCACATCCTTCAACTGGTCAGCTGTTATCATTAACTCTTAACTATAAACTTTAAACTTTTAACTTGATGATTACTCCTCATACATCTTGTCAATCTCCGCCTTGTAGTTCTTGTTGATGATAGGACGGCGAATCTTCAAGGTATTGGTCAACTCACCCGACTCCATTGAGAAGTGGTGAGCCAGGAGAGTGATGCGCTTGATCTGCTCATAATAAGCCAGATGCTGCTGAAGAATCTGAATACGGTCCATCAACATCTTCTGTACCTTCTCGTTGGCACACAGGTCCTCACGACAGGTGAAGGCAATATGATGCTCACGTGCCCAATCCTCCACGAGACGGAACTCTGGCACGACGAGGGCTGATACAAACTTGCGCTGGTCGGCAATCACAGCCACCTGATCGATGAACTTATCTACCAGGAGCAACGACTCTACCTGCTGTGGAGCGATATATTTACCATTCGATGTCTTGAACAGGTCCTTGATACGCTCGGTGAGATAAAGCTCACCATCCTTCATATAGCCTGCATCACCGGTATGGAAGAATCCATCCTTATCGAATGCCTGCGCATTGGTGGTATCTCGATGATAATAGCCCGGAGTGATGGTAGGACCTTTGAGGAGCACCTCGTTATCCTCGCCTATCTTGATCTGAATGCTGGAGATAGGACGACCCACCGAACCCAGACTGCGCTTCTTGTCAGGATGATCGCAGGATACGGTAGCAAGACTCTCGGTCAAACCATAACCCACCACCATATTGATACCGATGGCATGTACAAATTCCTCTACTTCCGGACTCACGTAAGCACCCGCAGTAGGGAAAATATTAGGATTATCCAAGCCCAACTGCTTGCGAACCATGCTCAAAACGGTCTTGTTGATAATCTTATATTCCAGCTCCAAAGTCAGAGGAGGACGCTTGCAATTGGCGATATACTCAATATTACGCTTCTTACCTACAGTCAAAGCATGATAGAAGAGTTTCTTCTGGAGAGGACTGGCATCATCCATCTTAGCCTTTACAGCAATATAAACCTTCTCCCAGAAACGAGGCACACTACTCATACAGGTAGGATGCATCTCGCGCATACTCTCCTGAATTTCATGAGGATAAGTATTGATGATGAGTTCGGCGCCTTCGCTCAAGCAGAGATATGCCCATCCACGCTCAAAGATATGAGTGAATGGAAGGAAGTCGATGACACGATCCTTCTCGGTAACAGGCACACACTCATTGTTGGCCTTCAATGCAGCTGCATACTGACCATAGGTCAGCATCACGCCCTTGCTATCACCAGTAGTTCCACTGGTATAGAGGATGTTGGCCAAATCATCCATACTAGCCTGCTTGTAGAGTTCTTCCACTTCGGTCTGACGTGGAAGATTCTCACCCAACTTCAGGAAGTCCTTGAAATAGAGGGCTGCAGGGTCGTGTGTACTGATGCGCACACTGGAATCGAAGATGATGATACGCTCCAGGGATGGACAGAGGGCAAAGATACGGTGAGCCTTGTCATACTGCTCCTGTTCGCCTACAAAGAGGAAGCGAATCTGCGCATCATTGATCATATATTGAATCTGCTGCTCGCTGCTGTTGGCATAGAAAGGCACAGAGGTAACTCTGATACCGTACGCACCGAAGTCGGTGTACAGATAATGCACACAGTTCTGCGAGAAGACAGCGATTTTGTCAAGAGGTTTAGCCCCAAGATTCAGGAGGGCATTGCTCACTTGTTTCACTCTTAAGGAAAAGAGGTTGAATGAAACCGATTGCCACTGGTCGCTGCCAAACTTTCTGAAAGTTAAAGCAGTTTTCTCTCCCCATTTCTTGGCGAGATCATGTACCAGTACCGAAAGATGACTATTAATCTGCATAAGCTTATATTTATATTCTGATGCAAAGATAATAGAATTTGTTAAGAACACAAAATAAAAAGATATTTTTTCCACTTTATCTGCTCTTTTTTTCGTATCTTTGCCCTCAAAACAATAAAAAGGGAGATTATGATGACACAAGAAGAATATGTAAGTGATGCCGTGGATTTGCTGAAAAAGCTCATCACCACCCCATCAGTAAGTAGAAACGAGAAGGAGGCTGCCGACATCATGGAGCAGACCATCCGCAGTTATGGCTTTGAACCTCATCGTGAGGCGAACAACATCTGGATTATCGACCCTCACTATGATGAGAGCCGACCAACCCTGCTGCTCAATGCTCACATCGATACCGTGAAACCTGTGGCTTCATGGACACGCAACCCGTTTTCACCGGATGTTGAAGAGGGTGTACTTTACGGTTTGGGCAGCAACGATTGCGGCGGCGGACTCTGTTCGCTCCTCCAGATATTCCGAATGCTGACCGCAAAGCCTCAGCAGTATAATCTCATCTATCTGGCATCCGCCGAAGAAGAGGTGTCGGGAAAGGATGGCATCAGCCGTGCCTTGCCATTACTTCCTCATATTGACCTTGCCATCGTAGGTGAACCTACCGGCATGAACCCTGCTGTTGCAGAAAAGGGACTAATGGTACTGGATGTCATCGCCCACGGAAAGAGCGGTCATGCTGCCCGCAACGAGGGTGTGAATGCCATCTACGAAGCGCTGGATGATATGCGATGGATTCGTGACTATAAGTTTGAGAAGGTGAGCGAGTTCTTGGGACCAACCAAGATGACGCTTACCGTAGTGAATGCCGGAACCCAGCATAATGTGATTCCGGATAAGTGTACGATGCTTGTGGATATCCGCACCAACGAGTTCTATGACAACGAGGAGGTTTACAAGTTTATCTGCCAACATTTGAAGAGTGAGGTCAAGGCTCACAGTTTCCGCCTGAAGTCATCCCGCATCGACCCGGCGCATCCTCTTATCAGAAAATGTGTAGCCATGGGCATGAAGCCATTCGGCAGTCCTACCCTCAGCGACCAGGCTCTGATGCATTTCCCTTCGTTCAAACTGGGTCCTGGCGAATCTTCCCGTTCCCATTCAGCCGATGAATTCATCAAAATAAGCGAGATAGCTGATGCTATCGCCAAATACAAAGAGCTCTTAGATGGCGCTGCCATCTAAGAGCTCTGCTCAATTCATCTATATTATATATATTTACCTGCAGAATTACTTCACTACCTGTTCAGTAGAGGCATTCTTGCCATTAATAGGAGTACCGGCAGTACCATCGTTGATAAAGAACTTAGCCTTGAGATATGCCGTAGGAATCTGAACCTTATACCAACCAGTCTTACCATTATGAGAAGCAGATGCATCGAAAGTCATCTTGACTCCTGGCCATGCAGCAGAAGAGGTTGTGCCATTATAGAAGTAGCAATAAACATTCTCCCACTTAGAAGCGTTATCGAAGTAAACATACTCTGGATCAACGATCTCATCTTCATGTACCTTGGTCACAGTAGTGCTGTATGCTCCGTCAACATAGTAGCCGTGGTTGACAAAATCCACGTCAGCAGTTAACTTATTTCCATTACCATCCAAGAAAATGATTTGAGTAGGAGCACTTGTCTCGGTGCCATCATAAGTCCACTTGAAGACATTCTTTCCAGAAACGCTCTTACCTACAAGAGGCAACTTTTTATTGATAGCATCATTCCATTTACCAGCATGCTCAATTACAGGACTAACCTTGTCATTCCATACATAAACGGCTGCTGCCGCATTAGATGTCTCCAAGAAGCAGGAGATTTCGTCAGCCTTGCCCAAGGCTGGAACGTAAGCCTTCACTTTCTTGTAAGTTACCGAACCTGTTTCTGTCTTGCCTTCCTTGTCAGTTGCACCCC
>ERZ1026878.195-NODE-195-length-51369-cov-8.670636_pt1 | contig 51369 bp, 38 predicted proteins | sample MGYA00380169_ERZ1026878 | MGnify/ENA primary metagenome ERZ1026878 (study PRJEB33269, sample SAMEA4719805) | human gut metagenome | biome: human-associated habitat; feature: organic feature; material: feces | place: Cameroon | collected 2013-10 ...
TTGCCCAAAATGGGGGGGGGGGGACTAACTACCCACACATATGCCCGAAGAATCCGAAAAATGCTCATTTTTCGCTGTTATAGTGCGCACAACTGTTTCTCATAAAGACGCGTCATGTCGATTTTTTCACTGATGGATGCCCAGCTCGCCTGGGGTGATGCGGCGCTTTTGGATCACGCCGCCATGAGCCTTGAAGCCGGAGAGCGCGTGGGCCTCATCGGCCGCAACGGCACCGGGAAAAGCTCTCTTCTGCAGGTCATTGCCAAAAAAGAAAAGCTGGACGCAGGGGAGCTTCGTATGCAGGACGGCCTGCGCGCGGTGTACGTTGAACAAGAACCAGCGTTGCCTGTTGCCCCCACCTTCCGCGAAAGCCTCATTGCCCGCGGGGGACTGGACGCGATTGCCGACGACCGGGAAAAGTGGACCGCGTACGCGCGGCTTGATGAGTATCTTGAAAAGCTCTCGCTTCCCGGCGACGCCGATCCCCAAAAGGCCTCCGGGGGCGAAAAAAAGCGCGCGGCTTTAGCACTCGCGTTAAGCCTTAAGCCTGATCTGCTCTTACTTGACGAACCCACAAACCACCTGGACGTCGAAACGATTCTCACGCTTGAATCGATTCTGACGGGGGAATTTAAAAATTCGCGGTCTCTGATGGTGATCACCCATGACCGCGCGTTTTTGGACGACACCGTCACGCGCATCATTGAGTTGGACCGCGGGGTTCTCAGATCCTACCCGGGAAACTTTGCCGCCTACGAGGCCCGCAAGGAAGAAGAGCTTGCCGCGGAAGCTCTGGAGCGCGCCCGCTTTGACAAATTCCACGCCCAGGAAGAGGTGTGGATCCGCAAAGGGATTGAAGCCCGCAGGACGCGTAACGAAGGCCGTGTGAAGCGCCTCGAAGAACTGCGGCGCCAGCGTGCCGCACGCCGTGAACGGATCGGGAGCATCAATCTCACGATTGACGCCGGTGAAAAAAGCGGCAAAGTCGTTGCGGAAGTCACAGACCTCACGAAAGCGTTCGGCAACCGCATCATTGTGAAGGGTCTTAACTTCAAGCTGATGAGAGGTGACAAGCTCGGGCTCTTGGGCCACAACGGCGCGGGAAAATCAACGCTTATCAAACTCCTTTTGGGGAAACTTGCGCCTGACAGCGGAACCGTGAAGCTCGGCAGCAACCTGCAGATTGCGTACTTCGATCAGCTGCGCGAACAGCTGGACGACACAAAGACCGTTGCGGAAACGATCAGCCCGGGAAGCGACTGGGTGGAAGTCGCGGGCGAACGCAAGCACATCATGAGTTACCTCGCGGACTTTCTCTTTTCGCCGCAGCGCGCAAACGTCCCTGTGGGTAACCTCTCCGGGGGCGAGCGCAACCGATTGCTGTTGGCTCGCCTTTTTGCGCTTCCTGCAAACCTTCTGGTGCTTGACGAACCCACCAACGACCTTGACATCGATTCGCTCGAACTGCTCGAAGAAACACTCGAAAATTACAAAGGCACGATTATTCTCGTGAGCCACGACCGGCGTTTTCTGGACGACGTCGTCACGCAGGTTTTGGCGCCCGTCAATTGGCCCGCGCCCGACGGCCGCTGGATGGAATTTATCGGGGGTTACGAGGACTGGGTGCAACAGAGACCCGCGGTGGAAATGCCCGCGAAACCCTCTGAAAAGGTGAAAGCCCCGGCAGAGCGCCCCGTGAAGAACGCACCCCCGCAGCGCATCCGGATGAGCTTTAAGGAAACCAAGGAACTCGAGGAGCTCCCCGCCAAAATTGAGGCGCTTGAAACCGAACAAAGTGACCTGATGACCGCGATGTGCGCAGCAGACTACTTTAAGACGGACGTTGCAAAGCAAAAGGCGGATAAAGAGAGAAGTGACGCGCTGCCCGCGCTCATTGAAGCCGCGTATGCCCGTTGGGAAGAGCTCACCGCCAAGTCGGAAGCCGCGGCGCAGAAGAAAACGGTATGACGGAGCTCCTTGCAAGCCTAAACACCGTCACCCTCTGGGGCGCGGTTGCGGTTGTCATTCAGGCAGGACTCACCTTGGGCGTGGTACTTCGGGTGATTCTGACGCGCCATCCGCCGGCCTCTTCCCTGGCGTGGATTGTGCTTACGCTTGCGCTTCCCTACGTGGGCTTCATTCTCTATCTTCTCATCGGGGAAAAGCCCATCGGACGCTGGCGGGAATTCCGGATGCGCCAGGCGCTTTACCGCTGGGAAGCGGTGCTTTCGCAAAAGCCCGCAGCCTACGTGGGAGAACTCCCCGCGGGGCAGCGCCACAAGGGCCTTGTAAGGCTCGCGCAAAAGTTGGGCGACATTCCGATGAGCCGGGGATCCACGATTGAACTCATTGGTGACACAGACACCGCCCTAAAGCGCATCATTTCTGACATCGATGCGGCGAAAACAAGCGTTTCGATGGAGTTTTACATCTGGAGCGCCGGGGGTCTTGCGGATGCCGTGGCTGAATCGCTGATTGCGGCCGCCGGGCGCGGTGTGGCGTGTAAGGTTTTGCTGGACGACATCGGCTCGCACAGCTTTTTTAAGTCCGCCTGGCCCAAGCGCCTGCAGGCGGCGGGCGTACATGTGTTGTCAGCTTTGCCTGTGCGCTTTTTTGCGCCGACGCAGGGCCGGCTCGATCTGCGGCTGCACCGCAAGACCATTGTGATCGACAACCGCGTGGGCTACACGGGAAGTCTCAACATGGTCGACCCGGCGTTTTTCAACCAAAACGAGCACGTCGGCGAATGGATTGACGCGATGGCCAGAATCACCGGCGCTGCGGTCGCGGACCTCAACCTCGTCTTCAGTTTTGACTGGGCGCTGCAGCCCGATGACGCCGGACAGCAGTTTTCGTTTCTGCCGGTGCCTGCGGTGCCGCCGGAAGGCAATGCCCGTATTGTGGTGGTGCCCTCAGGGCCCACGGCGCCCGATGACGCCAACATGCGCGTGATCATCGAAGCGATTAACTGCGCACGCCGCAGTGTCCTCATTTCAACGCCCTACTTTGTGCCCAATGAAGCGATGGCCGTGGCGCTGCAAAACGCAGCGTGGCGGGGTGTGGATGTGCGGCTCTTGTTGCCCGCGAAAAACGACTCGCAGTTTGTGCAGTGGGCTTCGCATCGCTACTTTGAGGGCCTGATGGCGGCGGGCGTCAAGATCCTGCGGTTTAATGCGGGGTTGCTGCACACCAAAGCCATTACGGTCGATGACGACTTTGCGCTCTTCGGAACTGTGAACCTCGATAACCGGAGCCTGCATCTCAATTTCGAGATGATGCTTCTTGTGTTTGACCCCAAGTTCGTGGCGGATCTGGTGCGGTTGCTGAGAAGCTATGAAGCGCGGTGCTCGGAAGTCGATCCGGTGACCTGGCACAAGAGGCCTCTGAAAGACAGGTTGCTTGAGGGAATCTGTTATCTTCTGTCGCCGCTCCTCTGACCGGGCGCCGTGTTTCCGCCTTTCTGAAGCCGATTGGGTTCATTTGCCATGTCCGCAGAGACTTCTCACAATCCGGCTTATCTTCTCCGTACCCTGGTGCCCGCCGTCAAACGCGCTTCGGGACAATTCAAGGGCGTCCTCATCAATGGGATGCACGGAGCGGGGAAACACACACTGCTTGCCGCACTTTCTGACGCCCGCCCGTGTGTGTCGCTTCTCACCAACCGCGAGCGGCAGCTTGCCCAAGACGATCCGGAAGCTTTTCTCACGACGCCCCGGCTACCGTAAGCCGGTTGATGAGTCTCTGGCCGGACGTCTTGCGTTTTATGATCTATTTCCCGCTGAGTCTCTATAAAATCGTGGGGCAAGGGCTCGGGCAAAAGCCCTGGAAACCCACGGGAACTCTCACGCGCGGAACACTCCCCGCGATGACCGCAGGGGGACGTTTGGGAACGAATCTGGTTCGGATCGATGCCGGGACTTAATCCGCTCGTCCCTTGAACCGGAACTGAGAGATGCCGGCCTCAAAAATCCGGCAGCGTTTACTGTCTTTCTGCGGGTAATGGCGCGTCACACGACGGAGGCATTTGACAGCCAAACAATGCTTGCTGAAACCGGACTTGACTCTGATGAGCTCGGTGACCGGCTTAACCTCGCAGGCGCTCTCGGCATCCTTTACCTGCTTCCCTCTTTTTTCGGCGCCGTCGGCAAAACACTCGAACACCGGCCCAGGTAGCCGTCAGTGCAACAGAAACGCCGGACGCGCGCCTGACGGTGCCTTTCAGCGTTCTTAACGGCCTCTTGGTGAGGCGCGGCCCGGGGGCTGTTGTGTGCCTCTGTGACAAAACACAGAAGCTTTCGGACAATGTGACGGCGCTTCCCGTCTGGGATCTCTGATGATGCTGTTTTGACCGGTGCGCTATACGCTTCAGGAGCGTGCCTGCTTTTTGAGTGCGTTGTATTTCGCGGAGCTTCCGTAGCTCTCTGCAACGGGATACTTGGCGGCATTCTTTGCCACTTTGGCGTTGACTGCCGCATCAAGGTCAATGCCGAGGCGGTCCGCAAGAAGCAGTGCGTAGATGACGACGTCGCTTAACTCCTCTGTCATCGCGGCTTTCTTGGCACGCACCTCAGTGTCCGCACCGGACCACTGAAAGCATTCGAGAAGCTCCGCGGCTTCAAGGCTGATCGAAATTGCAAGGTCCTTGGGATTGTGAAACTGCTTCCAGTTGCGGTCATCGCGGAAAGCCAAAATGCGCTTCATCGTTTCGCCGCTGATAGCGGGCTTTTCGTACATGATCGTTTCGGACATTTGCGGGCTCCTGCTTCAAAAACTTGTAGTGCGGGAATCTTAACGGCACTGCCTTCTGAGAAATCAGAGACTGAAAACGTTTCCAGTGCAAAAAGGGGGTGTTGATAAAGTCGCCCCCGAGAAACTCGCCGCAACGCATTGATTATTCGTGCAGCGGCGGTTTTTTTTCGCGAAAAAGCTTCCAGCAGGTGCAAGAACTCCCGAACCTATGTGTAGCAAGATGCCTATCACGACAAGCTTGGGGTTCCGGGAATTCATAAATGTGCCAGACGTACCCCAAAACTTCGCTCGTTTAGCGATACGTCGGTCGAGACTTTCTAGATAAAACAAGGGGTGTTGTCTCATCGTCAACTGACGACTTTATCAACACCCCCTCTGATCATCGGGCACGGTAGCGGAGAACCCGCGATCGTTGCGGAAGCCTCCTCTGCCGGCTACTCTGCTCTTTTACTTGATTCCGAGCGCAGACTTCGCCGCAATACGTCCGAACGTCAGCACGTCAGCCGTGGCGTTGCCGCCCAAGCGGTTGGAACCATGGATACCGCCTGTGACTTCACCGGCAGCATAGAGCCCCGGGATGGGATTGCCGAGCACATCAACAACCTGCGCCTTGGTATTGATCTCCAGGCCGCCCATCGTGTGGTGAATCGAAGGAGCTCTGGGCGTTGCATAGAACGGGGCTTTCTCAATCTTCTGGTCGAAAAGCTTGCGCCCGAACTTCGTGTCGCTCTTTGCTTCAACCATCTTGTTGTACTCGGCTACGGTCTTTTCCAGGTTTTCCGCCGGCATTCCAAGCTGCTTTGCAAGCCCCGCAAGCGTATCGGACTTGTAGATACGCCCGAGCTTGACCAAGGTTTCCACATTTTCGTTAAAGGAATTGAATTCCTTCACGATCGACGCATCATTGATGTCGTAGCAGACTGCGCCGGGCTGCTTTTTAATAGCGGCCACGAATTCGTCACGACGGGCATCTTCCTTCACAAACCGTTCGCCGTTCTTGTTGACGTCAATCACATCGTCAAGCCCCGACATCTTGCGGGCACGTCCCTGCAGAGCACCGGTACCCGGCGTTGCAAGCGGATAAACCTGCACGTAGTTCATACCCGTGGTGTAGGCACCGATCTTGGTGGCCATCACAATGCCGTCACCGGTGGCTCCCGGCTGATTTGTTGAAACCATATCAGCGGTAAGCTGCGGAGCCGAGCGCTGCCGAAGCACTTTATTCTGACTGTAGCCGCCGGTTGCAAGAATCACACCGTACTTTGCGTTAAAGGCATAGTTGTTGCCGACTTTGTCACTTGCCCGGACACCGACCACACGGCCGTTTTTCACGATCAGGGACTCTGCTTTCATGCCCGTCACGATCTTGGTGCCTTCCTTGACCGCTGCCTTATAAAGCGGCTCTACAAGACCGGTACCCGCAGGAGCATCCACCTGATGCGTTCTCTGCCAGAGAGCACCTGCACCCTGACTCACGCGGTCAAGCACGGGAGTACCGAGCTTTTGCATCCAGTGCAGCGTATCAAGCGTGTTGGCGGCATAGGTCCGGATAAGCGGAATATGGCCCACTTTGTCGCCGCCGTTATAGGTCTGCAGAGCATGCCATTCCGGGCAGTCAAAGAGTGTCTTTGAGCCCGAAGCCAGATAAGCCTCGTACTTTGCCTTCACATCAGCCATGAGCTTACGATGCTCTTCACTTACGGGCTTTTCGCTGATGGCCTTAACAACAGCATCTTTCAGCGTGTCGGTCATCGGCAGGAGCTTTTGCCGTTCGGGATCGGCAGTATTGAAAGCACTGGCGCAGCGCAGCGTGTTTCCCCCGATAACCGGCATCTTTTCAAGCACGATGACGCGGTACTTTCCTGCCTGTCCGGCCGTCACGGCGGCCGACAAACCCGCGCCGCCCGCACCCACAATCACAAGGTCATAACTTTCGGAACGGGTTCCTTTGAACTTCTTGATCTTCTGAGGCACCGGTTTTTGCAGAGCCGCCAGATTCACACCGCTTTGTGTGAGAGCCGCGCCTACTGCCTGCTTAAAGGCTGCGCTTGTGACGGTTGCTCCGGAGACGGCATCAACATTCAGTGTCTGATACCTGACGATATCGTCTGAGATGGACTTGATGGCCATACCGCCCATGAACGGTGTTTCCTGATTGGCCGGAACCTTGATGGACTTAATTTTGTCTTTTGTTACCGTGACCTCAACATTAAGGTAACCATTGTTGCCGTAAGCCTGACTCTTGTAAGTACCGGGCTTAAATTTCGCTTTCAGAGACTTACCTGTCGCCTTGGCAAGCGCGACTTCCACAGCTTGTTCAATCGCCTTTGATGTCACCGATGCCCCGGTGACAGCCGCCACATCTGCCTTATTGCTTTTGACAATTGCGGCCGGGATCTTTTCCACAGCAACCGATCCGATACCGACCGTCTCGGAATGCTTCAGCACCTTGACGGCCTTCACTGCGCCCTTTTCGATCGTCACCTCTACGGTCATGGGGCCGTTATGTCCGGAAACTGTTTCCTTGTAGACCTGAGCCGTGACTGTTGTTGTCCCTAACGCTGCAACAGCGAGAGTTGCTGCTAAAACAATCGGTCGTATTACCATGGCGGATTCTCCTCTGAAAGGCCTGTGACAATTCGAATTTATCCTGTATTAACCCAGGCATCAAGGAATTCTCTTGTTTTCCGTCAAAGGGAAGCAGCACCCGTGCGTTCCAATACTGAGAGCGTCATTTACCGTCGCTAAATATTTGGAGACACAGTCCTTCCTGCGTCATAATCAGAAAATTGCACATTTTCTTTGAGAGGACTTCTGCATGCATCAGTTTCAGTGCGACTACATTGCCGGTTGCCACCCCGCTGTTTTAAAAGCGCTGTGCGAAACAAATCTCGAAGAAGTCCCTGGGTACGGTGAGGACGTATTCTGCAAAGAAGCTTCAGACATGATCCGCGCCGCGTGCGGCGGCATTGATGCGGACGTGCATTTTCTTTCAGGCGGCACGCAGACCAACCTCACGCTCATTGCCGCGGCGCTGCGGCCTCATCAGGGCGTTGTGTCTGCTTCAAGCGGCCACATCGAAGCGCACGAAACAGGCGCGATCGAATCGACCGGGCACAAAGTAATGACCGTTCCGGCAGTGGACGGCAAGGTAACGGCCGATGCACTGCGGCGCCTGTGCGCAGATTACTTCGAAAACGAAGAGAAGGTGCTCTTGGTTCAGCCGGGACTGTTGTATATCTCTTTCCCCACCGAAACCGGAACGATTTACAGCCTCGCAGAACTCGAAGAACTCGCAGCGGTCTGCCGCGAGTACGGGCTCTTCTTTTACATTGACGGAGCGCGTCTTGCGTACGGCCTGGCAGCCAGTCCTGATGTGACGTTAAAAGACATTGCGCGACTGGCTGACGCGTTTTATCTCGGCGGTACCAAGTGCGGGACGCTTGCGTGTGAAGCCCTCGTAATTAAGAACCCGACTCTCAAGCGCGACTTCCCGGCACTGATGCGCCAGCGCGGAGCACTGCTTGCGAAGGGGCGCTTGGGCGGAGTGCAGTTTGCCGCCTTGATGAAGAACGGCCTTTATTTTGAGATTGGAAAGCAAGCGGTTGAGGGCGCCATGCGGCTTCGCAAAGCGTTTATTGAGGCCGGGTGCGAGATGGAAGGCAGCTCCCCCACGAATCAGCAGTTTGTGCGAATCACGAAAGCACAGGCTGACGTGCTTTCGAAGAAGTATCGCTACGAGCTTTGCGGCAAAACCGGTGATGGACGTCTTATCGTGCGCTTCTGTACGGCGTGGTCGACAAAGCCGGAAGTGCTTGAAGAACTGATTGCGTATGTCGGAACACTGCGACGAGCGTAACGCTCCGACTTCAGCAAAAGAAAAAACATCGGTAGGGTTCAAGCCTATCGATGTTTTTTTTATTCCGTATGTGTTACCAGAGGACGGATTCAATCTTGACTTTAGGGGATTTCAGCACGTCCAGAGACGTCTTCCCGCTGAGTCTATGACTGTAAGATTTCAAGTTGGATTTTATATGAACTTTCGCAAAAATTCCATGAATTTCTGCAACTCCATTAGTTTCGAAAGCAGGTCTACTTTCCAGGCAACAACATCATTGATTTCACAATGAAATCTGAGGCAGGTTGAAATCTTACAGTAATAAACTCAGCTACTGAAACTAAAAGACCTTGTATCTGTGCGGCCTGTACAGTTCGGGTTGAAATCTTACAGTAATAAACTCAGCTACTGAAACTTCCAAAGCGGCGCCACCTTGTCATAGTCGACGGTAGGTTGAAATCTTACAGTAATAAACTCAGCTACTGAAACTCGATCTCCGACTCTTTGAAGTCGAACCGGTCAAGGTTGAAATCTTACAGTAATAAACTCAGCTACTGAAACTGCTCCACAAAGGATTTAGAGAAGCCATGAAAGCTATGGTTGAAATCTTACAGTAATAAACTCAGCTACTGAAACGAAGCTGATGGCGGATCTGTTAGAGACAAGCTAACAGGTTGAAATCTTACAGTAATAAACTCAGCTACTGAAACGTGTAGATTTTTTTGACCTTGCGAGCCTTACCGGGGTTGAAATCTTACAGTAATAAACTCAGCTACTGAAACCCAGTGTTATTGAGATTCATGCTGTGGCTGTGGGTTGGTTGAAATCTTACAGTAATAAACTCAGCTACTGAAACTCAATGCGGGCCAGGTTGTCCTGGGCGTCCTGCGGTTGAAATCTTACAGTAATAAACTCAGCTACTGAAACTCCATGACGCGCGGGCGATGCGTGTCGGTCTCGATGGTTGAAATCTTACAGTAATAAACTCAGCTACTGAAACGAGAACGATGGCCAAGGCAAAAAACGGCTCCGTCAAGGTTGAAATCTTACAGTAATAAACTCAGCTACTGAAACACATGCCTTTTACCTTGGCCGGCGCGGTTACTGCCGGTTGAAATCTTACAGTAATAAACTCAGCTACTGAAACAGTCTGCAGCCATCGGACCTCGACACGTCTGAGGGTTGAAATCTTACAGTAATAAACTCAGCTACTGAAACTCCCGCTACCCGCAAAGAAAACTTTGAGGGAAAAATTTTAAATATTAGCCCCACCCAGATCAACACGATGCTCATTTGCCCGAATAAAGCTCAATGCTTTTGCAAAAAACACCGCCTGACTTTTAATGTTTTTTATTCTAAATTCAATCATTTTCAGGTGTCACTTGTTTAACTTTTATAGTTTCACGAAAACCAAAAACCAACTTTTGATGCACTCTTCACACAAAAATTCCATCACAACCTGTCATTGCAAAAATTCAAATACTCACATTGACTGCACTGCTTATCAGATGCAGCAGTAGACGGCATTAAAGCCTCCTCACAGTCCGTCAAAATTTTCTGAGTAATAACTCTCACCTTCTCTCTGATCTCTTCAGAAAATTCGATTCGCAAAGTCTTGCCCTTACTTCCGAAAAGAAGAAAGCCAAAAGGTACGGGTTGACCTCTCAGCTCTTCCAAGAGCATGGCATAAGCCGTCAATTGCAAGTCTGATCCATAGAACAGATTGCAGTTTTCCTTCATTTTGAATTCCAACGGAACCATCTGGCCGGATGCCAGCGTAAGAACAGCATCGCAAATTCCATGCAAGTGCAGCGTCTCACTCTTTAAAGCAACATCTGCTTCGAGAGTAAATTCTCCTGTCAGTCCAAAGCGACTCAAATTTCTGCGCTTGGCCAGCATTTGGGTTTTCTCATGAAACCCCAACCCCTGCTTTACCCATGGCCGAAAAGGTGGGTGCAGGTTCCGTATCAGATAAAAAAACGGGATCCTTGGACAAAATGCATACTGCCTCAGCAGCGACACAGGCACACTAAAGGAATCCGTATCCATCAGGATCCTCATACACAAAATGTTTATAACCCACACAAGTCCGCATCCGGTCGACATCCAAACTGCAGGGAAACCAAAAGCATTTATCGGTACTGGAATCGAGCATTTCTGCGGCCCTTATGCCAAGTGATCTGGCTTCTGCCGGCTTCAGGTCACCGTAAAACACTGACTCCTGCAACGGCACCAGCCCAAGATCCTTCAGGAAGGAAAAGAACCGACGCCGCACCTTACTGTCCTGGATGTCGTAACAAACAAGATACCGTGTGTACTGAGACATCATCTCACCACTTAAAACGCAACCCCGTATACCGCTTCTCTTCCATAATCGCCCCCGCAAATCGATATACCTGGCGTTGCAGCACATTTTCCAGCCGAATCTTTTTTCCACGCCAGGCAATAAGGCCGGTCATCGTTTCGTCTATGGCTGACGATATTGCCTTCTTTACTTCCGTATCAAGATGGCTCTTGCGGCTCAAAAGTGAGCGCAGCTTGATGATGTTGCGGTCTACAACCCAAGCTCGATACTCTTCCATAAAGTCCGTGACCAAAGAAGCACGGCCGATGCGGTTTTTGTGAAAGATACCGGCGTAAAGCTCAAGCCCGGCATTGTCCAAAGCGGCCCAAACGTAACTCATAAGGATTGAGTAACCGTAATTCAACGCTGCATTGACAATCTCTGTGGCGCCCCGGCCGGAGCGCCCCTGAAACGATTCCGGTAAGAGTCCCGACTCGGCCAGCGCCCCCCAGTAGATATTGGCGCTCATGCCCTCGGTACCCAGCAAAGTCTCACGCCAATCTCTTTTGGTCGGCTGGCCGATCATATTGCTTTGAACAAGAAGCGCCTCAGCCGCAGTGCGCAACACATCAGCTGACTCCGGATTGGCTTTCGAAAGGTACTTACTGAAATAGAGGATCACCGCGCGCTGATTTCTGACCTTCGTCCGGATAATTTCTTCTGAAAGCAGCTTTGCCCTGTCAGACCTCACACAGTCAAACTGCGCCTGACGCAATGCAACAACACTGTGCTGATTCAAGCCGGAAACTGCGGCAACACCAACATTGCGCCAATCCGTGAAAAACAGTCTGATACCTCTGCAGGCACACGCCTGAATCAGATCCGACGACAGGGAAATCCCGGTCTTGGCAATACGGATTGTCCGCAGGCGCGACAAGGGAGTCTCCCACTGAGTGCCGTCGGAGTTTCTGACGACCAGGCGTTCTGATGTCACTCCCAGAAAACTTCCGAACTCACAAATGGTCAGATGCCGCATCTACTTCGTCCCGTTTTCAAGAGACTTTCCGGCATCAAAAGCGCGCTGCATCGCCTTCGTGCTGCTTTCCTGTTTATATGAAATCGTGATCTTTGCGCTTCCCATGCGGGCAATTGAAAAGACACCATCTCGCGGCTTTCCGCAAATTGTTCTGATTGCTTTCCTCTCTTCGTCCGCTAACGGAAACTCCTGCAGAAGTTCTTCCCACTGTCCTTTTTCCAGCTTGACTTTGTCCACGAAATGCAGCCAGCAAAGATCACCGTCTTTATCAACGGCACCACGGCATAAAACCTTGGCAAACGGCTCAAACGGCATTGTCCAAAAAATTGTACGTCTGCTGTCTGAACCAAGAACCATTTCAACAGTGTGATCTTCATTGGAGAAAACCACTCTTTTCTCACTCATCGGCATCACGTGCTCATAGGGCAAATACCTGGCACCACAAGTAATTACCGTGCTGTTTAAGAAAGCCCTGAAAGTTACCGGTGCATCCCATTCCGGATTCCCTGCGCCCGTCTCTTTCTTATAACCGACGTAACGTGTCGGAACACACAAACCCTGCACAGGGTTACTTCCGTCAACACTCTTGCGGTAGACCCTGACCCAGCTGCCGGCAGGCTTAGCTTTAACCGGTAAACTTTTTTCTCTTCTCACCCTGTGGTGCTGAAGCTTCCGCGCTCTTTCCTGCTGAGTCTCATGTGAGCCGTCCTGCGCTGACATTGCACCGGCAACCCGACACGCACAGACCAAATCGTGATACGACGGAAGCAACAGACTGCCTGCAATCGACCAATCAGCTTCTTTCGGAGTGAGCTTGACGGCGATTTTGAAATTATCCGGCTTCTCTGCAGCTTTGTTTTTCATCAACTGACTCAGCGGCTCTCTGACCGTGACATACGCCAAGGCATCAACAGCATCCGCTGCCGCCAGCTCATCCTTGTTTCCGGAGCAGTCATTTAAAGCGACTTTCCGGAGTAATGCATACGCCTTCGCCTTATTAATCCTGAAAATGCGGGAGCCGCCCGCTGCCTCAGTGACCTTGTCCTCGAAATAAGGCGTCAGAAGCTGCAGTAACGCCATTCCGTCTCCCGTAACCTTCACTGCTCCCGCCGTATTGGTCGCAGCGCCATCCACGACTTTTTTCGACGGAATTTCAAAACCGGCAAATACATCATTACCGCACTGAATCAAGGGAATGAAGTTTTCGGCGTAGATCGTCTCGTTAAACACGTTCTTTTCAAAGGTCTGTGTTTTATCAAAAACTGACCTGGACGAGACACGGAGAAGATCACATGCTTTCGGATATAAGGTGACCAGTCCCTCAGATTCATCAGCATCAATTTTCATGCTGGGTTCGTGGGAATAGTCAATACCGCCGACAACCTGACGAATGCGTTCAATCGCACAAGCTGCGCCGTACACGCACATAGCATCGACGGAGTGAGAAGCCACAGGCTGCGGGTTCTTTTCCTTTCGATAGACCTCCGGAAGATTCCGTCTTTCAGCGCCCGTTTGGTCATTCGGAATGTTGAACGCATTGAAGATCAGCCGCACATGATTCTCTTGACAGAACGCTTTCAGCTCTTCCTCAGTTTTCGCAATGATGTTTTTAATGAGCCATGCCTGAGTTCCGTTGACCTTGGTTTTGTTCATCGACCCCAAGGTCTCCAGCACGCTGCGTCTAGCAGGAGAACCCTCCGGAAGAAAAAGCGCGTGGCGCACGCAGTCCTGTTCTTCCCGGCGAAGTCCGGTGAAAAACCGTAAAGCACCGCTTTTTGCGAGTTTTGCAACTGTCTCCTCGATCTGAGCCTCAATGACCGTGACGTCTGCCGTCCCGAATACCTTTTGCAGATAGACAGGGCTTAAATCCGACAGCTCATACAGCGTCGTTTTCTTGTTTTGGTTTCCATCGAGCGATACGCAGATGAGGTTTGCCTCTGAATTAAATATGGTGCCCGCGTGAAGCGTCGCCGAACGAGGGATGATATGGTCAATTTCCACCTGTCCGGTGAGCGGCTTACCGCTGTAAGCACAAATGTTACGGCTTGCCTCCTTGAGCCGCTCTTCCTGAGTCTGAACACGTCCGGCGGACTTCTTCGTCTTCAGCTTTTTCAGGTCACGAAGGCTTTCTGTAAACGCAAACTTATTCTGTTCTATCAAAAGAGTGATATCAGCCTGTTTATCCGTCGAGGGATCCTGCGCTTTCAGGCCGGTCTTGACTGTCTGCACAATCAGTTTTGTCAACTCCCATGCCTGACGGTCAAGCGCCCTTCTTAAGACACCGTCAAACGGGCGTGCCGCATCAGCCGGCAGACGGGAGCACTGAGCACCTTTTTCAGACTCCGCTCCGCTCATACGCCAAAGATTTTCTTTGTGCGCAGCCAGTGTTGTTGCCGTAAAGCCGTCAACTTCCGTCTCAATTAAGTTGTAGAGCTGAGCAAGCGAAAAAGGATTACAGATACGCTGTGCCTGTGCATCCGTCAGACCGATGTTGCGCTGCAGATAATCGACAACGGCAACGGTGTTCTGCACATACCGCCAATATTCCTTTTCCTCTTTTTCTTTGGGCTTACAGTGCCTGGATGCCTCAGCGAGCGTCTCCCACATACCGCCGGATCCGCCTGAGCCTTCCAGCTGTCCGTAGATGTTATAAAACCCGCTCTTAAACCCGTTGCCCTGCTCCTTTCGGGCTTCCTCCAGCATCTGACACAAAGACCGAAGTGTGCTGTTGCCCTTCACCTTCTCATACTTTTTCCAACAGGCAAGGAGTTTTTCACCGAGCGAGCCGTCTCCACCCACAAGATTACCCAGCAATGTGGAAAGCACGTTCTTCTTCATCGGCGGATGAATATCGGAACGCTCCAGCAGATTGCCCTTACGCGGGATCCAAATGCCCTGTTTGGCCTCGCTGACCTCGTTGTAGTAACGCGTCAGGAACTCGACAAATGCCGCTTTGTGCTGGGAACCGATCACCCCCGCAAACTTAACTTCAAGTGCCGGAGGCACTGCGCCTCTGGCCGCGATTTGGCGAAGACGCAGATCGTCTCTTGATTTGGAGCGGTCCAATGCACGCTGCAGGATATAACTCCACCGGTATCCGGTTTTGTCAGTCGGATGTTCTCCTCCCAAAGCAGGAACACGGGAACGGCGATCCGCAAGCTGAAGGATTTCATCCAATCCCTCAGACAAAACCGGGTCATGCTCGTGAAGCTTCCTAGCCCACTGAGTCCAGTCGTCTCCAAACTGATCTGTCAAAGCGACAGGACTCAACCACAGCGTCTGATCGACGGGCGGCCGCCGGTTGTTTTGGTCTTCATAAACCGGAATCGTTTTTTCCGGGCTGGTACTGCAAAGCCACTCAATGACGTCGGGTGCCTTTTCAACTTCCTCTATCAACGCCGGCAAATTTTTGCTTGGATCATTTTTGGCATGAAAATACCTGAACGCTCTGGCCAGTGTTTTCTGCAAACGTTTCGGGTCGAACAGATCAGCATTCACCATGTCAGGATTATTGAAGTACCAGCGCTCTGCCCTCAGCTGCAAGTTCGAAATATTCCCTACTAGACGCCAGAGGTTGTCCGCACCGCCAAATACACCGATTAATTTTTTAAGCCGGCTGTCGTATTCGATGTCATGCCGGATTTCCTTCAGATACTCTGACCTTGACCGCTGACCAAATTTTTTCGCCTGAATCAGGTTTGCCACTGCCTCAGACAACGTGTTAAACGCATCTCCGTAGGACTTAACAAACCCCTGCGCTTCCGGATCCAAAACCTGTTTGATGGCTTTTTTAAACTGAGTTGCATCTCCGTAAGTCTCAAGCGCAGCTTTCAGCTCCGAGACTTTGTCGAAGTGTTCACTGATGTTTTCCCACTGTGTCGCAAGATCCGTTGTGCCGCTAAGCAAGTCTTGAAAAGGTTCAAGCTGAGCCACAGGGAACGGATCTACCTTTTCCAGCGCGGACAGGTCGACTTCCACGTCGAGCCTTGAGTAACCTCGGCGTTTCAGCAAACCGCGCAAGGCCTGTGTCTGACGTCTTTTTTCATCTTCAGCAAACGAAACACCCGCGGTCTGGATCTTCTGTTCCACGGCAAGCGCCAGAAGACGCCGGGCAAGCTTAAAACGCTTATAACCGCGCATGCGGTGTCGGGCAGCCCTTCGTGCCGTCATGGAGTACGTCATATCAGTCGTATCCTGCGGCATCACCAGTGTCATCGCCTTGGCATCAGCTGCAGTCGGAACCCGGTCTGCCGGGTGGCTGACGAGAAAGAGCCCCGTATACCGAGCCCCGAGGTCGATCGCTAAAGTAACTTTCTGATGACTGCCTGACATACACACTCCGCACATAAAAAAATGGCAAACCAGCGGCTTTTTGAGCCGATTTCGAACTATTTTGCCTGACGAAAAATCGGCGTGCATGGTTTGAGCCGGGGCCATTTCAAAATGGCCCGGCTGATAAATGAAACAGCATCAAAAATGCAACAGCCGCCCCGGTGACGGAGCGGCCTGAGGACTTCAGAAGCCCTTTTCCGTCACTCAGAAACCTTGAGGTTCTGTGCTTTTGCGAGCTCTGCTTTCAGGTACGCCGCAAGGTTGGGATCACAGCAGTAAACCCGTGCACCCCTCACACCGCGTGAAAGAAGCACCTGGTAGCAGCGGCAAACATACGGCAGGAGGTTCTTTGCACGCTCCGCAGGCGTTTTCCCCAAGCCGTTTTTTCCGCCCGTATCGAAGTAATTTTTAAGATCGGCGTAAAGGATCTTTTTCTCCGGATCGTACCGGAGATCTTTGCCGATAAAAACACCCACCCAGTCAAACTCAAGGCCTTGACTTGTGTGCACACAGCCCACTTCGTTGCGTTCCTTTGTATCCGGATCCACGGCCCACTTGTAGCTTGACGCACGGTTATTCCAAGGCAGTTTCACGCTGCCCAAATCCACGTCCGCTACTTCTCCGTGAGAATTTTCCTCTTTAGTCCAGGACCAGGCGTAACCGGCCAGAAGTCTTGCTCCGGAAATAATGCTCTGGCCCGCGATTGGCGCCTCATCATCCACTACTTTATTCTTGGCGTTTACAAACGCAATAACTTCTTCCGGCGTATCAACCACGTCAAAGTCAAAGCTCTCCTTATCCCACCCTTGCGCATTCCCGGCGGTGTCGGCGTCCGCAAGTCCCAGCACCACGGCAAGCCAATTAAGAAACCCCTCAGCGCCGCGGCAGCGAAACTGCGCCGCAAGATCCACGCGAGAAATTTTGGCGCTGTACTTTTGCGCGGCCTTTTCAATCGACGCTACGGATCCGATATCGTTGGGCCTTAAAGCCTGATTGTCGTCAACGAAAAAGACTGAAACACAGGCAGCCTGAATGATGTCCTCGATCTGATTGGTCCCGCGGTACATGTTCTGATACGAGTGCAGGCGGTGCGATTCATCACAAAGCAGGCAGTGGTAATAATTTTCGGTAAAGCCGTTTACCTTCGGATCTGCGGGGGAAGGTGTGAAAAAGCCCATGCTGCCGCAAAAGAGGTTCTTTGCGAGCGCATTGCGCCTCGCCTTCTCCTTTTTATTGGTGCATCCGCTGGTCAGCATTTCAACCATGGCAATACGAAAGGATGAGGTCGGCGAGACAAAACGTACATTGCGGCGCTTTTCGTTGTTGCGGAACTCTCTCAATATCGCAACGAGCGCACTCATCGCCACAACGCTTTTGCCGGTTCCGGGGCCGCCCGCAATAATGACGCAGTGCTTGTCGTTGACGGGCGTTGTACGCACCGCGTCCATCACGGTTTCGTAAGCGAGTTTCTGCTCATCAATAAGCGTAAAGGAGCGGGGACTCACCTCATCAAACATGCCGCTTACCGCGTCCACAAGGCCCTTACCCGGGACGATTTTGCCGTCGGCCAGAAGCTCCATGATCGCTTCGCCGTCACCGCGCCCCACGTACTGCGAAACGAAGTCGCCGAGCTCCCTGCGGTCATACTGGCCGAAAAGCGGTGTGTCACGCACAAGTTCATGATTGGGGTCGGCCGCCAAGGGATCAACCTCAAAGCCTTTGTACGGGTAATTGTGCATGTATGCGCAGGCATGCGCCTGCAGGTGGTGTTCCTCGACCGTATTGAGCATATTTTCGAGAAAAACCTTGTAAGACCACGCCTGATAACACGGATGGTTCGTTTCTTCGTTGCGGCTGCCCGCGACGTTGGCAACCACAATGCCCGGTTTTTCCCGCACCACATCCGCCCACGACCACTGTTTGAGTTCAATGATGACGAAGTTGGGATCGCCCTTCACATCGTGTCCTGTCACGATGAAGTCCACCCGCCGGCTTGTCGAAGGCAACCGGTATTCAATAAGCACGCCGCAGTCACCCGAGACCTTGGCGCCTTTAAGCATGCTTTCCATGAAAACCAGCGAGTTTTCCCAGGCACGGTACTGTGCCGAACCGCGCGAGGAGGACTCATGACCGGCGCCTGCGAGCATGTCGGCGACAATGCCTGCGGCCTGATCTTCATAAAATTCAGCGAGAGTTTTCTGATAAACGATCGTCATGAGCGAACGGCCTTTTTGAGTTCGTTGTATTTGGCGGAAGACCCGTAGCTTTCTTTGACGGGATACTTTGCATCGTTGACGGCAATCTTTTCCCGTACGGCGGCATCAATGTCGATACCGAGACGGTCCGCAAGGAGCAGTGCGTAGATGACAACGTCGCTTAACTCCTCCTTCATCGCTTCTTTCTTTGCACTGACCTCAGTATCGGCTCCAGACCACTGAAAGCATTCGAGAAGCTCGGCGGCTTCAAGGCTCACGGAGATCGCGAGGTCCTTGGGGTTGTGAAACTGCTTCCAGTTACGGTCATCGCGGAAAGCCAGGATGCGTTTGATCGTTTCGGCGCTGATGACGGGCTTTTCGCTTGTTGTAGTTTCAGACATTCGCGGGCTCCTGCTTTCAAAACTGGTGGTGCTGGAATCTTAATGACACGGCAGAGTCCGCACGCTTGGGCTTTTGGTTTTGGTGACACCAGGTCTTCCGCGCCATAATCTAAAGATTGAGCATTTTTCTTTTCGAGGACTTCTTCATGTATCAGTTACAGGATGTCCGTGGCCTTTTGCTATCTACGTGCCGTAAGTCGCTGGCTTGCGCGCGTGATTTTGCCTGAACTTATTTTGGGCAGAAGTGCCTTGCTCTCTGAATTCAAGGGCAGTCACTTGATCAATGCTTCTTCAGATAAATCGACGAGAACAATCCCGCACTGAAGATAACGCCCACGCCGATAAGTGACAGCCAGTCAAGCGTCTCGCCAAACGCAAACATTCCCAGAAAGACGCCGAAGAAAATTCCCGCAAACTGAAATACCGCATTAAGAAGCGAATGCCCCTTGGCCCAGGCATAGGTCGAAAGCACCTGCGCGGCAAACCCGGTTGTCATCAATCCGGCCAGCGGCCAAAACCACTCAACCGTGGGCGCGTGCACGGGCTCAGGCGACACCATCATGGCAACGCCTCCCACCAAAGTTCCCGCAAGCATGAAGTAAAACACGGTTCGCGTGTTGGGTTCCCCGTAGCGCCCCAGATCGCGCAGACACCAGCTTGTGCAGGCACCGGCAAAAGCAGCTGCCGCCGCGTACGCTACACCGATCACACTGATACCTTCGGTTGATGGTTTTGCAATAAAAAGTACGCCCAAAAATCCCACGATCACGGCGCTCACGATCGGCCACTGCACCTTCTGACCGCCGCGTAACGACATAAGAATAAAAAACGTGCAGAAGATCAGAGGACTCGTGTAGTCAATCGACTGCGCCACACTAAGCGGCAGATGCTGCAGCGCCAGAATCTCAAGGAAAAAGCACGAAATACCCGCCGTGCAGCGCTTGACATGCGCCCAAGGATGCCGCGTCACGGGTGAAATGCCCTGCAGTAGCATCATCAGTCCGAGACACACAGTCCCGAAAAGCGCCCTGTAAAAAATGATCTCAAAGGGTGAAAAGTAGGCCGAACAGATCTTTGCTGAAAGCGACATCAGCGTAAAAAGAAAGCCGGCAACCAAAATCCACACCGATACGGCTGGCATAACACCCTCAGCGGACAGACCTTAACCAACTTTTTGGATATTACCGAAAGGGTTCGATAACAGGGGCATTATCACGGTCTGATAAGCAGGGGTATCTATAAAAATTAGTTTTAATTATGCTGATAGAGGCTCTATGAGAGGGGCCCATAAAATGAAAAACGATCGTAGACTAGGTCGCGCATTGATCGGAATTTTATATTTTTAGATCAATGAATTAACGTAGTTTGCGATTCTTCCGAAACCACAGGAAATAATAAGACGACGTGTCTCGGCACTGCTTCAAATTCTTCCTGTTAACCAAGGAGAAAATAATTACTGTTTATAGTAATTATTCAAGTCAATTATGATAACCCTCATAGAATTTGTCATCCTGTTCGGTGCCATCTTCCTCGGCATCCGTTACGGCGGCATGTCGCTGGGCTTCTTCGGCGGCGCCGGTCTTTTCATCCTGACAGTCGTTTTCGGCGTGGTTCCCACTTCGCCTCCGATTGATGTGATGCTCATCATCTTTGCGGTCTGCCTGTGCGCAGCCTGCATGCAGGTGGCGGGCGGCCTTGATATTCTCGTTCGCATCGCCGCACGCATCATCCGCTCCAATCCCAAGTACGTTGCGGTGATTGCTCCGATCGTGAGCTTCTTCCTCACCTTCTTTGCCGGTACCGGTAACGCCGTCTACGCCATTCTTCCTGTGGTCTATGAGGTGTCCTATAACGCCGAAATCCGTCCGGAACGCGCCATGTCGGCAACGGCCGTCGCGGGCCAGGTCGGTATTACGGCTTCTCCGATTGCCGCTGCCGTGGCTGCCATGATCGGTCTGCTCGCTCAGAACGGCCATGAAGAAATCGGTCTGGGTACGATCCTGATGGTGACCTTCCCGTCCTGCCTTATCGGTGTGATTGTTGCATCGTTCCTCGGTATGTTCCGCGGTAAGGAACTCAAGGACGACCCGGACTACCAGGCGCGTCTTGCTGCCGGTCTCGTGCTGCCCCCGAAGAAGCTTGACAACCGTCCGCTGCCGAAGACTGCCTACATCTCCGTGCTGATCTTCTTCGGCGCCATCGCCCTCATCGTTTTGGCCGGCTTCTTCCCCGAACTGCGCGTGCCGCGCGGTCAGGAAAAAGCCATCAGCATGTCGCTCGTTATCGAATGCGTGATGCTCGCTGCCGGTGCTCTGATGTTCGTGGTCTGCAAACCCGATGCCGCCAAGATCGCCAAGAGCGACGTGATGAACGCCTGCGTGGCCTCCCTTGCAGCCGTCTTCGGTATTGCCTGGATGTCTGACGCCTTCATCGCCGCCAACAGCAAGGTCTTCATGGAAATCGCCGGTACGCTCGCTCAGAGTGCTCCGTTCCTCTTTGCGGTTGTGCTCGCTGTGATGAGCTCGCTTCTCACGAGTCAGGGTGCCACCACCCGTGCCGTGATGCCGCTCGGCTTTGCCCTCGGAATTAATCCGATGCTTCTCGTTGCGATGTTCCCTGCCGTCAACTGCCTCTTCATGCTCCCGATTTCGGGTCCGGCTCTGGCTGCCATCGGTATGGACCGCTCCGGCACTACAGCTATCGGAAAATACGTGTTTAACCACTCCTTCCAGTTCCCCGGAATCATCATGGCCGTAGTCGCGGTGGCAGTGGGCTACACAATGGTGACCTTAGGCATCGTCGGCTAAACACTTCCTTATCCAACACCTGAGTCACGGAGGGCAGCCCGGCATTACGGACTGCCCTCATTTTTTAAGAGGCACTATCATGGGTTTCCTCTCCGCTTTCGTGGAAAACATGTTCTTTCAGACCGATGCCCAGCGCTACTGGCAGCCCGAGCATTACGGTCTCACCGGCATCCCCTTTACAGCTGAAAATACGGACGGCCGCAAACTAGACGCCATCGTGCTGCCGGCGCAGCCCAAAGATGGGAAGCCCTTGGATAAAACCGTCATTTATTGTGAGCCGGGCGTTTTTAACCGGGAGTTCAACCTGCCGCAGGTTGCCTACCTGGCACAGAAAGGCTTTACGGTGGTTCTTTTTGACTACAGCGGTTTCGGCATCAGCAGCGGAAAAACCACAATTGACGGACTGCTCACGGATGTCGAGACAGTTATTGAATGGCTGGATCGTTCAGACTATGCCCGCAGCCAGTATGTGCTTCTCGGCCAGGGCGTGGGATGCGATGCCGCGCTGCAGTTTGCACACGCGCATCCAAAGCGCGTTGAAAAGCTGATTCTTGAGTCTGCTTACGCTAACCGCCGTCACTGGTCCAAAGAGCGTTGGGGACCTGTGATCGGAGATATTGCCGCACGGGTTTTAAAGTGCAAGGCCGTTGAACCGGAAGACGTTCTGGCTGCAACCAAAATCCCAACTGTTCTCATCTTTCCGGAACAGGATAATTTTGCCCGCAAAGGCCAAAAGAAACGCCTGGAAGCTGTTGCACCGAAGTCAACTCAGATTTGGTCACTGCCCGACGCCCGCTACCTCGGAACCTTCGGGGGCAGACCTACCGTCTGGCATGACGCCGTTGCATCATTTATCGCCGGCAGCAAAGACGGTAAATCCGGCAAGACGGGAAAAGGCAAAAAACTTCAGGCAACCGTATAGGGCACTTCGTTATCGTCAGGAAGCACGGAAGAGGCCAAAAGCTGCGAATAGGCCGCCATATCCGGGATGGTGATGTTGCGCAGCACCGCCAGCGCCTTCACGGCCATAGTTGAAGCAAGCTGGTTATAGGCCTCCTGCTCATACATAACATAAAAGGTGCGGCGGTAACGCAGCGAATCAATACGGTGCAGCGAAATATTCTGCAGATGCGTTTTCGCCGCCCAAATCCCCAGGGGCGGCATCACCGTCCAACCGATGCCGCTGTTAACTAGACTGATGGCCGAGTTGTTGGTGTCCACGGCAATGGTGCGTGTACCGCGGTAATTAAACTGCCGCAGAATGCGCTCAATCTGAACGCTGTCCAGACTGTCATCGTTAAAACGGATGACGGGAAGCGACGGTGGGATAACCGAAAGGTCACTCACCTGATGAATACGCCCCTCATAAGCACGCGGCGTCACGATGAGGTAATTTTCATTAAAGAGCTGCTGCGCCGTGATTTCCGGTCTTTCGCTCGGAAACTTCGTCGCTACTGCAATGTCAACCTGATGGTTCAGGAGTTTCTTAAGAATCTTCGGCGTACTTTCACAGTAAGCCGTCAGATTTTTGATCCCGGAAATAATTTCGGGCATCAGAAACGGCGTCACGCAAAGCCCGAACGTATCGGAAAAACCGACCCGCAGATCCACTTCCGTCGTATTCAGCACCGAACGGATCTCAGCCGAAAGGTTGTCGAGATCCTCAACAATCGGCTCCACCCGGGTTTTAAGCACCCGGCCTGCCGCCGTTAACTGCATGGGCCGGGAGCTGCGGTCAAAAAGCGGCATCCCCACCAGTGCTTCAAGACGCCGTATGGCCGAAGAAACCGCGGGCTGCGACACATTCAAAAGTTTGGCTGCACCGGCCGTACTGCCGGACTTATTTGTCAGAAGAAACGCCCGAAGCGCTGAAATTTCAGGACTGGTTGTTTTCGCTGTGACGTTTGACATGGTGTCTGGCACTCCGCTGATGAAACCGGTTCAAACATTAAGTGATACGGCCAACTATAAAGCCTTCCCGCATGGGTGACACAAAGACCAAAACGGCCGGAACTTTTTAAAGATCCGGCCGTTTGGCAGGGGAAACACAAAGCTAATTACTTAGCGGCAAGCTGAGCCTTCAAAAGGCCCTTCTTTTCGCGTTCCTTGAGGATGTAGCCCATAAAGGCAAGCATCGTCATGGCTCCCAGACGGCAGGTGATACCGCTCGGGTCATACTGAGGAGCCACTTCCACAAGGTCAAAGCCCACAACGTTACCCTTCTTGGCGATACCTTCGAGAACATCGGTTTCGAAGAGATAGTTCAGGCCGCCGGGCGAGGGAGAACCGACACCGGGGGCGTAGCACATGTCGTAGCCGTCGATATCGATCGTCACATAGTAGTTCTTCGCCTGAGGAATCATGTCGATCACGGCTTCAGCGCCCAAAGCAAGGGCCTTGCGGGCCGGGATTACGACGGAGCCGAAGGCTGCGGCATCCGCAAAGTCTTCGCGTGTGTTACTGCCGAGACCGCGCATACCGATCTGACACATCTTCTTAAAGTGCGGCATCTCGGAAATCAGGCGCATCGGGCTGCCGTTGGTGTAACGGCGCTTGCCGAAGTCAAGGTGCGCGTCAAACTGAACGATACAGAGATCGTCAAAACGGTCCAGTGCGCGGGCAATCGGATACGTGATCGAATGATCGCCACCCATCATCACGGGCACTGCGCCCTTATCAAGGATCTTGCCGACGGTTGCCGTAATGCGGTCAAAAGTCTCGCGGTATTCCATCGGATGCACGTCAACGTCACCGCCGTCAACGATGGAAACCGGAGCTTCCAGATACTGCGTCTGGCGTTCCGGATCCCAGAAACCGGCCGGACCGCGGCCGTAGTGGCAGGAAACCTCGCGGATACGGCGGGGGCCGAATTTGCAGCCTGAAAGATACGGAGCACCTGCATCAAAGGGAATACCCATGACGCAAAGGTCGGCGTCAAGCTGCGAAAGATCGTTACAGATCGGATACTTCGCGAAACTGGCGATGCCGGTAATCGGAAGGTTGTAAACCTGGGGATCCATAATTATTTTCCTTCATAATGTTTGTCGGAAACTACACTGTCTTCTGACAAGTCCCATCGTAGAAACGCCGCCCGAATCGGTAAATCAGAATTAGCACTTTATGTCTGATGTATAAGCGACACTTATATTGATCAGGGTTCAAAAAATGCCGGTCCTCAGAATTCTCACTGAAGACCGGCAAACACCTGATGGAAAGGAACTTTAGAAATCGTTTCCGGCTGATTAGGCAATCAGCGTTTTGACCGTAGCCTCGAGCTCAGCCTTAGCCGCGCAAACCTTCTCACGGCGCAGGGCGAGTTCGCTGTTATCACGGTCAAGACCGGCCTGACGGTTGTCAAGCTGGCGGTTGACTTCATCCGGAGCCGTGCCGCCGATACAGGTCTTGGCGTAGGCGATCTTCACCGGATCCAGAGCCGCGCGGACTTCCTCGTCAGTCATTGAAGTCTTGCGTCCGAAAAGCTTTTCAAAAATCGGGTTGACTTCAGCCGTGCCGATTTCATCCGCATTTTTGTGATGTTCGGTCATGTAAGCCACGACGCCCGCAACGATGTCATGCGCCATGCGGAAACTGATCTTGTCGTAACGCACGAGGTAGTTAGCAAGTTCCGTGACGGTGCAGAAATTGCAGCGGGCCTTTTCAAGCATGTGCTCTTTCTTCACCGAAATACCGCGGATGGAAACTTCCATCAGCTCACACATCACCTTAAATTCCTCGATGCCGGGGAAAAGGTAATTGGCTGACTCGCCGCACATATCTTCGCAGTGCGAGTAGATCACATTCTTCATCACGTTAAGCGCCGACATGTAGCAGCCTTCAACGTGCGCAGCCTTACTCTTGATGTGCTCGAGCACCCAAGGGTTCTTCTTCTGCGGCATGATTGAAGAGCACACGGCGCAACTGTCGGAAACTTCAATATAGCCGAAGTCGGGCGAAGCCCAGACATAGAGGTCCTGACAGAAACGCGAGAGCGTGTTGGCGGCAATTGAGAGAGCCGACAAAATATCGGTGGCAAAGTCACGCGAAGCCACGGAGTCGATCGAGTTGTCGATCGGCGCGTCAAAGCCCAGGAGCTTGGCGGTGTAGTTACGGTCAATATTCCAGGTGGTTGAACCCATGGAACCAGCGCCCAGGGGGCAGACGTTGAGCCCTTCAAAGGCGAGCGAAATGCGGCGGAAATCGCGCTGCATCGCATTTAACACAGCCGAGCAGTAATGCGCGAACGTGATCGGTTCGGAAGGCTGCATGTGCGTATAGCCCGCAAACACCGCATCGGTATTTTTACGTGCCGTTTCGATCACGGCCTGACGCATGCGGTTGTAGATCTCGCAGATCTCAAAATAGGCCTTACGCACGGCAAGACGGGCACAGGTCGCGTAAAGGTCGTTGCGCGAACGGGCAGTGTGCTGCTGGCCGCCGATTTCGATACCGACTTCTTCAATCAGATGCGCTTCAATGTTGAAGTAGAAGTCTTCACGGCCCGGATCCACCGGGAAGTCAGGCTTGTCGCCCATCTGTGCCATCTTGTCGTTGCAGCGCAGAATGGCCGCAGCGGTTTCGCGCGTGACGATACCCTGCTTGGCAAGCATCAAGACGTGCGCCTTATTGCAGTCCAAAAACGCCTGATAACGGTACTTGATGTCGTTTTGAATCCCGGGCTCAATCAGATACTTGACAACCAGAGGATCGGGCGGGGTCTTAATCTTACCGCGGTGGATTTTTTCGGACATCTTTTACTCCTTACAAAAAAATCGGCTGTTTGTTGCGGATTGACCGCTTCAGCCTGGATGTCCGCATTGTGAAACCGTTGTACCGAAAAGCCCACGCAAGATAAGTTAAATTTATACCGATCTGTCAGATCTCGGAATGCTGTCCGGCTTCTGTCTGCCCGTGAGCGGAAAAATGGACGGCATCCTTTACCCAAGGCATCTGCTCATCAATTTCAGGCATCAGGGAACGCAAAACGCCGTCAGCAATCTCAAAAACGTCATCGGCAAAAATCCGCGGCGTACTGTTTTTGCTCACAACGTACAGTTCCCGCTTTTCAGAAGCGTCTGGGGCCGGCAACAGCTTCACTTCCTCGCGAAACTCTGCTGCAAGCAGCGCTGTCAGTGGATTAGTAAGGCACCAACCCAATCCTGCCGCCACCAGCGAAAAAACCGTCTGATTATCGTCAACGCAAAAGCGCTGCGGCAGATCAAGGTCCGCATGACGCAAAACCGCCTCACCGTCCTTACCGGCACGGGTGCTTCCGGCGTAACGCACAAGCGGCACGCCGCATAGACTGAGGCTCTCCCAACTCCATTCCGTTCTTGTTCCGGCGACTTCAGCCGGAAGCATAACGACATAGGGCTCTGACAAGAGGAACCGGTGCGTGAGGTTGGGTGCATCAAAGAAAAAGCCGTTGGCGATGATGCAGTCGAGTTTGTCCTGAAAGAGCTGCTCGTAGAGATCATCGGCGTACCCCGTCGTGATCTCGATTCTTCTGCCTCTCACAAGCATTTCCTGCACCAGACGGACGGCGATGCGGCGTCCCACCGACTCCACCACGCCGACTCTGATCGTATTCGGGATGAAGTTGCGTGTGCGTATGACGTCAATCACCGTATCGGCTTCCCCCATCTGCCGTGCCACAAGGTCGCGTAGAAGCTGTCCTTCCGGGCACAGAGCAAGGGGCCTTCGCGTGCGGTCGAAAAGCTCCAGATCAAGCTGCTTTTCCAGTGCCGCTATTCCCTGACTGACGGCTGACTGTGTGATGCCGAGCTGCCGGGCCGCTGCCGTAAAGCTGTGACACAGGCTCACAGCATAAAAAATCCGGATGTTCTGTGTAAATACCACGGCTTCGGACGAGTACCGTGACGATGTTGCTGTACTCATGGCAAAGAGAGAATAACCGAATGCAATACCCGTTAATAATAATGTCTGATGACCTTGGACAAGCGCTGGGTGAGCCGCAAAGATGCTCACTGTAACGATCCTGCAGCAGATCGTGTCTGAAAAATTGAGGTAAAAAATGTCTCAGCAGATTGAACGCGGCCGCTTAAAGGAGCCGCCCGCCCCCGAAGTCACAGAAATCATGGTTGCCCCGACGCTCACCAATGAGGAAATCGAGCGTTCCTACCAGTCCTACATCGATGTCAACAAGGCGCACGTTCTCATGCTTGCCAAGCAGGGGATCATTACCCGGGAAGTCGCCGCAAAAATCCTGACGGTCGCCAAAGAAATGGCCGCGATGGGCAACAAGCCCACGTTTGAAATCACGCCGGCACTCGAGGAAATGTACTTTAACCTCGAAAACTATCTCATCAGCCGCGTCGGCATGGAAGTTGGCGGCCAGCAGCACACGGCCCGCTCCCGCAACGATCTGCACGCCACGGTCGACCGTATGGTCACCCGTAATGCACTTCTCAAACTTGAAAAACTCATCAACAAGCTGCGCCGTACGCTGCTTGAGGTAGCGCGCCGCAACACCGACGCCGTGATGTCAGGCTACACCCATCTGCAACCCTCTGAACCCATCACCTTTGCTCACTACCTTTCCGCAGTCTCCGCAGCGCTCACCCGCGATTACAAGCGCTTGGCACACGCCTGGGAAAGCACCAACCTCAATCCCTTGGGCGGCGGCTCCATGGGTTCAACCACCTGGAATATTGACCGTAACTACACCGCCAAACTTCTCGGTTTTGAAGGGTTGGTTGAAAACTCCATGGACTGCGTCTGCTCGCGTGATTACCTGCTGGAAATCATGGCTGACATTTCCATCCTGGCAAGCACCCTGGTGCGCATGACTACCGACATGCGTATCTGGGCAACGCCGGACTACGGTTATGTGGAAGTGGCCGATAAAGTTGCCGTCTGTTCCTCGATCATGCCGCAAAAGAAAAATCCGTGGACCTTTGAAAGTTCCGCGAGCTTTACGGCACGCATCAAGGGCTACGAGGACGCTGCCTGGATGACGTATAAGGGCGTTCCTTATGCCTTTACCATGGAATCCATGGATCTCATCAGCAACTTCTGGCCCTGCCTTAAGGACATTGAAGGCGTTATCCGGCTTCTGGACGTCTCGATGAAGGACGTCAAAATCCGCAAAGACCGTGCACGCCGCACGGCCGCAGCGAACTTCTGCACGGTCACGGAACTTGCCAATACGCTGGTGCGCGATGAAAAGCTCTCCTTCCGGGCCGCTCACGAAATCGTTGCGCACGTTGTGGGCTACCTCACCGAATCGGATAAAAAGGCAACAGACATCGATTCCACGGTGCTTAACCGTATCAGCCGTGAACTCTTCGGCAAAGAGCTCAGCATCACGGATGCGCAGATTCAGGAAGCGCTGGATCCGGTGAAAAACGCTTACTCCAAGACCGTGATCGGCGGTACCGCACCCGAGGAAGTCAACCGCCAGCTCTCTGTGATTGAAGCGGCTCTTACCCGTGACGAAGCGGAAATCACCGCGCACGAAGAGCGCCTTACGGCCGCCCGTGACGCCATGAACCGCGAAGTCGATGCGCTGATTGCCTCCGTGTAATCGTTAAAAGCTGATCTCATCCGCGGACTTTCAGACAAGCCCGCGGATTTTTTCTCACTGAAGGAACCTCGTCATGGACCAGATCATTGTCGGCATCATGGCATTTTTCATGGTCATCGGCGCTGTTGACAAAGCGCTGTTTGACGGAAAGTTCGGCTACGGCAAAGAGTTTGAAAACGGGCTCAACACCATGGGGCCCCTTGCGCTTGTGATGGTCGGCATCATGTGTGTGTCGCCCGCATTAGGTACGGCGCTCGGGCCTGCGCTCTCGTCCTTTTTTCTCTCTATTGGATCCGACCCCGCGCTTTTCCCCGGTATCCTGCTCGGGGTGGACGCCGGGGGACTTCCTCTGGCGCAGGCCTTGGCCAAACATCCGGAAGCCGTTGAAATCTTCGGTATCGGGCTTTGCAGCACGCTGGCCTGCATCATCTGCATGCCGCTGCCGATTTCCCTTGCCATGGCCACGCAAAAAAGCCGGCCTTTTATTGCCAAAGGCATTGTCGCCGGCATTATCGCTTCGCCCCTCAGTATGCTGGGCGTTGCCTGGGTCAGAGGCTACGATACGCTCACCGTGCTCACCCTCGGGGCTCCGGCCTTCGGCATAGCCGTTGTGCTCGCATTCTTTCTGATTGTGTTCAGAGAACCGACCATCCGCTTTTTCATCGGTTTCGGGCGCGTCCTTGTCGGTATCTTTGCACTGCTTCTCACCGCTGCCGCTCTGGAGCATTATTTTTCAATCACCATCATCCCCGGGATGGCCAAAATTGATCCGCAGCTCACGATCATCGGTCAGATCGGCGTCATGCTCGCGGGCGCCTATCCCATGGTTCTTTTCATCAAGCGTTACGGAACAAAGGTATTGCATCTGTTCGCCCGCACCATGCGCATTGACGATACGGCAGCCCTCGGAATGCTGGTTTCCGTTGCCAATCCGCTGCCGATGTACGCCATGATTGAAAACATGACCAACCGCGGCAAAGTTATTGCCTCCGCCTTCAGCGGTCCTGTGCTTTGCATGCTGGGTGATCATCTGGGCTTTATGGCGGCCTACTACCCGCAGGGTATTGAACCCCTGATTGCCGGCAAGGCGCTCGCTGCCGTGGCCGCGGTCTTCATCGCCTTGGGTCTCGAAGTTCTCTCGCCCTCTCCGGAGGAAACAGCCCCCGCAGCCTGATTGTCTTAACCCCGCCGCCGGTAACGGTTGCGGGGTTAAAAAAAACCGGACACCCAACTGCTGTGTCCGGGGAAAAAGCCCCCTGGGGCACCCCGGGGGCTCCGAGAAGTGTTCGTTTAGTAAGTCGCAAAGATCCGGGAGATTTCCTTGGGATCATTGGTCTTTGTCAGCGCGAGCTGCAGCAAAATACGGGCCTTCTGCGGATTAAGGGTTCCGGCGTGGACAAAGCCTGCCTTATCCCAGGCCTCGAGCGATTCGATCGTCGGGCCGTTGGGCACTCGGGCGCCGCGGACAACCACGATGCCCTTTTTGGCAGCGGCGTACAGCGCGGGTTCCGTATTGGCATGGATGGAGCCGTTACCGGTGCCGGCATGAATAATGCCCTTGGCACCGTTTTTCACGGCCGCTTCAACCATCTTGCCGTCGTCTTCCACATGTGAGTAGACGATATCCACACGGGGCAGCGTCTTTAAGCCCTTGATGTCGAACTCGGTCTGCAGCGTGTGCTTGCGGGTCGTGTTCTTATAAAACGCGGGCTTGCCGCCTTCAAAGTAGCCGAGATAGCCGAGTTCCGGGCTCACAAAAGTATCTACGCGCAGCGTATTGCTCTTTTGCACATCACGTGCGCCGTTGATGTTGTCGTTCATCGCAATCATCACGCCGCGGTTGCGGGCAGATTCATCAGCTGCGAGCGTAACGGCATTGAGAATGTTGACCGGACCGTCAGCCGAAATAGCCGTGGCCGGGCGCATGGCGCCGACAATCACTACTGGCTTATCGCTCTTAACCACGAGGTTAAGGAAGTAAGCCGTCTCTTCCAGCGTATCCGTGCCGTGCGTGATCACGATGCCGTCAACGTCCTTGCGGGCAAGCAGTTCATTGATGCGGTTGGCAAGTTTGAGCCAGATTTCAACCGTCATCGACTCAGAGCCGATGCTCGCGATCTGCTCACCCGTGCAGTTGGCAACCTTCTGAATTTCAGGCACGGCATTGAGCAGCGTCTGCACGCCGAGAGCGCCTGCCTTATAGCCCGTCATCTGCGTGTTGCTCGCGGCAGAACCGGCGATCGTGCCGCCGGTAGCGAGGATATAAACGTTCGGTTTTTCCGCCTTCACATTCTGCGTGGTTGCTGCCACAGCAGACATATCCATCGGTGCCAGGGTAAAGACACTTGCTGCCATAAGCGTTGCAACCAGGGCGTTCTTGAGTTTCATGGAAATGCTCCTAAAGATGGTCTTTGAGTATCAGCGCAGGGAAACGCTGACACAGCGGATTTCCCGGTTGCTTCAAGCACCCGAAGACATCCTGACGTCATCAATATGTGCGGAACACCCCAACGGAGGCACGTAACATTATTGAAATTTATAAAATCAATAATCCCCCATTCTCTCTGTGGCAGAAAGCCTGCCGCAGACGGGATCATTCCCAGAAAATTCCCCGCTGACGGCAAAGAAAAAACAACACAGCCGTCCGGCCAACCGGCGTAACGCCGCTTAAAAAACCACAGGAGAAACACATGGATCCGAAAAAACTCACCGGCACTGAGACGGAGAAAAATCTCTGGGTAGCCTTTTCCGGCGAATCACAGGCCCGCAACAAATACACCTACTTTGCAGCGGTTGCACGCAAAGAGGGATATCACCAGATCGCCGCCCTCTTTGAAGAAACCGCGGATAACGAAAAGCAGCACGCCAAGCTTTGGTTCAAGCATTTAAACGGCATCGGTGACACGGCTGCCAACCTCAAATCCGCGGCCGACGGCGAAAACTACGAATGGACCGATATGTATGAGGGCTTTGCCCGAAAAGCGGAGGAAGAAGGCTTTCCTGAACTGGCCGCTCAATTCCGCGGTGTCAGTGCCATCGAAAAAGCACACGAGGAACGTTTCCTCAAGCTTTTAAAGAACGTACAGATGCAGAAGGTCTTTGAAAAGAGCGAAGAGGTCATGTGGCAGTGCCGTGTCTGCGGTCACCTGGTCATCGGGAAAAAAGCGCCAGAGGTCTGCCCGATCTGTGCGCACCCGCAGTCCTATCAGCAGATTCACGCTGAAAATTACTGATCACTCCGAAATCAGCCGCCGTCTGCCTCAGAAAAGGTCCCCTGGCGGATGTGCGGCTGATCTCCGGCAGCCCGGCATCCGCCGGAGCGCTAGGTCTGCCCGAACCGCACGTGCGTTTCAAGCCCAGGCGCAGCCTTTGCAAGTTCCGGCATCATGCAGTCCCGCATAACGGCTTCGGCTTCTGCGCGGACAACCTCAAGAATCTCCGGCTGATTAACAGCCCCCACACACCACATCACACGCTCGGCGGCCGGCATTTCAGGTAACGGAGCAAACGCAACACCCTCAACAAACTGCCTGCCGCACCAGAGATTCGTGGGCGGCAGAATCCCAAAGCCCGCGCACTGCGCAATCAGTCCCGCAACGCCGTAGCTTGAAGCAACGGCAATGCGCCGTGCGGGCCGGACGTCGGCTGCGGCCAAAATACGGTTCACGCGCACCTGATCCGAACTCTCCGTGTTGTAGCAGACAAAGGGAGCGGTCTGCACGAGCTCACGCAATGCGTTGCGTGTTGCGGGCATGCGGACGCCCTTGGCCGTTACCAGCAGAAAATCCTCACGGTAGGCGGGAAGTCTGCGCCAGGCATCCCCCTCAAGCCCCGGCCCCGCGCAGACAATCACATCAAGCGCCCCGGCCTCAAGTCTTCGCGCCAGGGGGCGGGAGAGTTCCGAATACACCGTCAGGGACGCCACCTTCTCATTCATGCGGCGCACAAACCAAGGGCCGACGGTGGCTGCGACCGACTCACCGAGCCCGAGCCTTAAGCGCTCAAAGGCAAGCTCTTTGGAGGTTACCCTCTCGCGCAGGGCAGCCGCTGCGTTAATGAGCGGCGCACCGTCAGCGGCAAGGCGCCTGCCGGCAGCGGTAAGCCTCAGGGGCCTTGCATCACGCTCAAAAAGCGCCGTGCCGAGATCCTTTTCCAGTGTTGCCACGGTCTGAGACACGGCCGAAGGCGTCACGCCGATCATCTTGGCGGCCCTGGCAAAGGTTTTAAGTTCGGCTGCCGCCAGAAAAATTCTGAGCTGCCGCAGATCAACCGGATCGGATGACATAGCGCACTATGTTTAGAAAAACTTAACTTGGCCGAGTTTATTCCTGTGCTTTCTTGGCTTCAATACAAAAGAAACCGACAATGCCCGCATACCGGCCGGCAACCGTTGTCCGACAACCCGCACAAAGAGGACCACCATGAAAAAAAAACGCACCGAACGCGACTGTCTCGGCACGATGGAAATTCCCGACGACCGCTACTACGGCATTCAGACCACCCGCATGCTTGCGGTTTCAGGCACCGCAGGCTTTCCCGTGATCACCTACCCGGACATGCACAAAGCGCTCTGCCAAATTAAGAAAGCCTGTGCATTGGCTAACGCCGAGATTGGTGCTCTCGCGCCGGAAAAAGCGCGCGCTATTACCGAAGCCTGCGACCGTGTGATCGCCGGCGGCTTTGAAAAAGAGTTTCCGCTCGATATGTGGCAGGGCGGCGGCTACACGTGCGTGAACATGAACGTCAACGAGGTGCTCGGCAACCTCGCCAACGAAATTCTCACCGGACACAAAGGGCAGGACGCCGTGCATCCCAACACACACGTCAACATGGCGCAGTCCACAAACGACACGATTCCGTCGGCAACACATCTGGCCGCGGCGCCCAGACTTGCCGCCCTCATCACCGAAACCGAAAAACTTGCAGAGAGTTTTGAAGCCAAAGCCCGTGAATTTAAGGACATTGTCAAAGTCGGCCGCACCTGCTGGCAGGATGCGCTCCCCGTCACGCTCGGTCAGGAATTATCCGGTTTTGCCTCTGTCCTGAAACGTCAGGCTCAGGCTCTCAAAACTGTGCGTACCGGCTGCTTTCAACTCATCATGGGCGGCAATGCCGTGGGCACCGGTCTCGGAGCACAGCCCGGCTACCGCGAGGCTTTTTATAAGCACATTTCCACCATCATCGGCGAACCGGTCCGCCCGATGGACAACCTCTTTGACGGCTTTCAGAATTCCGACTTCATGCTCACCGTCTCCGGAGCCGTCAAAACGCTTGCCGTGACGCTCTCCAAGATCGCCAAGGACCTGCGTCTGATGAGTTCCGGTCCGCGCGCGGGCTGGATGGAAATCAATCTGCCGGCACTCTCCCCCGGATCCTCCATCATGCCCGGGAAAATCAATCCGACGGTCCCTGAGATGGCCATTCAGATCGCACATCAGGTCTGTGGCAACGATGTAGCCATCTCGATGGCAATCGACGAAGGCGAACTTGACCTCAACGTCTGGGACGCCACTTTCTACAAGTGCCTCTTTGAGAGCCTTTACCTCGTGGAACGGGAACTGCCGATTCTGAGACTTCACTGCGTGGACGGCATTACCGCCAACGTTGATCGCTGCCGTCATGAAGCCGAAACCTCGATTGCGCTTTCCACGGTCGTTGCAGCCCTTTTCGGTTACCCCGAAGGCGTGCGCACGGCACACTACTGCGAGAAACACGGCTGCACGGTCAAAAAAGCCGTAGTTGACATGGGGCTTCTCACGGCCGAGCAGGCCGAAGTCCTTATTGATCCCGCGCTGATGGCTGATCCCTCCGCCATGGCCCGCGTGATCGCGCAGTACAGAAAGGAAATCGGCACGGTTGCCTGAGCACCCACGCCCTGACGTCAAAGCCGCTTCGGTGAAAATCCAAAGCGGCTTTTCTTTACTCACCGCACCTCAACCAATGCGATAGGCCCATCAAACGCTTCACCGTCTGCTTTCCCCGCATAGCCATCGCCAAGGCCCGCTTCTGCCCCACGATCACTACGAGCTTTTTCCCTCGCGTCACACCCGTGTAGATCAGGTTGCGCTTGAGCATCACGACGATTGGGTATTCGCTCCCCGGTGACTCATGAATCGTCGTTGCGTAACACAGCTCAAGCTCATCGATTTCGGAATAGGGATAAACAACCCGCCGCCCGTCAAAGTTGGCGGTGAGTTCCTCGACCGTGGAATGCTTCTCCATGATATTTAGTCATACTGTGAAAAGAAGTCCAAGCATGCTGTTGAAATGCCGAAGAAGGAGACCAAAAGCCTCTAACCCTTAATCGCATCGGATTGTTTCCGAAAAAGTGAGGATGAAATGGCACAGCTCAACATGCGCGGCAAACTAAAGAAAGCCCCCGCGGCAAACATGGTCAAGTACATAAACCAGCCCGGCATCCCCGATGAAGTGGCTCATTCTTATCAGACCTATCTCGACATGAACAAAGCTCATGTGGTCATGTGCGCCCGAGCCGGAATTATTGATAGAGATGCTGCTGTGAGAATCCTCAAAACGACCAAGGAAATGGCCGCCATGGGCGATAAGCCGACGTTCCCCATCGATCCGGCCTCGGAAGGACTTTATTTCAATCTTGAAAAATATTTAATTGAGCACACCGGTATGGATGCTGGCGACAAGGTCACATTGCTCGTTCGCGCAACGACCTCTGCTGCGCGAACGGTGCTGCACAGCTGCATCAAAAGTTTTTCTACAGGCCAAAAAACTCTGGGTGAATCCGCCGAAGGTGGAGAGGGCAGAGCCCCTCAGAACTCACACATATAAAAATTTGTAAATTAGCGGAAAGAAGACTTGACATCTACCGGTGCCTCAGCCTGAAGCCTGGAACTCCCGTACTTGCCCCGTTTCTCTTCTTACCGCAAACGAGTCTGTCCGCCCCGTCTGCCGTGCACATGGTTTTTATTCCCGTGCATCCCACCGTCCCCTTACAATACCCCCGACTTTCCCTTTCTCCTGCACGGCTTTTCCCCGTGCAGCCCTCTTCTTTCGACAACCGGTTTCCGACTCATGGCACGCACCGAATACGGCACCACTTGGTGGGGCGAGCAGTGGCTCAACGCCCTCACGCACATCGACTACGCCAACCGCATCCCCCGCGGCAAAACCTACGCCAACACCGGCAAAGTCAAATCCTTCCGGCTTGACTTTGAACAGCACGCCGTCAAGGCGCGCGTTATCGGGCACTACGATCCGTTTTATACGGTAACTCTGAAGCTCCCCGAAATCTCCCGCGAGCAGCGCGAAAAGCTGCTTGATGCCGTCGCGTCCTCGCCCCTCATTCTTGCCAAGCTCTCTGCGCGCGAACTGTCACCCGACATCCTCCCCTTATGCGAAAAGATCGGGATCCGCCTGTTTCCCGCGAGCTGGCGGGACATGGACATGCAGTGCTCGTGCCCGGACAGCGCGGTGCCCTGCAAACACATCGCGGCGGTCATTTACAAGATGAGCCAGGAGATCGATGCCAATCCCTTCATTCTCTTTGCGCTGCGCGGCATTGACCTCACAAAAGAACTGGCGTTAAGAGGCGTAGAAATCGGGCGGGCACTCAATTCGGAACTACCCGCTTGGCGCGATATTCTCAAGCGCGCCGATCCGTCCGATGCGGCCGGCACGTTTGATGCGTCGGTGATGCAGGACAGCAACATCACCGATCTTTACATCGATGACGACAACACGTGGTCCGCCCCCACCGAAGCCGAAACCAAGGAAGACTGGTTGAGAAGCCTCTCGGCACTGACCTTTAAGACGCCCGCGTTTGAACCGGACGCGCAGCTCGCGCTCCTCTCAGAAAAGCCCGCGGGCTACGTGGGCGGAAACTTGCGGGAAACGGTGAGAAAGGTGCTCACGGCAGCGGCCAAGGTTGCCAAAGCGCAACTCACAAAACTCTCGGAGCACACTCCGCCCGTTTTCGTGTCCGACGAAGAGCACCCCGCAGCACTGATTTCGGTCAATACCTGGGGCGCGGTGCGAACCTCCGAAACCCTTTACTGGCAGGAATTTGACCACGAAAGCGGGAAACTTGTGTCCTGCCGCGTCGGTGACATGCGCCCGGACGGAAGCCCCGTGCGCGTGCACGAGATGTTCTCGGGCTTTTTAAACGCGAAGAAACTTGACAGCGAAGCCGAGGAAATCGAAGCCTTCTACGACGCCTGGGTGCTGGCGGCAAAACTCATGATGGTTCAGGCTGCGATGCCGCAGATTTATGAGCCCGCCGAAGGCTGCTTTGCGGTGCGCTGGATTCCCGCGACCACGTCCCCTGAAATCCGGGAGCTCACCCGGGAACTTGGTGCGTTTTTTCTGCGGGTGGACAAACCCTGGCTTGAAATCCTCGGGCGCCCGGACGCGATGAGTGCGGTCACCATGGGCGAAATTGTTCTGGGGATCTTCATCGACAGCTTCGTGCGCGCGGGCTTTGAAAAGGTTCGCGGCGAGACGCTGCTGCCCGACAACACGGCGCTATTTGCCGCGGACTACACCGATACGCTCGAAAACCCCGAAAACACGGCGCTGCGCCTGCGGCTTTCCGAGTGGTTGAGCCCCCTGGCGCAAAGCACGGCCTCTGTTGCCGTGCACTTAAAACCCGTTCTCACGGTGCGCGATCCCTGGCACGGAAGCGAAGCGCACGACACTGATAAGGCCGCTGAAGAGCCCCTCACGGTTGAGCTCGGGTTTTTGTCGATGGACGAAAACTCCAGCGGAGGCGCGGTAGGCGCGGGTTATGCCACTTTGAAGCGCATTTTGGCCGACCCCGCCTTTAAGCCGGTCCGCTTTGACGCGATGCGCACGGCCGCAAGGTTAAGCAACCACTGTGCGGAACTCACCGACCTTCTGCGAAAGGGCTCGGAGACGACGCTTGTGACGATGCAGGAATTGACGCCCCTTCTCTTTAAAGCGATTCCGCAGTTAAGGCTTCTGGGCGTCAAGGTGATTCTTCCGAAGAGCCTCAGAAAGCTTCTCGCACCTCAGGCCACGATGCAGATTGACCTTGCGGAAAACTGGGATGTGTCGCAGGGCTTTATGGGCCTTATGGACCTGCTGGATTTTGACTGGAAGGTGGCGGTGGGCGGCGAAGCGATTTCGCGCGAAGAACTCAAAGCGCTTTCAGCCATGGCCGGACGCGTCGTACGCTTTCACGACAGCTTTATGTTTGTGGATGAAAAGGAACTTACCCGCATCCGCAACCGCATCGAGGCGCAAAAGCAGGGCCTCACCAAAATGGCGATTCTGCGCGCAGCGCTCACAGGCGACATGGATTCAAGCCCGGTTCAGCTCACCGAGGCCGTGCGCACGGCGCTTCAGAGGCTGCTTAAAGAAACCGACACACCCATTCCCACAACCGTCAAAGCAACACTCAGGCCCTATCAGGAACGGGGCTACCGCTGGATGATGCGCAATGTCCGTATCGGGATCGGTTCGATCCTTGCGGACGACATGGGGCTCGGAAAAACGCTGCAGGTGATTACGCTTCTTGAAGGTTTACGCACCCGCAGGGAATTGAAAGGCAAACCCGCGCTCATTGTGGTGCCGACGTCACTTATCACCAACTGGCAGAGAGAAACCGCGCGCTTTGCGCCGAAACTTAAACTGCACGTCTACTACGGCCCGGGCCGGGCGCTGCCCGGTGAAAAAGAGACGGTGCACGCAGTGCTCACGACCTACGGCACGCTCAGGTCTTCCGTCAACACGCTTGCGGAGCGCGCCTGGCGGCTTCTCATTTTGGATGAAGCCCAGGCCGTCAAAAACTACCGCACCTCCACTTTTAAGAGCGTGCGTACCGTCAAGGCTGACGGGGTCGTTGCGATGAGCGGCACGCCCGTGGAAAACCGGCTCATGGAATACTGGTCCATCATGGAAGCCACCAACCCAGGGCTTCTCGGCTCCGCAACGGGCTTTAAGAACACCTTCGCGCAGCCCATCGAAATCGAGCACGATGAAGAAACGGCCGAGCAGTTTAAGCGCGTCACGGCGCCCTTTATTCTGCGAAGGCTCAAAACCGACAAGGCGATTGCGCCTGAGCTGCCGCAAAAGATTTCGACCGATGAATACTGCACGCTCACCAAAGAGCAGGCGCTTCTTTACGACAAGGTCGTTAAAAAGTCGCTTGAACAGATTAACGACGGCATGAGTCCCATGGAGCGCCGTGCGATGGTTCTCACGCTCATGATGAAGCTTAAGCAGATCTGCAATGCCCCCGCGCAGTACGCTAAGGACGGCTCTTACGCTTCCGCGGAGTATTCCGGCAAGATGCAGCGGCTTTTCGGAATTCTCGAGGATCTCGAAGCCGCAGGGCGCAAGGTACTGATCTTCACGCAGTTTCGGGAGATGGGGAAACTGCTGCAGAAGTGGATCGGCGAGAAGACAGGCAGCACGCCGAAATTTATTCACGGGGGTGTGGCCCAGAAAGAGCGCCAGGCAATTGTCGACAGCTTTCAGACTAACCGCAGCGACAAGGTGCTTATCCTGTCGCTCAAAGCCGCAGGCACCGGGCTTAATCTCACCGCTGCCACCGCGATCATCCATTACGACCTCTGGTGGAACCCGGCCGTGGAAAACCAGGCCACGGACCGCGCCTACCGTATCGGGCAGAAGTCTTCCGTGAACGTCTACCGCTTTATTTCCGCCGAGACCTTTGAGGAAAAGATCAACACGATGATTGAATCCAAGAAGGCCCTGGCAGAGATGACGGTTGAGACCGGCGAAAACTGGATCGGAGATCTCTCCAAGAACGAACTGCAGGAAATCTTTACGCTGCAGACGCACTGATCCTCAACCTTCAGTCCGGTATGTTTCCGGTGGGAAAGCTGACGGGATTCATCTCCGTCATCCCCCACCGACAGACTGTCGCATGTACTTAAGCCAAGCCAGTCGGGCGATAGGCCTTCGTTGGTCCTGAACCAACAGACACCAGCAGCCCGCGCTGCACCATGGCATTAAGCAGCAGTGTTGCCGTACTCTGCGAAACGCCCAACAAATCCTGCGCCTCCGCGCGGGTTATCTGAGGCTGTTGACGGCAGCGCTGCAGAACCTTCTGCATCCGCTCTCTTGCCCGTTCGGAGAGATCTTCAAGCGAAACTGCGGGCACAACTTGCTGCGGCTGCTCCCGGATAACCGCTCGTCCGCTTACATCCCCCAAACCGCCGTTCACATTGGGCAGAGTCAGCATAAAACTGAAGCGCGTGACGGAAATTTCCGGTTTCTTCCCTGTGCCGGCATAGGATGAAAGCATTCTGCTGTAACCGGCCCCGTAGCCTTCCAGCAGTCCCAGGCGGTAAAACACGGCTGCCAGCTTTTCGTTGCGTTGCTCAGATACCCCTCTGAGAACTTCATCTATTGTGAAGTTCGGCAGCAATCCGCCCTGATTCAGAATTTCCAGTCTGTCAGCGAAAATACTCATCAGAATCGGCCCGGTACTTGCGTACTCCCGGTGCACAACAGCATTCGTGAGTCCTTCTCTGACGGCCATCATCGGATAGTCCGGTATATCGATTCTTTTCGCGCCCTGAAAAACAGAACGCTTTGACTGGTGTTTCTCCAAAAAAGCCAAGGCTTTGTCAAACTGCTCCAAAACGGAGCCTTCAAATTCGGCTCTGTCACGAAAAATCATCTTGTCGGTTCCCTGAAAAACCGCGGCTTTCAGGGAATACGGACACTGATCGGATAAAAGCAGCGCAAGATTTGTATAAAGCCCGTTTTTATTAACCAGACCGAGCGTTTTTTTCTGCTGATCCCCGAAGGCAACCGCGGCCTGAGCAAAGTATCTCGATGTGTAATCAAAGGAGAGCTCCTGCTCAAAGGAAACCTCTTTCTCAAAAACTCTTCCTGCGGTTTCCATCAGCATTTCCCTGATCGCATTGACGTCTGCCAGAACAGTTGACGGTCCCTGCCTGACAAAGACACCTTCCGGACGCAGTCCCTTGCCCCTGAGAAAGTAAGGTCTCTGACTTCCTTGTTTGACCTCAACGACAACAACATCTTTGCCGTCAATTTCTTCACCGCGGCAATTGACGCACGCCATCACGTCCGGCGTGATCGAATCCCGCAGTGCATTCTGAATCTGAAGAACGGCACCGTCAGGATCCGAGACTCCGCAGGCACTCCCGTCATCCTCGATACCGACATACAGATATCCTCCTTGCGTGTTGGCAAACGCGATAACCGTTGCCTTGATGTCATCGACATAATGCCGCTTAAATTCAGTATTCAGACCTTCCCGACGCATATCAGTACCAAACTTCAAATCCAAAGGAGCAACTTCCGGAGCTTCCGTCAGACCAACAATATAATCATGATCTAATCACAACATTATGATTAGATAATCACAATATATTTATTACATTATATCAACATACAAAACTGTTTAATACAAGTATTTAAATATCTTGTGATGAGATAACAATTAGATATATGATTAGATAAACACAACAGCGGTCATAAGCAGCTGCCGACACCGGAAAGCTTGCTCGGGCTTGTTCTTTCCAAACCATCCGGATATCGAAATTTTTCGACAGGATTGACCCTTAGAAGTTCGTTACGAAAAATTGCGATATGTACGTCAATCCCTTCCGCTCCGATGACGCTCTTGAAACCCTCTCGTTTCCCGGACGCGAAAAAGAGCACAAAGCCCTTTCAGCCGCTCTTGTGTCCGGAAGGCATCTCGCTTTCACGGCCCCGCGCGGATTCGGTGCAGTAAGGGTCGTTGAAAAAACCGCCGCCGACCGCAAACTGCCCGCCGTCACGGTGCGTGTGCAAAAAGCGGTGAGCACACAGACATTTGCAGCACTCATCGTGCAGGCCGTACTGCAAAGTGTTGAGTCCCGCAGCTTTTCCCGGCTTCTCGCGCACTTTCGCGTAATACCCGAAATCACACTTCAGCTCGCCCCGGAAAGGCTCAGCGTCACTTTCCCTGCAACATCGGACGGCACTGTGCTTTTAGAAGACGCCGTCCGTCTGATAGACGCCGCCGGCCGCGAAAAAACGGGCCTCACCGTAATCTTTGACGGGTTTGCCGAAGTCCTTCTCTTTGGCAAAGCCGCAACCGAAAAACTCAGCTCTGAACTTTCAAAACTCAGGCATGCGGTCTGTGTTTTCTGCGTGCATTCGCAAGCACTCACCGCGGATCTCTTCACTAAGCCCAAAGGCCCCTTTTACAGCTTGGCTGACGTTGTTGCACTTAAATCCCCCGCGCGGAAAGACAGCGTTGTCTGCCTCGCAAAATTACTCAGCCCCGTTGCAGGAGAAGATGCCCGCAAAATCGCACAGGAACTTTTCAACATCACGCACGGCCACCCGCATTACACACGGATACTGGGAGCTGCCCTTTTTGATCAACTCAGTCTTTACGGACGCACTCTGCAAGACGGTGCACTTGAAGCCGCTGTGGCTGAAGTCGTCTCCGGGCACGACATGAATTATCTGGTGCTCTGGACTTCCCTCACGCTGACTGACCGCCGCGTCATCAGAGATACTGCGCTTTTCGGGCGTCCGGTTAACGACGGAAGCAGCCCGACAAGCACCACCTACAGTGCACTTGCCAAACTCATGCGTTCCGGAGACATCACGAAAACCGATGAAGCGTTTGAGCTCGCGGATCCGTTTTTCAGGCGCTGGGTTCTTGCCTTCACGAGCTGAAGCCGCGTCAATAATCCGTGAGCAAAAAGAGCATGTAAAAAGGTATGGTCAGAATATTGCCGTTTCGTCCAACGTTATAGCGTCCGACCTTAATTGCACTCTCCACGTGATACTTTTCCGGGTGCTTGAGAATCGTCTTTGTGCTTTTCACATTACCGTTCGTTGCCTTCACTTCAAGCGGAACACATTTACCTTTGTACCGGATAAGAAAATCCACCTCCAGACCTGAGGTCTTTTGGAAGTAATAAATTTTTCTGCCCATTTTTGTAAGAATATCGGCTGCGAGATGCTCAAAAATAGCCCCCTTACTGCCCGTGAGATTTCCGGTCAGAATATCGGCTGCCGTACCCCTTTCAAGCATCCCGATAAAAAGCCCCGTATCCGCCAGGTAGACCTTGAAGCAGTCCTCCATCGAAAAAACCTCCAGCGGCAACTCCGTGATGGTCACATTACGACAGCGATGGATAAGGCCCGCATCCTCAAGCCACTGCAGCGTGCCGAGGTACTCGCTGGCGCGTCCCCCCTTTTTCACCTCAGAATACTTAAATTTCTTGTTCTCTTTAGCCAGTTGCCTCGGAATGGAGTTAAAGCACTCCTTGATGCGCGTCTTGTCAGAGCCCTGCGCATATTTCGTCATATCGCCGCGATAGGAGTTAAGCAGATCACGTTGCTTTTGCAGCACCAGGCTCATGTTGTGCGTTGTAATAAAGGCATCCACAACAGCCGGCATTCCTCCGATTGCCGCGTACTGAAGCAAGAGCTCATGCATCCGTCCGTGTAACGGCTCCGGCACCGGCGTTTCAGATACCAGAGCATTCTTAAGCATTCCGACCGCTGCTTCAGGAATACCGTTAGCCCAAAGGAATTCCTCGAAATCCAGCGGCCGCATCGTCAGTGTCGTCTCATAGCCAACCGGTATCGATGACGCGTCATCACCATGACCGTTCACGCCGAGCAGCGACCCTGTGGCAATAACGTCATAACGCCCGTCCATCTTAAAAAACTTCAGTGCAGTACGCGCCTGCGGACACTTCTGAATTTCATCCACGACGATGACGGTTTTACCGGGAACAAGCGTTAAAGTTTTGCCCAACTGCGCTGAAACCATCATCATGATCTGGTCAACCGCCAGCGTCCCCTCAAACGCCTGTCCTAACTGCGGATAGGCTTCAAAATTCAAATACACCGCATGAGTGTAATTTTTGCGCGCAAAATCCAGCACAGAGTAGGTTTTCCCGCACTGCCTCAGCCCTCTGACAACCAGCGGCATCCGATTCGGATCATTTTTCCATTCCAAAAACTTCGAGTAAATCTTTCTCTTCAGTGACATACGAATAAAACAGTCTATTATCAATAAATTAACTATGTATTTAACATTTTTTTCAAGCGACTTTTTGTTTAATCTTACATTTTTTATAGCGACTTTTCGTATCAAATTTACATTTTTTTAATGGAGTTTTCATACAAATCCAACACTTTTTATAGCGACTTTTAGCTACTAATAAACATTTTTTCAAGGGACTTTTTATCCTATCTCTACATTTTTTCAAGCGACTTTCAGCGCAATTTTCCTTGCCTCTGCTGCCACGGCTTCAACGGTCTCGGGCATCTCCCGCTCACGGGAAATCAGATAGATTGCGTGCTTTAGCTGTGCGTCAGGAAGCCTTTGCACATACAGCCACCCGTGGTCATCGGGGTACTGCCGGAAGACAGAGGAGACAACAAGCGCCCACCCCACCCCTTTTTCCACCAGCGAAAGCATCGTGCTGTTGTTGTCGACTTCGATGCGCTGAGGAAAATCAAAGCCCAATGTGCTGATGAAACTTTCGTTCAGCCGGCCGCCACCGCCCTCGCGGACAAAACGGATTAAGGGCAGACCGCAAAAGCGCAGATCGTCCCAACTCCAGGGGCCCTTTTTCTGTGCAGCCAGGTCTGCCGGAAGCACAATCACGGCGTCATCTTCGTAAATGAGCGCTCTGGCAACACCCTGCACCTCAGAAAACGCGCCCGTCACAAAGGCAAGATCGATTTCGCGCTTCTGCAGACTTTCCAGCAGCTGCGGTGACGTACCGGTCGTCGCGGTGATGCCGCTCACAAGCGGCAGAAGGTTTTTTCACGGATTGCGCTTCTTATCGGTCAGGCCTGCGTCAGTTGAGGCTCAGACTGCATATACTCTCATCAGCATCGGCAGCCGCCTGTTTTTAAGGCGACAACCTCTGCCACACCAGCAAAAAAACCATCCACCGGCGTCCGCCCCGGCCTTCCCAAGGACTCCGCCATGCCCGACACCCTCACCCCCGCCGTCCGCAACCTCCAAGCGCGCCTTGCCGCCGGCCTGCCGGATCTTTGTCTCACCGGGGCCGTCGCGGCCGATGTTTTTAACGGCGTGTGGCTTACGGGAGTCGACGTGCTCATAACTGGTGACCGCATCACGGGTCTTGTTCCTACGGGCAGCGTCAAAGCCAGAGAAATCGTCGATCTCACCGGAAAAACCATTCTTCCTGCGTTTATTGACTCGCACGTGCATATCGAAAGCTCGATGCTCACGCCGGCGCATTTCAGCGATCTCGTTGTCCCGGAAGGCACGGGGACCGTCGTTGCCGATCCCCATGAGATTGCCAATGTACTGGGAACCGAGGGCATCCGTTTCATGATCGAAAACGCCGAAGGCTGCCCGCTTGACATCCGCTTCATGCTGCCTTCCTGCGTACCTGCAACGCCCTTTGAGCACGCAGGCGCCGTGCTTGAAGCCGACGATCTTGCCCCCTTTTTTAACGATCCCGCGGTACTGGGCTTGGCCGAAGTCATGAACGTTCCCGGGGTGTTGGCAGGCGACGAAAAACTACTCAAAAAGATTGCGCTTGCCCGGTCTTTGGGGCGGCCTGTGGACGGTCACGCGCCGGGCATCAAAGGCATTAATCTGCAACGCTTTGCCGCGGCCGGCATCACAAGCGATCACGAGTGTTCCACCCCTGAGGAGGTAAGAGAGCGCATTGCCTGCGGCATGGCCGTTAACTTGCGCGAAGGGTCTTCAGCACGCACGCTCAGAACGCTGCTGAAAGCCGTCACGCCGGAGAACGCCGCGTCCTGCCTTTTCTGTAACGACGACGCGCACGCCTGCGACGTCAAGGCACGCGGGCACATGCAAAAGCACCTCAGAATCGCGGTTGAGGAAGGACTTCCCGCCATGGAAGCCGTACGTATGGCGACGATTAACGCCGCACGGCACTACGGTCTGAAAGAAGTCGGAGCCGTGGCACCGGGCTGGCGCGCTGATCTTGCGGTGGTCGACAACCTCACGGACTTCAACGTGACGGACGTGTTTTTAAAAGGCCGCCTTGCCGCACAAGAGGGCCAGATCATTTGGAAAGCCCCCGTCAAAACAATTCCCGACACCGTGCTCTCGCGCGTCAATACCGGGCCGCTCTCAGAAAAGACCTTTGCACTCCCGCTCACCGGCAGGCAGGCGCGTGTGATCCAGCTTGTGCCAAACGATCTTCTCACCGAAGAAGACATCCGGCCCGTGGTGACCTCAGACGGCCTTTTTGACGCCGCCCGCAATCCGGGCCTGGTGAAGCTTGCCGTCATTGAACGGCATCACGCCACAGGAAACCGCGGTCTTGCAATCCTTTCGGGTTACATCCGGGAAGATGCACGCATGGACGGCGCCGTTGCGGTCACCGTTGCCCACGACAGCCATAACCTCATCATCGCGGGCGGCAGCGATGCGGATATGCTCATGGCGGCTGAAGCACTTCGCTGTACCGGAGGCGGCATGGTTTTGGTGAAAAAGGGGCACGTTGAAGCGCTGCTTGCGCTTCCCGTTGCCGGTCTCATGACAACGGAGACAGCCGAAGTCTTTATTGAAAAACAAGCGGCGTTTTACGCGAAACTGCGTTCTCTTTTTGACTTTGCCGAAGGCATTGACCCGGTGATGACGATGGCTTTTACCGCCTTACCCGTCATTCCGGCCGTCAGGCTCACCGATATGGGACTTTTTGATGTGACGCGCTTTGCGTTTACCACGGTTGAGGTCTGACAAAAACGGGGAGCATCCAGGCTCCCCGCTCTTAACCTCACCCGGCCTTACTTCATCCAAGGAGCCTTTTCCTCGCAAAGCACGCCGTCCGTAGCAGTAAAGCCCTCAAGACTTCCGGCCTTAGCCTGAATGCAGATGTAGCTCATGCCTTCCGCTCCCGCTTTTAAAGCGCGTTTACCAGCAGGCGAAATCCGAAACCAATCGCCCTTCATGACGGGATGCGTCTCCCCGTCAAGCCAGAGTTCACCGCTTCCGGCCAACACGCCGTAAACCTCTTCGTTTTTGGTGTGCGCGTGCACAAAAGGAATGCCGGCGCCCGCGGGCAGCGTATTCACCGACACCTCGCAGCCCGTAAGTCCCAGCGCGTCATGCAGTTCCTGACGGGCTGCATCACCCGTGTGCAGCAGTGCAAAGTTGTTGTTTGTCACTTTGATGGTCTCCTAAATTGTTCGTCTGCGAACAAAATGACCGCAGACAATGTAGTTAAAGAAAAAATTGGTTTTCAGGAAAAGTTACCCGACATCCGGTCCATGAGCCCCTCGAAGACCCGAAGCTCTTCTTCGGTAAAACCGGCGGAAAGGTCTTTGATAAGCGCCTTTGACACCGCTTCAAAAATGCCCTCAATCTTTCGGCCCTTCTCGGTTAAAGCGACCGTTATGCGCCTCGCATCCTCGGGATCAGCTGTTTTTTGAAGCCACCCTGCTTTCACCAGGCGCCCCACCATCACCGAAACCGTTGACTTGCAGCGGTGCGTTTTTGCCGCGAGTTCCGTAAGCGGCAGGCTCTTCTCGGCAAAAAGCACCGTAAAAATATCCCCGTGGCAGGGCTCAATATCGGTGATGCCGTGTTGGGCCAAAAGCGCTTCGATACGGGCGCGCGTCAAAGCATGCAGACGGGCGATCTTTCGCGGCAGCTCTTGGGCCGGTGACGGTGTATGTTTATTTGTTCGCATACGAACAATATAGCGGAAGCAAAGAAAAACCGCAAAGTTCGCCTGACTGACCGACAGCTCAATGGAAATCAGCACGGAATTCAGCGGGTTTGCCGGGGTTTTTAGGGATTTCTCGGGATAACCGCGGATAAGTTGGTAAGCGTCGGCGCAAACCCGCTCCCGCGAAAATCCTCTGAGAAGAGCAAAAGCCGCTCTGTCAGTCACCCGACACAGCGGCTTACGTGTTCTGCGGCCGTTGGAAATCAGTGGTTCCTTAACGCTGCAAACGCCTGCTCGAGATCCGCAATGAGATCCGCCGGATCTTCCAGGCCCACCGCCATGCGGATCATCCGGTCAAAGGGAACCTTCCCGGTCGTGCGCTTTCCGTAACTCATCACGAGAAGACTCTCGTAGCCGCCCCAGGAGTACCCGCGGCCGATGAGTTTTAAGGCGTCCACCATGGGTTCCAGTTTCCCCGCCCACTCGGGCTTAAAGCGCACACCGAACAGGGGTGACGCTCCCTTATAGTCCCGCTTCCAAAGCGCATAGTCAGGGCTATCGGGGTCTGCGGGCCAGAGAATGGCTTCGACTTCAGGCTGCGCCTTAAACCAGGCGATAACCTGAGCGGCGCCATCTTCCGCGGCCTTCATGCGCGCGGCCATGCTGTGCAGTCCCCGGTACGCGAGATAAACGTCGTCCGAAGGCGTTGCCTGACCGGTGTCGGCCACAAGCTGAAAGACGGGCTTCCAGGCTTTTTTGTTGCAGATCACCACGCCCATCATCAGGTCAGAAGCCCCCGCAATGTACTTCGTTGCTGCGTGGATAACCATGTCAACGCCGTGATCCAGGGGCTTAAAGTACAGAGGCGTTGCCCACGTGTTGTCAATGACGGATATGACGTTGTGCTTACGGCACACGGCGGCAATCGCGGGCACGTCCTGCAGCTCAAAACTGTGCGTACCCACCGTTTCCATCATCACGAGTTTGGTGTTTGCGCGGATGAGCTTTTCAATCCCGGCGCCGATTCTGGGTTCGTAAAACTCCACCTCCACCCCAAAGCGCGTGAGCACGTTTTCGGCAAAGTCGCGCGTGGGGCCGTAGACCGTGTCGGCAAAGAGCGCATGGTCTCCGGCGCTCACAAAAGCCATCAGAGGCACTGTGCAGGCCGCAAGCCCCGTTGAAAACGCCCAGGCGCCGACGGCTTCAGGGCCCTCAAGGGCTTTTAAAGCCTCATAAAACGCTTCATGCGTGGGTGTGCCCCAGATCCCGTAAGTGGGGGAGTCCTTGATGCCGGCATTGCGGTGCGCTTCGCACTCGTGCATGCGGTGCACGGACTCAAAAAGCACGGTGGAAGCTCTCACCACCGGGGGATTGACGTACGGAAAAGCCGGATTAAAAGGGCGCCCTGCGTGCGTGAGCAACGTTTTGTCGCCCGGCGTTTTGTTGGTCATGAAAAGTTCCTTACGACACAAGTCCGGAAAGGATACAGCCAAATGTAACGGCGGCGCCTGAGCACTTTTAAGGCATTACCGCGAGACTGCGTCTTTACCATGCTGCCCGATCTCTTTCACAATGATCCGCCCCGTTTCACAAACCGGTCGCGCCTGGTTTTTCTAACGCCTAATCTGACAAAAAAACGGCCTAATCTAACGTTTCTAACGTTAGATTTGACAGATTACGCATCAGCCGGCGACAAAAACGCCGCTCCCGGCAAAGGAAAGCGGCGCTGAGAAGCTTTACGTCCGTAATGCGGTCTTCAGGCCTTAAAGCGTTTCCAGAACGAAGAACCCGTTAAAACCACGACCATCACGAGCGCCACACCGAAAGCGAGGATGCAGCACTGCGCCATGCTCATGAACTTCCAGGCCGGAATCAGATACCAGCTGTCGGCGCTGTTATACATGTTGATCAAAAACTGCTGCGCGGAAGAAAGCACCGTACCGTCAGGCACCACCGCCGTGTCGTAGCCGCAGTCACCGGTGGGCAAAAACCAGTCCGGCGCCCACTTTTCCAACGGAAGCCCGAAGGGATACTTCGGTTCCAGAGAGCACCCCTGCATCCCGAAGACCGCCTCCATATCGTCACCGTGAATCGCGTGATGAATGGCCGAGAGCTTAAAGGAGCACATGAGGCCGTAGACCGCCCCGTAAACGCTCACCACGAGCCCGACGAGCTTCAGGATGAGGTTTTTGGGATTAATGACGTTAATCAGAGCACCCAAAGCAACCACCAGGAACCCAAAGCGGATGTAGACGCACTGCTCGCAGGGCTTCATGTAAAGCCACACCTGAAACACGTTGTGCGCAATCACAACGAGGGCGCAGCTTAAAAAGATAATGAGTAACCACGGCCAGCGCATGTCTGACCAACGGGCAATTTCTCCGACGGGATCGGCCTTAAGGCGCCCCGACCAAGACATGCATTGCATAGTTTTTCTCCTTTGCGCCACCGGCTTACTTCATGGCCGCGAGTTCTTTCACAAGCGAGACCATGCCGTCAAAGTTACGGATGCTCTTGGTCATAATCAGGTACTTGCCGTTGACAACGTAAGCGGGAATACCCTGGATCTTCGCGACGTCATAGGTGACCTTCCAGCTGTCGGCCAAGGCCGTCACGGCAGCATCCTTTTTCGCGGCTTCGTAGTCGGCGGCGGTGAGGCCCGTGGCGTCGGTCATGGTCTTCAAAAACGCCGATTCGCCGGCCGTCCACCGCTCCTGCTTACGGTGGTAGGCGTTGTAGATCGCGTCCTTGGCTTTCTTAAAGAGCGAATTCTTGTCTTCAATGGGAACACCGGCTTTTTCGTCCCGGAGCATGCACATCGCAAGAAACACGCTTGCGCAGCGGCCGTAGGTTCCCTTGGTTTCGAGGTGCATCGGCTTAAATTTCAAGCCCACCTCTTTTTCGATGCGCGGCAGCACCCGCGGATCAACACCCACGTCGTACTTGTAGCAGAACGGGCAGTCGTAGGAGAAGACCTTAATGAGCGTGCCTTCGGCGTTCGGGAGCGGTTTATCGAGCACCACATACTGGGTGCCCTTTTCGGCGGCGAAGGCCGAAAGTGCGGTGGAAGTCAGTCCGAAAGCGGCCGCGGCGGCCACGAGAGTTCTGCGCTGCATGATGTGCTTATCCTTTGAAGTATGTCGGTTACCGCACACAGGCTTACGCTGTGTGCTTTTATGTACGGGCAGTTTAGGTGCAGGACCCGTTTTGCGAAATTGACGATTACAGCGAGCAACATCCGCAAACCGAAACACGATTATTCAAAAAATGAAAAAAGCGACCGAAGCCGCCTCTTTTTTGATAATCACGCGCTAAAGCGTAAGTGCCCGTGTGCGCAGCACATCAGCCGCACTCAACCCGCTCAGGCCTTTTTGCAGACGTGACTTCTCTCGTCGTAAATACCCTGAACGTACACATTGTGATCGCGGTCCACGCTCACGATGCCAAGCACATTGTGCGGGAGCGACCGCTCCACCATGCCTTGGTTCACTGAATTTCCCGCAGGAAGCCCGGGGCTTGAGCCCCGGGAGGAATGCGGGCTTTCGA
>ERZ1026878.200-NODE-200-length-50442-cov-16.494651_pt1 | contig 50442 bp, 56 predicted proteins | sample MGYA00380169_ERZ1026878 | MGnify/ENA primary metagenome ERZ1026878 (study PRJEB33269, sample SAMEA4719805) | human gut metagenome | biome: human-associated habitat; feature: organic feature; material: feces | place: Cameroon | collected 2013-10 ...
CCTTATCCCTCCGCGAAAGGGAGCAGGTTACTGGCCTGCTGAGTACGCAGACCGCAACCGTGCTGTTGCGAACCAGCGACTGAGCGGGAGCAATGCCCGGTGGAAATGGACAACAGATTACAACCGGTGCTCAATAGCGGAGACGGCGATGTACAGAGTAAAACAGTTGTTCGCTGGTTCACTGACATTACGTGACTACGATGGGCAGGTTGCAGAAGCTCTGGCCATGGTGCGCGCACTGAACAAAAAGACGAAGGCAGGCATGCCAGAAAGCGTGCGAATTACCTGAAAACCCAACCGGATACAGAGAGGCTCACCCGAAATCCGATTTACTCAACAAAGCCTCATCGTATATCAATTTCAGGAGAATGGAGGCACGATTTTGATCGTTCATCAACCTGGGCACGTCCCCATGCACAACCAAGGGCCAGTGAAGTATAGGGCAACACGGAAGTGATACCTGTCCGCCCCGGTAAAAAATTCACCTGAGTGAGTACCAGACTCCCGGCAGAACGTTGTTAATCCGGCTACAGTACAGTATGTACCGCCGCCGGGGCCGGCGCACTTTGCCGTGCCCGGCGGCTTTTTTCCGTCATTCTCATTCTGCCCCGGAGCACCATTATGCCCGTCACTTTTACAGACACCCGCACGCCCGTCATCACCGTCACCGGCACGGTGCAGCATTCCGTCAGGGATTGCGGAGGCGGGCGCTGACATGTTGCGTCACCGACAAAAACAGCCGCTGTTCTTCCGTTCTGCGACGAACCAGCCCCGGGAGGCGCTGACTGCCGGCATATACCCAGAGCGGGAACTGGGTGGCCGCTTCCTGATATCGTCCGGCGTTGAGCAGCGCCAGTAGCGTGGAAGGTGACCCGGATTTCAGATACTGCAGCCCGCTTTTCACGCCCGGCTTCCCGGGGCCGACGTTAAACAAAAATGACACCAGCGCATCAAACTGCCCCTGAGTCAAGGGAACCTCAACGATGGCGCGCAGGCGCTCTTCACACTCCATCACGTCAGCCTGCAGCAGCGTCAGAGCCGTCAGCTCACTGATGGTCTGTCCGGCCCTGGCGTCAGCGGTATGCCCATAGCCAATGGTCCAGACCCCCGCACTGTCCCGGTAGGATGACAACCGAAGCCTCTCGAACTGTTTAATGAGCGAAAGTCCTCGCTCTGACAACATCTGGTACATAGCCAATCCTTATTATGTCATTTTTAATGAATGAAATTGGTTCAGTTTTATTATTCATTGTGCGGACAAAAAACGTTCTCACGCAATATATTCTCGGGGGTTTTTTATTAATATTCAGACATTATTACGTGATTCATATATATACAGAAAATGTTATATGTGTGATTTTTTTTGTGATTGAAAATTATATCCGCTTTATTTTTTAAAAATTAAATACCTCAGATAATTCATATCATTGAAATTTGATATACCCACCTCAGTGGCTTGCACTGTCCTCGCTGTCTTTGGTATACCGTGGAATTCACACAATAATTAAATTAATCAATGGAGAGATGGCATGCTGGTTACCAATATACAATTTAGCTTCAATGCATCGACAAATGAGATTATCTGTGAGGGTGTGGCATACCCGCTGACGGAAAAGGAAGGGCTGCTTTTTACCGCTCTGTGGAAATACGGGCGGGACGGAAAGGTACTTTCCCGGGAGCAGCTCGTTACCGGGGTATGGCCGGGAAGGGAGTGCGGCGTTACCGAGGCCAATCTGCTTCAGCTGGTCTGTAAATTACGCCGCACACTGTCGGGGTGCGGCCTGAAAAATGTGATACGGACGGTTTACCGGCAGGGTTACACGCTGAACCTGCCTGATGAAGCTCACGCGCCTCTCTTCGCCGCACGGACTGGCGGGGCTGACCGCCCGGGTAACTTCACTCAGGGTCTGAGGCACCCCTTTTTCATCTATATGTCGCTTCCGGCGGGGCTGTGCCTGGCCGTGATTATCGGTTTATTTTGCCTGAGCCCCGTTCAGAAAACCGTGCTGAGTCTTGTCCCCAGCATCGCTCAGGTTCATGACCTTTCCCTGACATGCACCGGCTCAGGGTATATTCTGGATTATCACACCCGGGATAATCAGCATGTCACCCGCTTTCTTGGGCGCGAGTCTCCCCTCTTGCCATCGGGCCGTCCGGAGGGAGGACTCTCCTGTCGGCCAGAATAGCAACACGGAAAATATGAGTTATCACCTGAGTCACTTTTATTTCAGTGGCGGTCCGTTGCAGAGTGTTTTCCAGTCAGGTGGCGGAGTGCGAGCAGTGTCCAATCTATTTAGCGGAACAATATTGTTATGCGGCGGATTATTACTAATGGCAATGTGGGGCGGCGTGGTTGCCTATATTCTGCGGCTTCAGCGGGGGCATATAAAACCCTCCTGCCTGCGGATGCTGGCCCAGGTCGTGGTGTCCTGTTTTACGGGCTTTATCGGCGGATTGATTGCCCTCGATGAAAAATTTTCGGGGCCGCTTGTTTTTTGCGTGGCGGGACTTGCCGGTGCGTCCGGAACCGCCCTGCTTCATATATTACAGCAAAAACTCATGCAGCGACTGCAGGACCATATTCCCCCGAAAGAAGGAGGTGGAAATGATAAGGTCCATTTTCGGAACTATAAGAAAAAACCAAGATGACGTTATCAGCATAAATACAGGCCGGCATGTCACCTGCCGGTCATAAAAATCAATCCTGACAATAAAGGTTATTGATGTAAGCATTCGGTGAACTCATATTGACAGATCCGAGGGGAGCGACCTCAGGTTTCCCCGGGAAGCGTTCGTCAGGTGGTGAAGAACAGGGCAGCCTGACGGCTGCAAATCGAACACCCTGCCATCTTCCCGTCCCTGAGTTGCCATAACCCGATTTGAATATGTATGATCTGACGACACTTTTTCCTCAGGACCTTTCTCCATGATGACCCGTAAAAGTATCGATACCATTCTGCTCTCCGTTGGCGCGGATAAGCTCTCTCAGCGTGAATGGGACTGGATGAAGATGCTAAAAACCATGGACCCGCCGCCTGTTATGGTCGCAAAATCCATTCTGGAGCGCCGGGGGGACACCGCTGCGCTCACCCGCCTGCAGGACGCCAGGGATTAATCTGCCACGTGGTTTCCGGTTTCAGCCCCCGCCCGCTCAAAAAGCTCTTTACGGCTAATCAGTGCTGGACGTCTTTCCTCGACGCCGGGGGGCTGCGCGATATCGAAGTTGAAGCCGTCACCAAAATGCTCGCCTGCGGCACCCGCATCACCGGCGTGAAAGAATATGGCTGCGATAATCCTGACTGCCACCATGTTAAATACATCACCAACGCCTGCCACAGCCGTGCCTGCCCCTCCTGCGGTAAAAAGGCAACCGACCTCTGGATTGCCGCTCAGCTTAATCGTCTGCCGGACTGCGACTGGATACATCTCGTCTTCACCCTCCCCGATTCGCTGTGGCCTCTGTTTGAGGTCAACCGCTGGCTGCTTAACGACCTCTGCAGCCTGGCAGTCGATAACCTGCTGTATGCCGCCGGCAAACGGGCGCTGGATATCGGTATTTTCTGCGCCATTCACACTTATGGTCGTCGCCTCAACTGGCATCCCCATGTTCACGTTTCCGTTACCTGCGGCGGCATTGATGAGCACGGAAAATGGAAGAAAATCAGCTTCCGCAAGGACGCCATGCGCACCCGCTGGATGTGGAATATCCGCCAGCTGCTGTTGAGCGTCTGGTCTGATGGCATCGCAATACCGCCTTCGCTGTCACACATCACCACCGAATCACAGTGGCGGAACATGATACTGGCCGCGGGCGGTGACTACTGGCACGTGTACATGTCAAAAAAGACCGCAGGTGGCAAAAACACCGTGAAATACCTGGGCCGCTACCTGAAAAAGCCGCCGATAGCGGGCTCCCGGCTGGCACACTATGCCGGTGGAGCCACACTGAGCTTCCGCTACCATGACCACAATACCGGTGAGCAGGCCACAGAGACGCTGACACAGCGGGAGATAGTGGCGCGTCTGAAGCAGCACATTCCGGAGAAATTTTTCCGGATGGTGCGGTATTTTGGTTTTCTGGCCAACCGGGTGTGTGGAGAAAAACTGCCACAGGTGTACCAGGCTCTGGGGATGGATAGTAAGCGCCCCGTGAAGGACGTCTTGAGAAGATTGTCCTGTCTGGTAACAATCGCGTCCATCTGAATATTGATGGACGCGAACGATGAATTCCGGGACAAACGATGTGACTTGCTATCGGGCTTATTTACCTGATGCGCTTCGACTTCGGTTTGAAGATAACCTTTCTATCCGGGCAATAGCCCAGCACCTTAGTCTCAGCCATTCCACGGTACATGCGCTTTTCCAGCGATTTATTGCATCCGGCATTAAGTGGCCATTACCAGAAACGCTCTCTTTTACCCAGCTCGACCAGATGCTGTTTACTAACAGAAAAAAGGATAATCGTCCTGATGCGGTTCCTGTTGATACTGGTGATGCCCAATGGCGTAAGAAACGTCGGACCAGCTACAGCCGTGAATTTAAAGTCAGCCTGGTTAAGCAGGCATTACAGCCGGGTGCTGTTGTTGCTCGCATTGCCAGAGAACATGGCATCAATGATAACATGCTGTTTAACTGGAAAAACCTGTACGAAAATGGCTTGCTAAACGACGATAATATGCAAGAGGGACTGCCCGTTCCGGTTGCGCTGACTGATACTCCAGAACCTGCAGTTCCTGTAACTAATCCCTTCTGGCAAAACAAAAACAACGGTTCTCCCGTTGTTGAGAATAATAACGCTCCCCGATGTGAGCTGCACCTGGCATCAGGAGTGGTAAAACTCTTTGACCCGCTGACACCTGAAATACTGCGAGTTCTCATCCATGAGATGAAAGGCGGTTCCCGATGATAACACTGCCGACCGGTACCCGGATCTGGATCATCGCTGGCGTCACCGATATGCGTTGCGGCTTCAACGGACTGGCCTCGAAGGTGCAGAACACGCTGAAAGACGATCCGTTCTCCGGGCATATCTTCGTGTTCCGTGGTCGCAGTGGCAAAATGGTGAAAATACTGTGGGCCGATCGCGACGGGTTGTGTCTCTTTGCCAAACGCCTCGAACGGGGACGCTTCGTGTGGCCGGTGGCCCGCGAAGGGAAAGTGCATCTGACACCCGCCCAGTTGTCCATGCTGTTGGAGGGGATCGCGTGGCAACATCCAAAACGAACGGAACGTCCTGGCATACGGATATAACCCGTGATAAAACAGGGGAATGAACAACGCACTCCCCGACGATATCGAGCAACTGAAAGCCCTGCTGGTCGCACAGCAGGCGGTTATCGTCCGTCTGTCCGGTGAAATAACCGGCTATGCCCGCGAGATCGACTCACTCAGGGCGCTGGTCGCTAAACTGCAGAGAATGTTGTTCGGCCGCAGCAGCGAGAAAAACCGCGAGAAGATAGAAAAGAAGATCGCGCAGGCAGAAAAGCGTATAACCGAGCTCCAGAACAGGCTTGGCGAAGCCCAGTCGCAACTCACCTCAATGGCCGGAGATGCAGTACCAAAAGCATCTGACTCTCCCGTCCGCAAAGCGCTTCCGGCAACACTTCCCCGAGACAGTCAGGTTATCTCCCCGGCAGAAACCGAATGCCCTGTCTGTAACGGCAAACTGAAACCGTTGGGAGAGAGCATCTCTGAACAGCTGGATATCATCAACACCGCCTTCAGGGTAATCGAAACGGTTCGTCCGAAGCTGGCCTGCAGCCGGTGCGACTGTATCGTGCAGGCACCGCTGCCACCAAAACCCATCGTTCGCAGCTATGCCAGCCCGGGCCTGCTGGCCCGCATTATCATGGCGAAGTTCGCCGAACACCTGCCACTGTACCGCCAGTCGGAAATCTACGCCCGGCAGGGTGTGGAGCTGAGCCGCAATACGATGGGGCGCTGGGTTGACATCATGGGGGAGCAGCTTCGCCCGCTGTATGATGAACTGAACCACTATGTGCTGATGCCAGGTAAAGTGCATGCCGACGACACGCCGGTGAATGTCCTGGAGCCTGGTCAGGGTAAAACCCGTACCGGGCGGCTGTGGGTCTATGTTCGTGACGATCGTAACGCCGGCTCAACCATGCCGGCAGCAGTATGGTTCTCATACTCACCCGACCGCAAAGGTATCCACCCGCAGCGACATCTGGCGGACTACAGCGGTATCCTGCAGGCCGATGCGTACGCGGGTTATAACGCCCTCTATGAAAGTGGGCGGGTAACTGAAGCGGCCTGTATGGCGCATGCCCGGCGCAAGATCCACGATGTACATGTCCGCCATCCAACGACAGTGACTACAGAAGCGCTCAGTCGTATCGGGGCGCTGTACGCCATCGAATCGGAGATCCGCGGCAGTCCGGCAGAAGAACGACTGACCGCCAGGAAAGTCAGAAGCGTTCCGCTGATGCAGTCGCTGTACGACTGGATACAACAGCAGATGAGTATGCTGTCCCGTCACTCAGATACGGCGAAAGCGTTCGCATACCTGCTGAAACAATGGGATGCTCGAACGTAGCGCCCTTACAGGGCGAGCGTCACCGCTTCGCGGTTCCGATGGTTTGCATGTCCTGAGCCCCGCTTTATACTTTGCGGCATGTATATTCCGCGCCCGGCCAGACTACTTTTCACCGTCGATGACGGCTGGAACAGGTTCCTCGATAAATTCGGCGACCGCGTCACGCCCTGGACCCGCCTCTGCGTTGAGCGCATGCTCGCCTGCGGCACCACTGAGATGGGTGTTCGCCGCTACTGCTGCGCATCGGCCGACTGCACCCACTCCCGCTTTTTCTGCCAGAGCTGCAAGTCAAAAGCCTGCAGCTCCTGTGGCTTTAAAGCCACCGAGCAGTGGGTGTCACAGCAGAGCCACATTCTTCCCGACTGCGACTGGCAGCACATCACCTTTACCATGCCCCATCTGCTGTGGCCCTTCTTCAACAACAACTGGCCACTCCTCAATGCCCTGTTCCGTGCAGCCACCCGCGCCATGCTCCGGTGGGCCCGCAAGCAGGGCGTGGAGGTCGGTATCTTCTCCGCCCTGCATACGTACGGCCGCCAGCTCAACCAGCACCCACATATCCACCTGTCCGTCACCCGTGGCGGGCTTGAAATTAAGCACGGTATCTGGCGAGACCTCTTCTTTAAGAAGTTCGCTGTGGAGGAAATCTGGCGCGGGGCCGTCATCCGTCTGCTGCGCCACAGCTATGACCTGATTAACCCCGGCAGCCTGCCGGGGCTGGGGCACATCCGTGACCAGAAACAATGGCGGCGCTATCTGCGGGCACAGTACGGTCGCCGCTGGAAGGTCCACTTCGCAAAGAAAACCCGGGGAGCGTGGCGGAGCGTCAAATATCTGGGTCGGTACCTGAAGCGACCGCCGGTGTCGGCGGCGAAACTCAGGCACTACAGCGGGGGTGCCGTGGTGCACAACTACTATGACCACCGGACGCGGGAGTACCGCCAGCAGACGCTGACGCAGGAAGAGATGATCGGGCGCTACATCAGTCATATCCCGGCGAAGCATTTTAAAATGGTGCGTTACTACGGTTTTTTATCCAACCGGAAACGGGGCGAACTGCTGCCAAAGGTGTACGAAGCCCTGCAGATGGAGACGCGGAAAAAACCGGAGCAGCCCGGCTTCGCCGCGCTGATGAAGGCGTTCCTGCGTACAGACCCGTACAAATGCATTCTGTGCGGCAACCGGCTGCGCTTCAGCAGTGCGCAGGCTGGAAGGCACGCCACGGAGTTAGTGGCGAAAAGGCTGCATAACATCGACCGGAAACGATGGCTTCTGGCACAGGCGGCAGGATAAGTACGCCTGAAAAACGGGTTTCAGGTTAAAAATACACCGAAAAGCATATTTTATCGCCATAAGTGGCATCAGTCCCCGCCATCACTACACTCCCGGAGGCTATGTTCATGGGCAGGGTATTTTAAAAACGATGATTCATTTTCCTAACCATAAACAGCCATCGCGCTGCGTGGTATGGCGCTGCTGCAGCCATATCTCCCTAAATATCTGCTGGCGCCCGAAGTTGCCGTATTACTGCATTATCTGCCGGATGAGCGCCAGCGTATGCTCTTTGCCACACTGTGGAATACCGGAGCCCGTATTACTGAAGCCCTGACCATCACACCCGAGGATTTGCAACTTGATGGTCCACGCCCCTGCATCCGGTTACGCACACTGAAACAACGCCAGCGGGGAAGGGGACGACCGTCAGCGGATGAGAAGATAGCCCGGATAGTGCCGCTGCTCGATGCCGCATATGTCGATCAGCTTCGCCGCTATCTGGCCACGTTCAGAACCGGCCGACGACGCCCCTTGTTTGCCGTCAGCAGGAAAACAGCCTGGCTGTGGATGCAACAGGCGATCGACAGAGCCCGGGAGGAGGGGATTGAATTTGCGCTCCCGGCCATCAATCCAAAAACTCTGCGGCACAGTTTTGCCATGCATCTGTTTTTCAACCACGTGCCGCCGAAAGTCGTCCAGGCCTATATGGGGCATGAACGCTATGAAAGTACGGAGGTGTATCTGAAGGTTTTTGCGCTGGACGTGGCGCCACAGCTGGGTGTCACTTTTTCGCTGGATCACCGTGATTACAGCCATCTTCTGACACGAAAATAGAATACTTGTGTATTACACAAGTCATTCATTTAGTGTTCTGCCGTCAAAAAAGGGTGGTGGCCATTACTTGCTGGTTAGTAAAAAACGCACCACACTTGTAATTACATTTGTAGTGCTTGTATAATAACTGTACACGATATAACCGGAGTACGAGCAATGAGCACAATTCAAATCCGCGTTGATGACGAACTGAAAAAAGACGCCTATCAGGCCTTTGAAAAACTGAATCTGTCGCCTTCAGACGCACTTCGTCTGTTCCTGCGGTATGTCGCAGAGAACGAAAAACTCCCCTTTGCTGAAGTCTCAGTGATGGTGAGCGAAGATGATGAAGACGCTGATATTCTGGCAGTGGTTCGGGAAAGACTGAAAAATCCGGCAAGACGGATCAGGGTTAACGTTGATGACCTTTAATGTTGAATTTGACGAAAGGGCGTTTAAGGAATGGAATAAGCTCGAAAAGACGATCCGTGAGCAATTCAAAAAGAAGCTAAAAAAGCTTCAGCAAAATCCTTATGTGGAATCAGCCCGACTGCATGGTGATCTGGCTGGCTGCTTTAAAATAAAGCTGAGAGCATCTGGTTTTCGTTTGATTTACAAGGTTATCGATGACGAGATTGTTATATGGGTGGTCGCAGTAGGTAAACGGGAAGACGAAAAAGCCTATGAAACGGCCCGAAAGCGTCTTTTATAAAAGAAATACAAACGTATTGCATTTGTATTCAAGATATCAAAAAAATAACTATCACGCTCATACATAACAAAACCCACCTTGAGGTGGGTTTCGCCAGAAATATATCTGGTATTCAGAAGCGCCTTTACCGGACCAGGCCTGACCAGCGAACGCTGGTAGCGGGATGTCTGGATTAACCAGTCTGCTGCATCCTTAACTACATTATCGTGGCCTCATGTGTATATTACAACCAATATACCTTCACCTTGTGTTGCGGCTTTGGTGATTAATGATTGATTACAAATGTATTACATATGTAATCAGGATAACCTATCCGGCATCCCGGCAGGCTACCAACATAAACTGGTGTGGCAGGGAGGCATCCTGTGCTGACTCTGCCTGCCAGCCACACCGGTTAAACAGCTTTACCACGCCCCCGACATTACCGGTCAGGCGCGTCAGCAGCGGATTTATCTGTCGCCCATCGTCGTCAAACGCCGCGTCGAGGTTAGTCCGCGAGAGATAAATGCCGTTCACGCCGGCGTTCAGCGCAACGGCATACCGACCTGACCATTCCCGATCGCTCAACAGGCGGTAATTCCAGCTCATGTCTTTCGCGGTTTCCAGGGCATACGTCAGCCGGAACAGGTCGTTTTGCTCAGACAGTTCGCCGGTGCAGGAGCGCCAGAGGTAATTCAGCTTGCTGGCGAGCTTCGCGCTGACGCCCAGCTGGCGTCCCTGTTTCAGAAGCCACTCGATATCGGGCGCCACATCACGCGAAAAACGCCGTTGCTTCAGCGCGGCCGCCAGCCAGCGGGTGAGAAAGAGATTTTCCTGTGCCGGTGACAGCGCATCGCCGTTCTGTCTGGCCAGCGCAAGCGCCACCAGGGCACACCATGCCAGATGGCCCGATTTTTCTGTCAACGTCACTGAGTGCTCTTTTCCTTCTTTATTCTGTCCACAAAATTCTGGCGGGTTCCCGCTTACTGTCATACTGAGAGTATTTTAACCGGAACAGCAACAAAGTGGCATCCGGAACCGTCTGCATCCGCTCAGCGCATGGCCCATGCATAATGTTTTTCCGCATAATCGTACAGCCGGTAAGAGTTCTGCTCGTCGCCACCAATAAAAATACCGTTATCCATTATCCCCTCCGCCAGCCGCTGCGTATACCGGTGCGCAGCCTCATCCAGCTCAGCCCGACCCCCCCACGCGCCCTGCTGCTTACGCCAGCTCAGCCGCACGGCTTTCAGCAGGCGGCACATCTGCTGGCAGATGAAGTAGCAGGCGACGACGTTGCGCGCATCCCCCACAAAGACCACATCGCTGTCCGGGCGCATCATTTCGTTCCACAGGTAGATATCGTAGCAGCCCAGCATCATGGCCACGCGTTTTGCCACGAAACCGCCGTACCAGTAATACGCGGTGCGGGGGATGTTCAGGCGGCGGCTCTCGGCAATATTACCGGTATGGAATGACAGCAGGCCAGATTCCGTCAGTTCCCGGACCAGCACCTCCAGCGCCCTGTGCCAGGCCCCGGTTTCACTGCGCTCAGACAGCGCTGAAAAGGACCGGCTGACAATGCCGGCAATCTGCTGTTCCGGTACGGCGTCACCATTCTCCGTCTGAAGGGACAGTTTACGACACAGTTCCTCGCGCTCCACCAGGGCATTCAGCATGGCATCACTTGTCACGTTCTGCGCGGTGGCCAGTGACGCAACACGTTCACGCAGGTCGTCAGAGAGAAAGACGCCCGCCCCGGCTGCCACCGCTGACGGTATTCTGACGCGGCGTGATACGGGCTTGTAGATTTCGCCGGTCTCTGGTCTGATTTTCAGGCCTGCCTTAAGCCAGCGGCTCAGCTCCTGGGGAAGGATATCCGGATTGTCCTTCAGGAAACGCGCCCGGTTTCCGCGCGCCGTTCCGTACACGCTGTCAATGTAGTCGGTCAGCAGCATAACGATATCCACAGAAGTGTTTATAAACATAACTGTTTATATCACATGCTTACCGGACTGGCGAGCAGTGCGCAGCCGGTCCACTGAATGACGCGAAGCGTCATGGAGGCGCCAGCGGGTGTTGAATATGGCTCAGTGAGTGAATGGCGCCGTAGCCCGGCGGAGCCGGTTACATTGTTGATAGGTTCCACCAATCTATCCCTTCTCCCTGCTAGACTAAAACCCGCTAAAAGCGATACAGAAGCTTGTGTGCGCTGTCGGAGTGGTCACGACAAGGCGAAGCCGTAGTCGGGGCGTATCTCCGCGTTAGCGGGCCGTCAGGGCCGCTTACGGGCGTGTACTCAATAACGGTCAGCGATACTACTTACAGTTACTCAGAATCCTAGTTACAACATCCATCATTAAAAGCGACGTTGTTCCGGGCCTTTGGCCCGGGGCGGCCTCGCTTTTCAGTGGTGGGTAGGGGCTGAGATAGTTCAGATCGGCACTGTTGGTGTTTTTGAGGAAACACTTCGGATGTTGTAACTATGAGTGCGGTTGGGGCCCGTCGCATAGCGACGGGAGCTACTTGAGGTAGTTGCCGAACCGGCGCGGACGTGAGTCCGCTGCAATGGCGGGCATTTTCAGGAGCCTGTCCACAGGTCAGGCGACGAACAGGTTATATATTTATATGAATGAAATAAAAGATATTTAAAAGAAGTACAGAGCAGGTTTTTAAAGGAAACCACGCACTTTGAAATCAGGTCGGCTGGCGCTCTGTAAGCATAACGGTTGTAACCTTATGGAAAGGTCCCTTGCAGTTATTTGTGGGTAACTGAATCTGGCGATGAGATGTGGCCACTCTGATGCAATTTCTGGCCATTCTGATGGCGGAATGGGGTGAATGTCAGGAAGGACGGCCGTCATTTCGTGCAGAAAACCGTCAGTCTGGAGCTGCAGACGCGCGAAACCCTCCGGCGCCAGCCGGATTTTTCAGTCAGGTAGGTTATATGGGGACGGTGGCCAGCCGCGTGTAGTTGTTGCCACGCGACATTAGCATGCGCTCTTTCACGCGGCGCTCCAGCTCCCGCTTCATGGCATCAAGACCGCCGGTGAATCGCCCGCTGGCGTATTCCCGCGTCAGCTGTTGCTTCACCAGGGTCACAATGTCCTTACGGGTTCTGTCCGCGTCACGTCGCGCACGGGCGCGTTTCAGGCCATGCTGTTTACGTTCGGACTGGTAGCTGCGGAACCGTTCGCGCACAAAACGCCAGGCCTTCGCTATCAGCTCGTCCATCTCCAGTGGCTTCAGGTTCTGCTTCTTACGCTGCTGATTTTCCCATTCGACGCGGCTGCGGCGTGCGGCCACAACAGCTACGTCAGAGACGTCGAGCGCGGAGAACAGTGCCGGCGTGAAGGTGATATCGGTCGGGATGTTGCAGCCAATCTGCGGGTCATACTCGGTCTGGTAGGTAATCAGCCCCAGCTCCGCTATGAACTTCAGCGCCCGCGTGGCACGGGTGATGGACAGATTGCCACTTTTTGACTCGGTGGCCAGACCGCACTCGATGGCCAGATTGGTGATGGAGCGCTGTACACGATTGGCCAGCGGGTCATAGTGGAAGCACAACCCCTGGAGCAGTGCATCAATGGCACGACGACGCAGCAGAGGCGGCATCCGGTGACGTTTACCCAGCGAGCGTACAAACGCCACATGGACGGAAAAGTCAAAACGGGACGTGAAGCCCTCAGCTTTCGCCATCAGCTTACGACAGAACGGCAGGGTCTTTTTCCCTTCTCGCGGCGTGAATACCGGATTCGGGTTTTTGACCTGACGATAATGGGAGAACAGGGTCTGAGCGTCAGTCACACCTTCCCGCACTTATGTTGCACGGAAGGAGCAAATGGCGCAGAAACAGGTGTTGAACTTTTCTGAGCATAAAACTATACTCCCTGCATAGAGCAACAGCTTCTATACAGTTTAAGTAGGCCCCGTTAATCTTCGATCCCGCCAAGAATTGAAAGATTATCGGGGTTTTTGCTTTTCTGGTTCCGGGTAGACACCTCATCAGAACCAGTTCCCTGCCACCTTACGGCGTGGCCAGCCAAAATTCTTTAAACGATCAGTAATCTAGCACTCACAAACTTAAGTATCAAGAATGTGATGTTGTTGCATTCTTTCTACTCTTTCGCAGACGCCATCGCTATCAGTTTTTCAATCATTTCTGCCTGGGTAATACCTTCTTTCTCACAAAGAAGCTGAAGCTGGTTTTTGAGAACATCTTTTACAAAAACTCGAATCTCTTTGTGAGTTGTTTTTTTACGAGCTAGAGCCTGCTGTTGACGTTCTGACGCAGAAAGCGGATTACCTTTTCGATACTGACGCTTTTCTTTCGATGAGGAAGTTACTGCATTTCCGACCTGCGACATCTCTGCCTCCTCAAGGATCAAACAAGGATCGTTTCGCAGAGGATACTACAGATTTTTGAAATCAGCGACTTAACTTCAGACAAAAGTGTGAACCGTGTTGGCGCACGGTCTACGTTGTATGATCATTTTCCTGAGGGTCAGTACGTCTGTTTCCAGTCCGTTCCCTGCGCCCAGCGGGATGTCCAGTGGTCCAGATAACGCTGCGCCACTGTGGGGTCATCCCAGACTACAAGCACGTTCTCCGAATTCGAACGGTCCGCAGCCCTGCTGAAGTTAAACGAGCCGACCTGAGTGTTGCGCCCGTCAGCGACGATCACTTTGTCATGGAGAATTTTGTAAGCACTGACAGTACGAACCGGTATACCGGCACCCAACAGAAGATTCATGGCTGCTTTACTGGCGTGGTTGTTCTTTCCTGTATTGGCTTTCCAGTCCAGAACCACGGCCACATCCACTCCCCGGCATTTTGCTCTGACAAGCGCCCTGACCACCTCCGGAGAGGTGAAGGAATAGCCCATCAGGCGGATATCCTGCTGTGCTGAGTCAATGGTCTTAAGGACCAGCTGCAGCGCCGTTCCTTCCGGTGAAAAACCCGCCTCGATACTGGCTGCGCAAACTATCGGCACAGGCGCTGAAAGTGCCAGACTGAGCAGACCTGGCAGACACCATCTTCGGACACTACGGTTTAATCGCATTGCGATCCTCATTACATGCTCCCCATAAAATACGGGGAGACTATCTGCACATCACCAAGCAGCAGCCAGAGGCTCAGAGCCAGCTCCTCCATCAACACCAGCGTAACGACGACGAATGTCCACATCCGATGATCGCGCTTCAGGAGACGACTGAAAAATAGTGCACTGACTATCAAAATGCCGACGGTTACCCAGGGGGCGAACTGGTTGATAAGCATTGCATCGCTGCTGCATTCAAAACATGCCATATGATTTCATCTTCTCTGAATTAACTAAGAAACGCCGGATGCGGGGAAAACTCGCTTTTACCCGCATCCGGGGTTGGCCAACCGAACAGCGTGAGGGCGGCAGGTCATCGTGCCCGGCGATGCCGGGAACGAAAGTTTGGTTCGGCAGGATTCGTGTTGGCGCTGAGGGGGGCAGCGCAGATCGTCGCGACGACGGACGTCGCCGGGCGGCGGTCAGGAAGACCACCACCAGGGTGAAATCAGCGAATACCACCTGCCGCTTTCTGGATAGCGGCGTTCAGGGTTTCGCCGTCAGTGAAACCAGGGATAACGGTCACATTGTCCGCGCTGGCACCACTGGACGGCATGACCACCAGGGCCGGTGTACCGCTGAAGCCCAGCTGCTGTGCCAGTGCACCGATACCCTCGAGGGTCCCCTGAACATCCGGCGCGGTTTTCACATCGAGCTTCACGGCTTTTGCCGCTGCGGTAATATCGGCATCCGTCAGCTTGCCCTCATTATGCCCGGTGGCATACACCGCATTATGGTACTGCAGATAAGCCTCACTGCCCTTTTGCTGGTAAATCTGCAGCCCGGTTTTCGCTGCCATCAGGGACGCCGGCCAGCGGGTTCCGAAGATAGGGAGTTCCTTGAATACGAAGCGCACGCCTGGGTTGGCCTTCATCACCTTCTCCAGCTCCGGTGCCAGGCGGGCACAGTAGATGCACTGATAATCGAAGAATTCGACGACCGTCACTTTCGCATCCGCGGGACCATATGATGGCGTGCCTTTATCGTTCAGTAGCGCGGCCTGATGCTGAATCACGGCCGCCGTCATCGCCTGCTGCTGCTTTTCCTGCTGCTGTGCCTGCAGTTTCTGACTGACCTCAACCAGCACTTCAGGATGAGCCAGCAGGTAGTCTTTCGCGATTTCACCAATGCGGGCTTCCTGCTCCGGAGTAAAGACAGGTGTGGCTTTCTCCGCCGCATTTGCCATACCGGACAACAGAGCGCTGGTCATCAGCACCGCCAGTGCGGTGCGCTTTACTTTTAACATTTTAATGTTCCTTTTTTTCATCTGTGGCGGGTGCTTTTGCCGCCTGTTTCTTCGGTTTGTCTGCCTGTACCCTCGTAAGCTTTGCCGTGGCTGCACGTTCACGCTCAGGCGGAATGAGCGATTCAACAGAGCCATCCGCGTTGTAGCATGCAACTCCGGCCGTCAGGCCGCTCAGATACGTTTCCGTCCGCGTCAGCGTTTTCAGACAGCGGCGTATTACCTTCTTCGACAACGGCAGTGCCCGGCGTTCTGCATCGGCAAAGAGCTGTTCCCTTACCCCGATGGCCAGCGGGCGCAGCTGGCCGCCAGCGTACAGGCCCGGCCAGTGTGTACTCAGCGTCTGCGCGGCGTCCGCCGGGCGCATCAGCCGCGCCGAACGGCCAGGGCGTGGCTTTTTCTTCGGTGGAGAAGGTATTACCTCCACCGCTTTGTTGGGTGGGAGTGCTGGTTGTTTTTTTTCCTTTGTCTTTTTGGGTTGCCCTTTTCCCGGCTGGAGCATCCGGGAGGCGGGCGGTCGGTCATCCGCCAGCGGCTTTTTATTGCGTTTCGGCCCGGTGTTCACCACCACCGTTTTCCGCCGGGAGACCGTGATGTCCGCCCCCGCCTCGCTGGCAGGTACGGACGCGTCTGCTGGCGGGGCCTTACGCTTCAGGCTCAGGCGCGGACGGGTTTTGTCATCATTCACAGGCTGACTCCTGTAGTGTGTTGATAGCTCGGGGTGACTGATATGTGAAGTATTCCACAGGACCGACGCTGGCGGCATTGATATTGCGCGACAGGGTCCGCCTTACTCACCAATTTCCTTCTCTTTCACTATCTCGCGCTCAACCCGGTGAAGCTGGTCGGTCACGCTTTCCCGCTGCCGCGCCTGTTGACGGTCCTGCTGTATGACCTGACTCAGCCCGGCCTGCTCCTGCTGCCGGGACCGTTCAGCCTCACGCTGCAGCGCACGGGATTCAGCGCGCTCCGCCTGTTGCAGGGCATCAGGGCGTTCCGGGTCACCAGGCAAATGCGTGGAGGCCTCCTGATGCTGCTGGCGTCTGGCCTCTTCAGCCAGTGCTTTCGCCATCCGCTGCTCTTCCGGCGTTTTCAGGCTCACCGGGTCAGGCGTGTCGGCCGGGTTGCTTCCCGGGTGACGGGAAATGTCGGCACTGTCCGGCAGAACCAGACCACCGCTAAGACGCTTCATGACGGCATCCGAGGGTGATTCACCCCTGATGACCACAATACCGTCACCGGGATGCTGCAGCCCCAGCTGTCGGGCCTCTGCCAGGTCCGTGGCCTGACGGGTCAGGCCGGTTTCACTTTGCCGGAATATCACCAGTGTGGCCTCTTCACTGCCAAGCAGGCGGGCGTTATCACTCAGGCCCCGCAACCGGCCATCGCCATCAAGCTGCACCTCCCGCAATAATACTGCCCGCTGTACGCCGCTGGCATCGTGCACCGGCAGCGCCACATGCGGCGCCGGATATTTCCGGCTGCCATGGATAAAGCGGGCTTCACCCGCCTCCGGTAGTTGGGTTGCCAGCGCCCGCCCCAGGGCGCTGTCAGACAACGGCGTGGCCTTTTCCCATAGCTGTTGCGCGGTCGCTGCCTGACGGTCGCTGTCTGCCAGCAACACATCGTGGGCCGTCTGCCGCTCTGCAGGCTGAGAGACTTTCTTCAGCCACTTACCCAGATTGTCGGTATAGACCTGCACATGCGCTTTTACGCGCGACAGGCCGACGTACGCATCGCGAAGCGAGGCCAGTGCCTGGCGTCCGCCATCCACGCCGGCAAGCACAATGACGTACAGTGCGCTGGCTCCCTGAGCCTTGTGCGCTGTTCCGGCATAGCCGTAGTCCAGATGGCGGTCGGCCAGGTCGGCGTTCGGGTTCAGGATGCGGGTCTCTTCCCCCTGAGTCAGCTGCAGCTCACCCTCTTTTGTCACGCCGGTGACGGTCCAGTTGCTGTTCGCTTCGCGTCCGCGCTCGCGGTCAGACCGGGAGAAGCTGACTTTCTCCCCGACCGATACCTTTATCTCGCGGGGTTTAAACACCGCAATGTCCCGCAGGCTGCTCTCAAAAGCCGACAGCGCCTGTGCCTGACCGGTTTCATCAACCAGTTCGACATAACCGTTCTGGCGGCTGTCCTGTCCGGCCCGGATGGTATAATAGCGGTCGTTAATCAGCGCGATATTGCCGTGTTGCGCAGCCATCCCCGCCACCGACTTCAGCCTGTCGGTCTGCGTTTTCACCCGTTCCAGCACGGTAATGGCCACTTCACGGCCAAGCTCGCCGCGCTCCTGCAGCTGAGCATGAATGGCGGTATTGATGGCGTTCTTGTCAGCGTTGGTCTGGGTGACAATCAGCGTATTGTCACGTGCTTCTGCGGTACGACCGGTAAAGTCATCGACGATGGCCTGTATCACCCGGTCACCCTGCTCTTCCTTCTGCTCTTTCGTCTGGGGGATGGCCACCACGGATTGTGTCGGTGACCAGCGACCCGGCGTTCTCGGCACCGTATCCGGCGTCACGCTGCGGATGGTGTCCAGCGCAGCCGGGACCTGGCGGGCAATGACCGATTCAATGGCCGGTTTCAGTGCCGGACTCTGACGCACAATATCCTGCATGATGGCGGTATCTAACGGGCTGCGTTCCTGCAGCAGCGTGAAGGGCGCGCCGTTATCCACCGGCAGCAACTGGTCCCGGTCACCGCTCAGCACCGCACGACCACCGGCTGCGGCAATATGGCCCATCGCATCGGCCATATCCCGGTTGCCCACCATCGAGCTCTCATCCACCAGGAACAGGGTCTTACTGAAATCGGGCTTCTCTCCCCCCTGAATCCGGCGCTCCACATCCATCAGGAAGCTCGCCAGCGTCTGCGCTTTAACGCCAACATCGGCCATCTCACCCACCGCCCGGTGGGTCGGAGCCAGGCCGACAACATCCGGACGCTGCTCTGCCGGCAGGGTCTCCAGCGCCGCCAGGACGGTTTTCAGCTGGGTGGTTTTACCCACACCGGCATAACCCTGTATCCCGATGAAGCGGTCGGTGCTCTCCAGTATCAGGCTGGAGGCCTGCTGTTGCCCTGCAGTCAGCCCGGCAAAGAGTGCCGGGTCAGCGTGACTCAGAAGCGATGACTGCGTATCCAGCCCTTCCACCACCAGACGGATGACGCGTTTCTCCGCCTCATAACTCGCGGCCGTCACATACAGCTGCTGCGCCGTACCTTTTGGTCCCGGTACCGGGATGAGTTCACCAGTCTGTACCTGGCGGGCCAGTTCGCGGTCCACATCATCCTTACGAAGGGAGGCATGCAACGGCAGCGCATTCGCCAGTACGTCGGGGCGACTGAACACCACCTCACTGCCCTGGGTCAGCGTCACCGCCTGCCTTACCGCTTTCTCAGCCGGACTCATCAGCGCATCCTGCGCCGCCGACATCGCGTCAGCCAGCTCACCGTTCTGCGGATTCACCTGCGCCAGCGCGGTACGGTACAGCGGTGAGCGGGACAACCGGCGTTCAGCTTCATCGTTCGCCAGCGGTGTATAAAGCTGTATGTGCTCGCCGCTGCGGGCCAGGGTATTGAGCATTGTCGCACCGGTATCCCGACCGGAGACCGCTGCCAGCACCGTGCCCTGCTCGCTGACGCGTTTTCCCGGCGAGGTGACGTAACCGTACCCGACCTTCAGCGGTTCATCGGTACGAATAACCCGCTTCTGCCCGTCATGCTCCACCACCAGGCTGTTCTTTCGCACGGCCGTAACGGTGACACTGTCACCGGCACGCTGTTTGCCCTGCCGCGCCAACCAGGTCAGTTTCTCCCCTTCGGCAATATCAACGGTCTGTGACCGGTACAGGCTCCAGCTGCTGTCCACCTGACTGAGCTTCATTCCCTGGCGCTGGCCATCCTCCCCGACCAGCATCAGTGTGCGGGTCTCCGCGCTGACGCGGTCAATGGTATAACGCTGGGATACCCGGCTGTCCGGAGCGCGTTGTTCGAGCACCATGCCCTCCCGGTACGTATCCAGCTGGCGGCGGTTTTTGCTGTCCAGCCACTGCGGAACCAGCGTGTCGATGGACGCCGTTTTTACCCCGAGCAGTCCCTTTTCCCGCAGCGCCTGCCGCAACTCAGCCGTCAGTGTCTGCTGTTCACGCTCGCCGCTGACCTGGGCCACCACGTTCTCTCCCTGGCTCACCATCGTTACATAATCCCGGGCCAGAGCCGCATAGCGCTGCCGCTTGTCCGGCTCACTGACCACGCTGACGGCCACGGTACGTTCCGTTTCCGCCCGGTAGCGGGTCACCCCGGCCGCCTCCAGCGTCTGCAGAGCATTGCCGGTCCCGCTGCGCCCGCCGCTGTCCATCAGCAGCAGTTGGGACTGCGCACGAAGCGCCTGGTCGGTGACCGTCAGCGCATCACGGACGGAGAGCTTTTCCGCCCCGGCCACAATCAGCGTACTGTTCTCCGGTAACGCAGACTCTGACAGCCCTTTCAGCGTCACCACTTTATCCGCCAGACCATGCTGTTCAGCCAGCCAGCGTTCACTGCTGCGGTCGGTAGCCAGCACCACCACTTCCCGTCCCTGTGACTGCGCCAGCTGCACCCCGGCCAGCACCGATTCGCGCATACCGCCCGCGCCTCCGGGCTGGCTGACAATCGCCAGTGCCGGGCGGTCTGCCTCAATCTGCTGCATCACCGGCACAGACGAAGAAGACCGGGCCGGGGCACCACCGGATATCACCACGGTGGATTTCATCTCCCCGGCCAGCTGCTGCAGGCTCAGTTCGTCCAGTAAATGAATGGAGGACGTAAACACGCCTTTCTCCCGGTCCAGCGGTATCAGCTGCTGCGTCTCAATCGCCGATTCAATGGCCGAACGTGCCATCACCGCAATCTGCTCCCGCGCATCGAGACTGTTCAAGGTCCGGTTCAGTACATCGGAATAAGTGAAGCGGGTCCGTTTTTCACTGAGCTGGGAAATCGCCAGGCTTACCGCCTGACGGACATCGTCCGGGGTCGTCTCCGGGCGTACTGCTCTGTCACTGTCCATAGTCTTCAGACGGGCTTCAGCTTCCTGGCGAAACGCGCCGATATCGAATCCTTCCTGCTCCAGACGGTTCATCCAGTCGGTCAGCAGTTCTACCCGGTCGGGATCTTTCTGTTTGGCCTTACGCGTATCCAGCGCCGCCACGTCACGGGATTTCAGGGAAGCGCCATCACCGACGGCCTCCCGTATTTGTTGCGTACGCTGTGAAAATATCTCCACCGGAACACCCTCTATTTCCCACAGATCGTTTTTGCCGGTCACCACAGTCCGGAATCCCATCTCCTCCACGGCCTGACGCAGTTCGTTACGGTAGATTTTGCCCAGCGCAACCTGCAGGGCATAGACGTTCTCGATAAACCCGCTGTTGCCGACCTTATCGCTGGAAAGTGTTTTCCACTCCCCCAGATACTCCGTCAGGTTCATCACTATCAGGTGCGTATGCAGCTGTGGATCAAGTTCACGCGAGGTGTCATGGTGGAAAGCCGCAGCCAGCAACTTACCTGTCATCTCTGTCTGGCTGACCCCATCGACCATGACACGCGTACTGGCCAGCCGTTCAATTTCCCCCATGGCCACACCGACAGCACGCTGATGCGCCTCCAGAATACGGCTGTCGCCCAGTACCACACCCAGTACGGAAATACTTTTGGGCGCCGACAGCGTCAGGTCGTAACCCGGCCGGTGAACATTCTGACCACCCGACATCCGGGAGAGATCGACGCCCTGCGGGAAAAATCCGGCCAGGGCATCATCGAATGTCTTCGCATCCACGGGGCCTTCCAGCCCTAACAGCTCTGCGGCTTTCCCCATCCAGGACGCTTCCATACTGCCGAGAAAGTAATAATTATCTTTCGCCATGTAGTAGCTGGCTCCGCCGCCAGCAGTCGATGATACGGTCAGCATTACCAGCGGTCCCCCGGCTCATACTCCCTGTCCGGTTCGTCATGTTCACGGTGAACGAGGATATTTTTCTCTTCTTCCTTCATCGCCTGCAGGGCCTCCTGCTCGTACGCCGCATAGTCTTCGTAACGATCTGGCTCAGTCAGAATTTCACCGGTCTGCGTATCCACCTGCAGTCCGTCATATTCCTTCACCCGGCCACCGTTCTGGACCGGACTGGTCGTTGACTGGCTGCTCCGGGTATCAGGTACGGAGGACGATACAGCGGCCGGTGGCAGAGGGGATGAATTGATGGTTTCGGTTGCAGCAGTGACCGAAGATACGGCGGCAGCTGGTGCTGTTGTTGCCGGTACGGCAGGCTCGTTGGTCTGTACCGCAAGCAACCTGTCGATGCTGTCTTCATCCAGCTCGCGGCGGGTAATTTCCTCCTCGATTTCCGGGTCCAGACTGTCATTCAGCTCTCGTGGCAGGAACTCTGCCGCGATAAAGTCCATTTTTTCGTAAGTCATATTCATACGTACCACCGGGTAATTCCCCGGTAGCGTCACGTAGCAGTTCAGGTCCGGCAGAGACTGAATATCGGAGTAGTTGACCAGATACTGGTCATCTTCCTGCTTGCTGAACGACACCCCGTCACGCACGGTATCTGCACCATAGCTGTACTGTTCGTTAAACACCTTCGCCCGGCGCTGGCCCAGCTGACGCATCACATAGTTCGCCACGCCTTCATCCGGAGAGCGGAAGAAAAAGCGGGTATTGAGTAAATCCATCATCGCGTCAGCAAATTCACGACCGTAGGTGAAATCCAGCTGCGGTTTGTTCTGGAAGCCCAGCACAAAGCAGCCGCCAAACTTACGGGCCTCCGACAGCACGCCAGGAAGTTCCGGCAGCTTATGCAGGGACGTCAGCTCATCGTAGATAAACCACACCCGGCGGGTCGGGTTCTCCCCCATCTCCAGCAGGCAGTTGGCTGCCTGCGCCAGCCACATCGAGATCAGCGGTTTCAGGGACTCATGCTGACGGGCATTACTGGTGATCCACAGCCAGCCGTTGCGCTGCCCCGGTTCGTTCACCTGTTTCATCCATTCACGGATGGCAAAGCGAGGTTTACCGGTGCGCTCAATCCCCTGCATGTAGCGCAATGCCTTCACGTAGTTGGTCAGCACACCACGGATAGAAATGGCGGTCTTCTCCACCTTTTCTTCCATCAGGTTGGAAGCTTCCGTACCCTGCACGTATTCCCGCAGAGCCTTCAGATTGATGGCCAGCAGGGTACGCAGCAGCGCGTTATAGCTGCGATGCGGATCATTCTGGAAACGTTTAGATACCGAAGTGAAAATGGTCCGGGCAGACCCCGTCCAGAATGGATCTTCTTTGGTACTCTGGGGGATCAGCGTATTGCCAATGGAATCAAAATCCGATGTGGTCTGACATTCCAGCCACAAATCCCAGTTTTCACAGCGCTTATCACGTGGATTCAGCAGCTTATCGATGTTTTCATTAAAATGGCGCTTAACCAGCGAACAGCCCTTGTCGTAGACAATCACCATGTCCCCGCGTGCGCGCAGCTGCTGCAGCAGTTTGTTGAGGGCATTGGATTTACCGGAGCCGGGCGTACCATGCAGCAACAGGTTTTTAACCTCACTGTCGAGCAGCAGTGGTAACTGGTCAAAATGCAGTGGTGATGCTTCATTATTGCGGTGCAGGGTTCTGGCCACCGCTTTCACATCTTCTGTCAGTGTCCGGCCACCGACCAGATCGTCCTGAGCCTGCTTCTCACCAAGCCGGCGCAGGAGATAATAGACGCCGTACGCCACCGCCAGTACCACACAGCTCGCAAGGAATACCGCAATAAACAGCTCCTGCAGCGTCAGCTGACCGGCATAGGTCATATAGGGGTCTTTCAGAATGGCTGCGGAAGTAAAATGCAGCGTTTGTCCGTCATAGGGCACGTCATATACGGGGGGGACATTGAACAACGCTTTTTCACCGCCGGCGGAGAGGTATAACCACCAGTACAGCCCACCGTTACGCATGTCCTGCCACGGTACCCGCATCCAGAAAAATAACGGTGTCAGTACAAAAAAAAGATTCAATAACCAGAAAGCAATACGGCGGTTGACCTGCATAAACATATTCAGCATATAGCTGAATACCTGCCCGCCCTGAGTAATATGCTTGGTGGAACTCATTTCAGCTCCCCTGCATATTCACATGAAAGCGAGATAATCATCTCCTCAAAAGTTGCATTCCGAAATGCAGCAGCCGGATCATAAATAATAATGAGGTCATCATTATTCCATTTCATTCTGGGCAGAAGCTGGTTTATATGGGCGTATCCCATTCCTGTCTGACGCGAAGACAAAATATTCCCTTCAGGCAGCACGGCATCAGAACTGACATTATCAGAACAATTCATATATAAAACCTTATTTTTCAGACTCGACGACGGGTACTGTCGGTGTACGACAGTACTATACTGAATATAATGAAATTAATAGTTCCACCCTGAATAGGGTGATGACAAAAACCCAGAACAACATTAATCTGGCATATTGAGTCAGAATTTATTTCTGGCTCAATATGCCGGAAAACAAACGAAGTGCGTTAGGATTTAATTTCTGTAATGGTCATTACCGGAAGAGAAGTAGTCATATATATTTTCCGGACGAGAAGACGAACTTGAGTCAGAGTAAATTTTGGGTTCATGCGCTGGGGCACCATAGGGATTTCCTTTGGAGTCTACAGCCCCCATCATAGGTAACCCTGTTGTCGGATTAATCTCGAAAGAATTTATCATTTCATGACCGCGGTTACACGGAACTACAAAATTCTTTTTTTGCTCAGGAAAAAGACAAGATAAGTCTTTTTTTCCGACTATCCAAAACATAAACCATCCTGACCAACTGGCAACAATACTACCACCAAGCAACGCCAGACCACCTCCCCACCATGACCATGCGAGAATAACAACTATAGTAAAAAGCGATACAACCATTTTTTTCATAAATACGTTATCAAGATATACATGATTAGCATCTAGTTTCCTGATTGCAGGCCATGACACTAATGAGAAAAACATTGGCACCATGCTTATTATAAAAGAGATAACACTAGGCATTACATTCAAATAGCTAATCGAAATGAAGGTGATCGAATACAATATTGCATTAAAAAGAATAACAACATAGTTAATCCAGTAAAAAAGCATCCACTTACGAATCATTTATTTTTATCCTCATACTGTTTTTGCATGTCGCTTGCACGCTTCATTAATTCGTCACGCGTATCCCCACCAGGAAGAGCACTCTGTCGTACCTTCTCATTCTTGTTTTCTTCATCAAACCGGCGTCCCTGAACCTGATGGTCTTGCTCCAGTTCAGTATACTGTTTATGTACCTCACCCTGCTGTTTATTGACTTTTTCTTGAGCAGAATCAACGGAACGCTGCACTTCGGCCCGCGACAGTGAAACATCGCCAGCGACGGCCCCCTCGGCTTTCACACCGTGATCGGCAGCAGTCTGTGCCATATGCTGTTGCTGGTCGTCAAAGTCACTGCGGCTGACGCCCTGCTGGCCGCCACCCGGAGCAACACTTCCCATATTGTCACTGGTCTGTGCCCGGTTAGCCGCAAATTCCTGCACCAGCTGCGGCATCAGGCGCTCTTCCACAAAGCGGCCTGCGAGAGCCTCGCGTTTCTCACGCACCGCAGGGTCGCTCACATCGGTCAGTATGCGGGTGGCATCCGGATCGTTCTGCTGCGCATACTCCACAAACTCCTGGGTATAGTTACTGCGCACCGAGTCGCTGTGGTTCTGCACATAACTCGCCATCTGCGCATATTCGTGGCTCCGGGTCTGTGCATCGCTGTACTGGCTGGACTGTGTGCGCATGTCGCTGAAGGTGGCGGCCATCTGGTTAAGCAACGAGCCGGAGGCGTTGTCCGTATGGCTGCTGTTGTCCGTAGTCCGCTGGCTGGCGACCACGTCTACACCGTGACGGATATCCTTGAGGTCTTGGGCGCTGAAGTCCTTCGTATTGCTTGTCCGATTGCTCATGTCAGAACTGGTGCCATGAGATGACCCACTCTGTCCGTTATAATCCAGTCTGGTATGTAAGTCACCTCCCGCACTCCAGCCCGTCCCCAGACTGGCCACTTTCCCAATAATTTGTTTATCAGAATCGACTTTGGCGTATGCTCCAGCACCTGCATTGAATGTCATATTCTGGCTTTTATCCATGGCAGCTCGCAGTGCATCGGCTTGGCTGATGTTGTTATCCCTGGCATATCGGGCCACAGCACTCTGCATCTTACTGATAGCTGCCGCATCGTTCGCGCTGACGCTGCTGTCTGCCCCACGACTGACGGTGTCGCTGTTCCCTCGCTGACTGGCCCACTGTGACAAAAGGGACATCCCGGTACTGGTGCTATGATTAAGCGAATTGTTCAGGCTCTGTTGCTGGCTCATCGCATCACGCTGTAGCTTCTGGATACCAGTCTGGGATATCCGATCGCCCATTACCTCCGTCGCCAGTTTTGACATAGCCTGGCTGGTTTCCAGCACGGTACTTCCGTCCCGTGTCCGGGTCGCCGTAGCACCATTGCCCATCTGGGTCATGGCCATTCCGCTACGGCTGGCGTAGTTGGTGTCCCACTTATTGCCGGCAACGTTGTCGGTCTGCAGATTATTGAAGGCCCAGCTGCCGTCGCCGGCACGGGAGGATTCAGAAGAGGCCGTACTGTTCATTGCCGTACCCAGGTAGTTACCGGCCTGCGACACTGCGCTACCCAGCCCTTTCACGATCCCCCAGGCCAGGAACGGAATGGAGAGGGACAGCCAGCCGGCAATCGAACCAATATCCGCATGGGTCTGCTGGATGACCGACAGGTTCGACAGCGAAAAACTCAGCGTCCCTGTTTTACCCGTGAGATACATACTGACCGCGTAGTTGAGGATAGCGAACATCGGCCCCCAGGCCTGCAGGTATATCAGTGTGAAGATATACCCCTTCAGCACTTCCATAGTCAGGGTATGAATGGAGGCCAGCAAAATAATCACCGGGAACAGACCAATCACCATCGCCAGCAACACCGTATTGAGCAATGGCAGATAGGTGGTGGCAATGCTGGTTGACGTGGCCTGGCTCAGACGCATCTTGGTATAGGACGACTGCGAGGCCAGGTTGACCAGACCGGCGGCATCGCCGTTCTGCGCACTGGTGGAGGCGATGCCCTGCTTCAGGCCGTTCATCACCACGGTCTGTCGCATAATCTGGCTGGCACCACTCCCACCGCCGTAGTAATAGCTGTAGCTGTCACCCAGCAGGGTACCAAACAGCGCGCTGGCATTGGGTTTTCCGCCGGTAAGGCGGGCAACATAGTAGTCCCAGGTCTTACCGCCATTCTGGGTGTCGGTGGTCAGCTGGGGTTGCAGCACGCCGGTTGCCAGCTCCTGACAGGTCCAGAACCCTTCCCGGTTTGCCATCGTATTACCGTACGGCACCATCACACCGCGCAGTGGGCTGGGCTTGCTGAATATCAGCGAATACGGATCTTCGGTGTTCATCAGCTCCTGGAATGAGTATTTGTGGTTAAGCAACATATCGCCTACCACGCAGTTTCGCACATAAGCGGTAAACAACTCTGCCAGGTCACCATTGCGGAAGGCAAAGTCGGTTGCGGTCCCCACCAGGTTGGCGCCGAACAGCATCCCGGTTTTACTGTAGGTGGCTGAATCCGGGGTATGGAATACGGTCTCAAAGCCTTCCGTCAGGGCGGTACCGATGCCGGTGATAAACTTCGCCGGTGCCGCCAGCCCCAGCGGCACATTAGCGACCGTATGCACACTGGTTGCGTCGCTGCGGTCAATGATTTGCACCGTTCGCTTGGGTATGATGAGCACGCTGGTGAGAAACATAAAGAAAGCAATAAACTTCAGCACCTCCAGCGGGTCATGACCGCGAATGTAGGTGGCAAACAACACCATCACCGACATCAGCGCCGCAATACGAAACATTGAGGCCCATTCTGTGGTCCCCATCAGGACGGCCACGCCGTTAAAGATGGCCGTCAGAAACTCCCCGCCGCTCAGGACATAAACCGCATCCATCACAGGCCCCCTTCGCTGCCGCCGAAGCGGTAGTTCTGCTGATAGCGGTCAAGCAGCTGACTTGAGGTCTGCTGACGCAAATAGCTCATCTGACGATCCATCTCAGCCAGCGCGTCGCTTTTCACCTGCACTTCCTGCTGCAGAGCCTCCACCTGACGGCTGGATTCGCTGATGTTGGCCCTCAGCGGTTTCATCACCTCTTCATCATAATTCCTGCTGGCCAGAGAGAGTTTGGCCTGTTCAATCAGCTCTTTCAGATACTGCAGCATAATGTCGTAGGCGATGTAATCCGACAACGAGGACAACATGTCAACGTTGAGGCTCAGTTGCATCGGGTCCACCAGGTAGCGCAGCACCGGAATGGAGGTACTCTGGATAAACCCTTTTTCCGCCGCTGACAGCGGTTCATCAGTACGTAATTTATCGCGGATACTACCAATCATGTCTCTCACCCGCGATATCAGGGCACGGTTACTGCTGATAGTGACGGACCCGTTTTTCAGCTCCAGGCAGTCGCCGCTCGAGACGCAGCGCTGGATCTCAACATTACCGCCCTTCATCAGGGCTACCAGTAATCCCTGGTGGTTTACCTCCGGTATAAGCGATTTTGCCGCGCCATTGCGGTCAAATATCAGCGTACCGGTCAGGTTCATCACCATTTCTTTCAGTTCAGTGTCCCCGTCAAGCATGGCATTACGCCCCAGCAGTTCCCACATCAGGTTTTTGTTACGCAGCACCCGGTCCTTGTCCTTGTCGCCGGCTTTATCGAGCACGCTGTTCATCTCTCCACCGACCGTGCAGCCCTGGCGGGAAGCAGCCCAGTCGGCAAAGAGGTTGCTTTCCCCCGCAATGTCCTGACAGACCTTCTGCTGGGAGACCTGGGTCTTTGGCCACAGGCCGCCGATGATGCCCTGTGCCGCCTGGCAGCTGGAGATGTTCATGCTGTTCATGTCCGCCGCCAGCTTCTGCAGATAGTCTTTGGCGTCCTTCAGCTCCGGTGCCACGGTTTGTAGCGCCAGGTCAAAGAAATACCCCTGGGCGTTGGCCATCAGGTTTTTGATGAACTGCTGCAGCTGGTCACTGTTAATAAATGAGAACGACCCGAGGTAGGCATCGATGCCGCCACAGCCGGCATTCAGTGACGGCGGGGTAAACGACATCACCTGCATCTGTTTGACCGGGCTCCTGAGAAACAGGTTACCGCCGGTCATATAGCCTGCCGCCTGCCCCTGCCAGGCAGCAGCGCCGGTGGCATTACCTTCAAAACCCAGCTTGTTGAAGTAGTTATTAAGATCGCCATTCACATCTGCATACGCGCACGCACTACAGACCAGCGCCAGTATCCCGGCCAGAAGCGTTTTACGCATGGTTGTCATCCTTACTACGCATGGCTAAATACAAATCAACGAAATGCGTTTTAATATCACCAACAACATCAAGGAGAAAAGACACACCGGATGCGGCAAGAAAGCCGGCTGCTGCACACCAGAAGCCAACCGGCATGGCATACATAGTCAGATTGAGCGGGGTTTTCATTGCCTGATTTTCCGCGTTTAGCGTCATAAAGTCCGCAATGCCATAACCGAGCACACTGAACATGGCGTTCCAGTATTTCCATGCGCCCCAGCCAGCAAAGCCACAGGCGATAGCCAGCAGAAAAAAGACAACAGCAAGTTTCATCAGAAAAGATGCCTGTTTCATTGAAGTTCTCCGGAAGTTACAGATAAAAGGGGTTATATGAAGCGGTAAGTGGGACGCTACCTCTGATGGAACATCAGAGCCTGATTTATCCTCTGCAGCAGACTGTTCATATCTGTTATCCCCTGCGCCAGTGGCCAGCTCTGCAGGGTATTCACGTTCACCAGCCAGGTCGTGGGCGTCACGCCGTTATTACCGGGGCCAAAGAACTGGTCAAGAACGGCACGCGGGGCCGGGATCGCCTGCGGAAAACTCACATCGCCCTTTCCGTCCAGCGTATAGGGGAACACCTTAAAGCCCGTCTGCGTGGACAACTGGATAAGCTGCGGATCAAACTGCTGACAAAAATGACAGGAAGACTGCATAAACAACACCAGTCGATAATCGGCAGTATTTATCGAACGACCATCCGGAAGACGGTATGCCCGCCCTGCAGGCGTAGTGGAAGTCTCTGGTACTGACCTTAGCTCTGCCCGGGGCTGCAGTTCTGACTTGCCGGCTTCCAGCGCCTTTAGCTCATCCAGCGTCGAGGCGTGCGCCATCAATACAAACCCGCTCAGCATCAGTACCAGCCCCAGCGCCACTTTTGGATATTGGATTTTCATCACAGCCCCCCCGGCTGCCGTACCGCTCGCCAGGCATGCCATGACGCCAGCCCCCAGCCTGCCAGCCCCAGGGCGGCACCACAGAGACTGAGCAATAGCGAAACGGCAATACTGACCCACTCAAGAACATCAACCTTGTCCGGCCCCAGACTAATAGCCCGCGCATCCAGCGCCATCCCCGCCAGATACCAGAACACTGGCCCCGCTGCCATAAAGGCCATGCCACAAAACATCAGCAGGTTCTCCTGCCTGATCTGTTGCTCGTGCTTATGATGAGAAATGCCTTCTTTTGTCATATTTTCCCTTACCTTAGTATTGCGCCTTAAAATCAGTCGCCACATCGAGGAAGCGGCGGGCTAAGTCGTCCTGCGTCATGAAGCCCCAGGCCAGCGGCTGATACTGCTCACTGCCCGGTTCAACCAGCATCAGGGCCGGGAACTGGCTGACGCCCATCTTCGCCGCCTGGCCACTGTCCTGCCGGGTCTGTGGCAGGGCTTCGCTGCGCGCGCCGTCCATGCTGACGGGGATCAACGACAGTCCGTACTGTTGTGAGAACTGGTTCACCGTGGCCGCCATCTGCAGATCCTGCGGATTGTTACCCCGGTAGAACATAAACAGGCCATAGCGCTGACCCAGGTTATGAATGGCATCATTCTGCTGCTGACGGGCCGCCGTCTGCTGCAGGGTTGCGGTGCCGTTATAACGACTGTGCTCCAGGTTGTAATCGAGGTCTGGATACAGCAGCAGCGCCTTTTTGGCTGACTGCGTAAACTGCCCGGACAGGTTCATCAGATAGGACTGCATGCGCAGGTAGTCCGCTGCTTTCTCCGGGGAAGGGGACAATATGGCGCTGTTGAGCTTTTCTTTTGTCAGCTTCTGCAGAAGTGACATCTGCAGGTTTGGCGGCAGGACGCTGAGCGGGACAGTGTCATCTTCCGGCTCATCCTCCTCTTCTGGCTGAGGTTCGTTGTACCAGTGCCAGCCCACAATGGGCGCATCCACATAGGTCCCGGTGGATGAGAAGGCAGCCGGAGGAAATGACGGTTCAGTACTGACGGTCGCTGCCTGCGCCCCGGTAACAAGCAACAGAAAAGCTATAGAGAGTGTTCGCTTCACTGGCCTCCTCCCGTCACCTTACCGGCAATTTGCTCTTTGACGCGGTCAAGCAGCTCCTGGTCTGCCGGCAGCGTGGCACCGTTCTCCAGGTCATCATAAAAGTCGGCAAAGTTAATATTATCGAAATTCAGGCGCTGGAGTTCTGGCACCGTCAGTCCGCGGCAGTCCGGCGAACTTCCGCTGCCAAAGCCAATACCCAGCTGGCCGCGACGCCCCTGGTCCTGAACGATTTTCGCGAGCTTACTGTCAAACTGGCAGTAGCCTTCTTTCTTCTCCAGACAGACACCGAGCACCTTATGCGCACAGTACGACCCGACATAAATCGTCAGTTTGCGGTTTTTCGCCTCCCCCAGCGCCTTCTCTTCGGTGTTGCAGCTGGCCAGCCCGACATCATTCCCCCAGCCGCTGTCCTTGCAGCAGTTGCTGAAACCGGCCATTGCTTTACGGCAGCTGTGCCCCTCACCGGTAAAGGCGGAGACGTTGACGCCATTCAGGGCAGCGATATCTTTCCCGGCGGCCGCCAGCGCGGCCAGACCGGATACCGCCGACTGGAAGCTGTTTGACTTGCCATCATCCAGTTGATCGCAGCTGCCATCGGTGCAGACCAGCTCGCCGCCGCACAGTTGCGCGCTGCCGCTGACTTTCTCCTCGCAGGAGAACACGGCCTGTTCACGCAGACATGTGCCGTTCAGGCTGTCGAGACAGGTCGTTGAGGCCACGGTACAGGCCGGGTTCTGCATATAGTCTTTACAGGTGCCGTTATCGGCCGACTGAGAAACATACGTGTCGGTGTACTGCCAGCAGTCGCTGTGCAGAACATAATTCTCACCGTTGACGGCAAAAGTGCGATCGCCACCAGGGTCAGTACAGACGCTATTAATCAGCACCTGGTCTGTTTTGTCGAACGGACAATTTTCTGACCACACCACGTCCGGTACCCATTTTTTTGCGGGTACTCTCATCATCACCGTCAGAGTGAAGCGTGTTTGTCCCTGCTGAAGCTGTCTGAATATGATGTCATCTAATGACCCGGTACATGACCCATTACCCGAACAACTCGTCCCCTGAACCACCTTATCCTTATTTAGCTGCATACCCACCGCATTCAGCGTAAAGTCACCATTCCAGCCAGCATTAAAAGTGGTATTCATAAAACTGACTTTTGAGTTCCACAGGTAGGACTGAGTAGTGATGTTGAGACTGGCAGAGAGGACGACCCCGGTTTCCGGCGGGGAAAATCCAAACACTATCTGTTTTCCACTCCGGGAAAACGTGAAGCGATCGTGACTGATAATGAAACGCTTGTCTTCTGTTGTATCTTCTTCATGACCTCCTCCGGGACCCGCGGTGCGTGTACAGGCCAGTTCAACCGCCGGGGTACGTTCGCAGGTGTAATTGGTGATTTGGGTCTTATCCACGTTCACATCCTTGCACTGCGTATCGGTACCGGACATGATGGTTTCAGCCTTATCCTCAATATCCAGCGAACCGCTGATAAAGGGGGCGTCGGTGGAGATGAGATCCTTCGGGCGATTCTTAATGACCTCCATGATGGTCTTACCGGCTTCTCCGTTATGCATCTCACTGTTGCCGGCGTTTTCCAGGTCGGGATTACTGGTGGCGGTGGTCCCGCCGTAATAACCGGATTCATCCGGTTTCGCGGTGTAACCGGGGATCGTCGCCGCCGGGTCGGTCCCCTTCATCACATTCATCCCCTGATTCTTCACGCTGCCGGCATACTTTGCCGCCTCGTCATACTGCGGGCTGGCCAGTACGGATACCGCCGTTGCCAGCAACAAAATGCCCGGTATCAGCTGTTTTTTCACGATGCACCCTCCTTCAGCAACTTCTTCGCCGTATCGGCACAGTCCCCTTCTGCAGCAATCCGCTCCAGCGCTTCTTTTAACTTCAGGTTGCCAGTGAGGCGGTCATATCCGGCATCACAGGTCACCACCAGGGCCGGAACCGAGGTGATACCGTATTTACTGAACTGACGGGGATCTATCTGCACCCCACCCTGATTGTTCTCCCGCGCCAGACGAAAGACCGATTCCACAGTTTTGCGGAAGTTGTTATCCACGAGACCATTAATCAGCGCCGGAATATGAAAGCGCGTTGCCGCCGGGACCATCTGCTTCAGCCCCTCCTCGGGGATGGAAAATGACAGGAAATACAAAGCGTCCGGACGGGCCTCACTGTCCGGTGCGACGGATGACTGCACCCGGCGCTGCATATCACCTATCCACTGCCGGTCAGCCCCGGAGAGTTTGTCCTGCAAAAGGGCGTTGACGTCCGGCATGGTTGCAGCGTTCTGCGGAAGCTGGCGTATCGCTGCACTCTGCTCCCGCAGGGCACGAAAAAGCTGCTGCTCGTCTGTCAGGCCATCGGCCTGTACGCAGGCAGCCGCCAGCAGCGCCCCGACCAGCATGGTAAAAATTTTAAGGTTCATCAGGTTGTTCCCGGAAAATCAGAGGAAGACGCAGTTACGCTTGCGCCAGATGAGGTAACCAAAGTTCTGTCGGCTCGCCGGCGTGGCATGCCCGGCCTCCCAGGCCATCACGGTACGGCCAAACGGGTGGCAACGTCCCGCATCCGGATACATGTTGACCATCTGATAGCGGTAACGATCTTTCGGCATAATGGGCGACGGATACTCATAGCACACGGCCGTATCGGCGCCGACACTGTTCAGGATCATCCCCTGGCGATGCAGCTTGTAATCCATTCGCTCGGAGAGCAGCACACTGGCGGCCTGCGGGCTGGCCTGATTGGAGACAAACCCCGTAAACGGGTACATACTGCCGTGTGAACCGGCACACCAGAACAGCGGGTTTAAGGGTTTTGAAACGGCGCTGGCCAGCGCATCAGCGGCACAGGCCCCCTGCGCGATGGGATTGGCGAACAGGAATGCTTCAGGTGCCAGCACCGAGGCCAGCGAGCTGTCATCCCAGGTCGGGTCCAGTTCGGACAGATAGCCGATATCCATATCCCCACCCTGCAGGCAGCCGAGGTCGGTAATAATATTGAGCCACCAGGTCAGCGGGTATTTGTACCAGTGGACGTGGTAGAAGGCGCCGGTATTGACCGCCCCCTGGCGTTTCCCGCCACCGCTGCCGAGCTTGCCGGCGCTGATGCTCACACCACCGAGATTGACCATGCAGAATGGCGCACGGGTTACATCGGTCAGAGCAAACGGCTCCCAGAAACCAATCGCCAGTCCGATACGCTGAAAGACAGGCGGCGGAACCGGGCAGAACTGGATGGGGGACGACGGGTTCTCTGTATCCGGCAGCGAACCGGACGACACCGTCGCATTACCGATGGACATCGGGAACATACATTCCCAGCAGATATCGGTGATCGGATTGACAAATCGCCCCTGGCATTCGGGTTCAGAGGCCTGTGTACCGGTACCGATGGTCAGACCGCAGGCCAGTAGAAAAGCAGAAAGTCTGAATGTCATTTGCCGACCTCCGGGTATTCCGGTTCACTCAGCCAGCGCTGCCGATCGGCATCAGACAGGCGATAACGGTCTGACACCTGCTTCAGTAACATGCGCATTCGTTCATTCAGGCGCTCAAGAATACGCTCAGCGGTCTCCCGTATTTCACGGTCGGGCAACGCCTTCATCCGGGCCGCAAGCTGCTCCACCTCCATCAAATCATACAATACACCGCCGTAAGGCTCCGTCAGTTCACGGACCAGAGACTCAAACCGCTCAGCAACCGCCAGATAGCGCATCACGATCCCATCGGCATCCGCCCGCAGGCGACGGTATTCCCGTCGCTGGAATATCACCACCAACAGCAGCGAGCCGACGGTGAAACACAGCAGGGTAATAACAAGCGGGAACAGCATTATCGGGCCTCCTTTATGGGGGCTGAGGTGATCTTCAGGCGCTTACCGTCCTGACTGACCATCGCAGGAATGTAGTGAATACCCAGTTTCTTTGTCAGTACGCCTTGCTGGTCGAAGTAGATACGCTCTGACAGCGCATCTGCTGCCGTTTTGATGTTGCCGTTGACCAGAATGACCTTGTAGGTTGGCGTGGGCGGGGTTTGCGCCTTCATCCAGGCGACCTGACGCGTATCATCACCGTCGATAAAATAGAGGGTGGTATTCAGCGCCAGCGTATCCAGCGGGTTCAGGGTATCGCCCTGACGCGCAAAGACCTGACCCTGCGCATCGGCCAGCGTCTGGCCAACCACAAAGGTCGGGTCATACCAGGACGTATGTGCCTGCGTGTCTGTAACCAGCCCTTCTACCGGTGTCGGGCGCAGCGTGTGCTCCACCACCCGGTCCTGGAACTGTTGCTGCAGCTCCGCCAGCTGGCCGTTATCCTGCAAACCCTGCAGGCGATCCTGAATCAGCGCCAGAAAGCTCTGCTCCTGCACCGGCCAGACATCTCCCCATGAGCCCAGATCTTTTGCCTGCCCGACCAGTGGACAGACCAGAAGCAACAACGTCAGATATCGTTTATGCATCAGTAGCCCAACTTATTTTGGTGCTCCAGTACGCTCTGGCACGGCGTGCAGGTGTCTGCCCACGGTGCCGCCAGACGCCGGGCTACCGGGATGGCTTCACCACACGACTGGCAGTATTCTCTCCCCGCTGCCTGCAACTGATGGCGGATAGCCAGCACCGCCACGGTATTCGTCAGCTCAACAACGTCCTGGGCCACATCGACTTCGTCACTCATGACTCTCTCCCTCTGCCATCCGGTTCGCCACCTCTGCCTGAACATCTGCAGTGATATCGCGGGTACCACCCACCACCGCCGGTGCCACCAGGATGATGGCGCCGTGATGGCGTTGCCAGTCAGTCAGCGAGGCATTGAGGGCGGTATTAAAACGCGCGGTGGTGGCTTTTACCTCATCATCGCTGAGATGACGCCCGGCCACCTGAGCCATAAAGTTATTCACCGTCCCGGTCATATCGAAGCTCACCGTCTCCGGTCGCTGCCATTGCGCCAGCAACATCGAGATGCCGGCATTCATGACCAGAATAAAAGCGGTGACACAGGCTACCGGTACCAGGCAGCGCCGGCGACGGCGACTAAGACGTTGATGGGATGATGTTGAAGCGACGTTATGACGCGTTCCGTCTGCCGGGGTAACGTCCGCAGAAGGTTGTAATTCAGGGGACTCCGGTTGATTCACGACTGTATCTGCCATTGTTCCAGCACCTCCATTTCCTTAGCGTATTTTTTACGGGCCAGTAACCAGAGCGCTTCATGGACAGTTTTCCCCTCTTTCAGGCACTGTTCACGAAACTCAAAGTCATCGCCGTCGGACGAGAACATCACCCGGCTCAACGGGTCGAGGATCAAGCGGTGATACGAGACCTGTCCGGCCACGCGCAGCATAAAGGCGCTGAAGTGCGCATCTTTGGCCGAAGGGAAACCTTCAATGATGGTCTGCTCCGATGAGCTGAACTGCCCCTCATTCTTCTGGTTGTACTTGCGGAAGGCTTCCCGGTTCTGACGGAGGATGATTTTGAACGACGAGTTGGACCAGGCAGCTTTCGCCGCGATGCTGGCCTTGTCACCGTCAAAGTCCTCAATCCCCTGGGTGATGGTGATATAGGCGCCGCCATACTTACGTGCGGTGCGGTAGCCGTTCTCGATGAAGTCACCAATAAAGCCGTTTTCACTCGCCAGAAGCTTCCAGGCCTCATCGATGATGGCCGCCTTACGCTCACTACGGGGTGACAGGAACATCCGCTGCTCGACATAAATCATCATCGAGAACATGATGGCCGCCAGCAGGTCAGGTTTGTTTTTGAGGCGCCCCATCTCCAGCACGCAGAACCGAACGTTGTCATCGAGCGCTGGTTCCGGACTGTTGAAGTATTCGCCGTAGATACCGCCGGTGGTGTACTTGTGCAGCGACACCACCATCTCCTCCATCAGATTACGTACCGTGGTGGCGTCCCGGTACTTCTCACTTGTGGTCCAGACGTTGAGCAGGTCGGAGACGTCGTCTATCAGTACCGCGTTGCCGCGACGTTTCGACGGTGCCTCCCCTTCCCAGACCGCCTGTACGGCGTTGAGCAGAATAGACTTGGCGGTATCATCGACCTTGCCTGACGGGCTGGAGAGGACCAGCAACAGGTCGCGGATACTCTCTGCCGATTCCACAATATTGACGATACCGGCAAACGGGTTGAACTTGAGGTCGGTGGCATCGACGTAGACCCCGCCAACGTTGGCGCACAGGGCTTTGTACGAATCCCCCATATCGAACACCCAGGCCCGCCCTCCGCTGTCAAGGATGTGCCGGATGATGGTCTGCATCAGGAAGGACTTTCCACCTCCGGAGGTGCCACACACCCCGAGGTTATAGTTGTCATTACCCAGCCCTGACTTGCTGTCGAAAAGGTCCAGATACGAGAGCTGGTTACGGTACGAAGGAATGGGCACGCCTTTCGGGCAGATACGGTTATCCGCCACCACCGGCAACAGATTGGCGACATTAAAGGACTCAGCCCGGAGCGTCGCGCCGCTGCGGCGCATATCACTCCATAACCCTTCCGGCATCATGAACGGAAACAGCGACAGCCAGTTACGCAGCTGCATAAAGGTGGGCGAACACAGCGAAATGCCATTGGCGCGGAAGGTATTCTGCAGCGCCAGTTCGCACATCAGGGCTTTATCATTATCATCCTCGCAGAATAGCGTGACGCCTAAACTGTAGCGCGCCAGCGCCGACTGCCCGGTAGACAGTCGCTCACGCAATCCGTCCCACTCACGGGCGGCCTTTTTAACCCCCGGCACCCACTTACCGAACGGGGAGTTTGCCCGCTTATCGTTGGTGGCAAACTTGCGTACCGCTTCGTTCTGACTCTTCGCCTGAACATCCAGCTCTGTCGTCAGCGTGATAGCAAAGGGGCACGGCACCGTCGACGTCGGGTCCAGCAGATTGCTGAGGTTGTTCCCGCCCTGCCACAGCGCAAACTTCACCGGATTCTTCTCCGGCATGTAACTCATGATGCGGGTTTTCACCCGTCCCCCCTCTGCGGAGGACTGGCTCTGGTGCAGACAATCCGGCGTCACTTTCAGATTGATGGAGCGGGCAACACACTGGGCATTCAGCTCTTCATACGGGTCCACCTCATCAGGCGGTGGCGTGATGCGATCATGGCGGAAGTTCACGATTTCACGGACCAGCCCGACCAGCCCCCGGTCATCCAGCACCTCAGAGTGCAGGTTCGCAGCAAACAGCGACTGCTGCACGATACTTAGCGTCTGGCCCAGAGAGGCAAACAATTCATCAACATCACGACGCAACGGCTCGGCGTAGCTGATAAAGAGGCGATAGTTACGCAGCGACAGCGGGTAGCCTTTGTTGTTGGGCAGTCCGTACAGTGCACCGTGTTCATAGAACGCGCGGGTGATATGGTCAAAGCGCGTTGCCTGCTCCCCCTGCCAGGCCATGTCTGACAGACCGTTATCCAGCAGATGGCTGACGCACTTGCTCCCGAGGAGGAGCACGCTCAGCGGCTGTTCACGGGGAAGTTTGTTACGCAGGAAGTTGTCCAGGGCCTCCACGATACCGTCGTTGGCCCCAATCAGCGGCGTACATTCGAGGATAAAACCCATGGTGTTCTGGTTTACAAACAGGCCGCTGTCTTTATCGTAATGCTGGTAAGGCAGCACGCTGACCAGAGAAGGGTAGTCCATATCATCCAGCGCCTCTCCGGCTTTCGCGGCACCATCCTTCCGCTGCCAGTCGGTCATCAGGCGACGAAACAATTCATCATGCAGGGCCATATTCAGCTCCCGGCCCAGTGGTCAGGCTTCACCACGAAAGACACGACCGACGGTTGATGCATAACATCATCCCGGTCAATCCAGCCCGCAATCCACAGTCGAGCCGTGGTTGGATTGACCCGTACAGGCTGACTAACCCCGGTATCGGCATAGCGCTGGACTTCAGTGACAGGTGATGACGCCGGCAAGGCAGGAGAAACGGCTGGCCGGTGAGAAGGTACTGTCGGGCGTCCCACATCCGGACGAACCGGGCGCGACGCGGGCAGCAGCAGGCTCCCCGTCGTCGTTCTTACTGATCGCGTACCCGCATCACGGGTGGCCGCCTGAATACCAGTCAGCGGTGAAGGTGAGACCGGAACCGGTGCAAGGCGCGGCAGGGTCTCAACAGCCGCGTCCGTCTTTCCCGCATCACCATCAACGCCGGACATCACCGGGGAAGACGGCGAACGCCCTGCCGCCTGCTGATTAGCCTGCTCCATGGTGATGCAGCGGTCATGGGCCACAGTATTACAGTCAAAGTCAGAGTTCATTCCGGCACAGCCGGAGAGCAGGCCAGCGCCTGCCAGTAAAGGCATAATGAATTTATTCATGATTTATCCTGAGAAAAAGAGGTTCAGCGGGTGAAGGTTTTTATGGCCGCCAGTGCGCCGAAGAAGCGACGCTTATCACTCATCAGCGCGCCCGTCACCGGAACGGCGAAGCACATCATTCATGACACGGGCACAGAGGTCGGATTTACCGCCACCGGTACGCCCGACAACTATCGTATGGCCACTTTGCGGCTCACCCTGCAGGCAGAATGGGTGAGCGGGCTGGTTCAGCGTGATAAACGTAGTGCAGTTATCCAGAATGTGTTGCGCCAGCTCCGGGGAAGACAACGAAGCCAGAGGATGGCGTTGTGGTTTACGCATACAATCTCCTGAGTGGGGAAGAAAAATTAACGACGCGGGTTGAACGGAATGCGGGTACGGTCAGCGTTAGCGGGACGTACCCAAATAAAATGAACAAGCGTCACCCACAAACAGAACAGCGGCAGGACCGAGCTCAGTACCGTGATGCACTGCCACTGCCAGAGAACCACCACCTCATGAACCACCGTCAGCAGACCCGGGATCGTTGATGCCACCTGTCCCGGCATCTGTTCGAGATAAAACAACAGTAACCCGCCGTAGACCGTAAAAAGGAGAATGCAGCCCATCACCCACCACAGCAGGCAGCGGACAGCCAGCGCTATTAAGTGCAATGCAGCTCCGGGGCCAGTGTAGTGATATTGCATCGCCCGCCATCCCTCTCTGATATCTGTCCATAACGTTTTCATCGCATCGATTCCTGCATTCCTGCCTGTATCTGGTCCTTCATGGCACCCACGGAGTCCCCGAGATTGAGGTTACGCAGCGCTTCTTTGGTGATGGTGATCCCGTTGCCGGTCGCTTTTTCCTGGGAAGATACAGCGGGCTTCTTCTCCTTCTTCACATCGGCATACTGCAACTGGAAACCTTCCTGGAAGACGACCGAAACCTGCACACCGGCACCGACCGGGATAACCGGGTGGTACTGTTCAGCGCGTTTGATGAAGTAATCTGAGAGGGTTTTGCCTGCCTGTGACGTACCACCACCGAACCCGGCGCGAGCAACATCGCCACCGCTGACGGTATTCGCTGCACCAAGGCCAACGCTGGTTGAGCCGACGTTCGATATGGCGCTGCCCATTGCATCGATGGCACCACCGGCAAAGGCATAGCCGACAATTTTGCCGTTGCGGATGACCGGCTCGGCCCGGATGCCATTTTTCCCCATAAAGGAGACGTGTCCTTTGAAGGGCTGGTCGATAACGTGGTCATGAACACGGCAGGACAGACGGTCGGTACGCAGTAGCGCGCGCTCACTGGAGATATCACCGTAAGCGGCTGCGGTTACAAAGCAGCCCCGCAGGTCATACTCCCCGTCGTTCGGTAAAATCACCTTCCCGGTCAAGCGGAACTGCATCGGTGATGAGGCGCTTTCACCCGTCACAGAGGCGTTAGCATCCGCCCCCTCTATCACCGTCGCCCCGACAAAACTCCCCGACGGAATATACGGCAGCGCCGGCGCATCATCCTTTTTTTCGCCGTAATCGATACTCATGGTGGACAGCCCCTGATTCAGCTGTGGAGCGATATTCACCGTCGTCTGATTGCCGGGAACGCCCGGGTAAAAGGCGGTTGGCGGTGGGACCGCGCCTGAACCGCCACCGACAGGCAGGGTGCCGGCTGGCGTGCCCGGACCAGGCGACGCATGACCGCTGCCGCTATCGCCTGCCTGGTTCATGGCATCAATCTGCGTCTGCAGCAGTTTGATATCATCATCCTGTGACTGAATTTTCTCCCGGTAGGCCTTGTTTTCACTGGCGAGTTTATTGAGCTGATTCTCGAAGCTGGCCAGCTTTTTATCGGCTTGATTCGCGGTATGCTGCAGGTCAGCCACCGCCGTATCGCTGACTTTTTTACCGAAGGTACTGGAGGTCACCGCGCCGGTCATATCCGGTACCGGTTTTTTTGCCTGGCTCTTACCGGGGGACACCTTTGATGGTGCACCGATATACCAGGCGACACCGCCGATAGCACTTAATCCCAGCGCCACGGCGATCAGCACCGCCATCTGCTTGCGACGGGTCAGCACGTTAATGTTAGCCATTAGCCTGCCCCTCCCCGTCGTTGCTGACCGTGACCCACACTTGCGTATCGGTACCGGGCATCAGCGTGGTACTGAACGGAAACACCATCACTGCACGTACGCCAGGTGCCTGAAACAGTCGTTCAGGTATAGCCAGCACACTGGCACCACGATTACGCACCGTCAGGCGATAGAGCCGAAGCCCACCACCGCTCCACATTTGTTGAGGCGTCACCGACAACCAGCCCGGCAGGGAAAATGTGGGTACCGCCACGACAGGTGCTTCGGTAAACCCTTTCGGTACGCCGCCGCTCAGTACCGCCTGCTGGACAGAGATAAGGGTGCGCACATACGGCTGAGACTGCTCCCAGCGCCGTGCATCATCATGCTGTACCGGACGGCTGGAGATAAACTGCAGCACCCGGCCATCCCGTTTCTGCGGGACACCGACGACAGACACGGTCAGTCCCCCCTCCGTGCGGACATAGAAGGTGAACGGGGTAGTCTGGGCGGTCATCAGCTGCACGCCGCCGTTGGCCTGCCCCAGCGCCTTGTTGTCATTGAGAAACATCCCCTGCGCACTGTCCACGGCGATAATCTTATCGCCGGGCACAACGAGCAGATTCGGATTGGTATTGCTGAGCGCAACCCGGACCTGGCTGTCCGGCGAAACGGGAATTTTTACTGGTAACATCGCCACCGGCTCTGCCAGCACAGTGCCGCTCAGACAGAGCAGACTGACCAGCAATGCCAGACGGTACCTGCCATGCCTGTTATTTTTTCTTTTCATCCACCTGCTCCCTGAAATCCTGAATGGTGGTGATACCCCGGTGATAGCGCAGTGCCATCCGGATAGTTTTGTCTTCCGGCAGCTGCTTACGGTTGCCTATCCACTGCTGTACCGTCCCGTGAATATCCACGATCCCCGAAGCCGGGTAGGTGTCGAAACCGGACAGGTAAAAGGCCGTAGTGACGTTATTGTCGATAACGCGCTGCGCTTCGCTGGCCAAAACTTCCTGCATGGCAGGACGCTCTTCGTTATCAAAGAAGCGCAGCAGCGCTTTGTGATTGGCCTTCACCGATTCCGGCGACACGTTGTAGCGCAGGAAGACCAGTGACTCGGCCGTTTGCTCCAGATAGTTCGCATCCATCCGGTTGCGCGTCAGTGTGAACGGGGTATCAAACCCCATCGGGATATAGGTCTCTTCACGGCTGTTAATCAGCGTATCGAGTCGCAACCAGGCAACCAGGTTGCCGGCAAGACTCAGACCAAAGAACACCAGAAGCAGCAGAAAGATGAGTGATGTGTAGCGGGCCGACAGGCGCTTTGCCTTCAGGTCCATGGGAATACCTCCTGGTCATCAACGCAGCCACAGCCGGAATGACGAATCGGGAATGACTTTGTACATGCCTTTGAAGAGTGAAGACGGGAGGTACCAGTAACAGGCGTTAAGCAGCCAGTCAGTCCCTCTCCCCTTTTTGAAATACTTCAGACAGAACCAGAGCAGAACGGCAATGACCAGACCGGTAACGTACTTACCGGTATAAAAGCCCCATCCCATCGGTGCGAACAGGGCTATTGTCTCATCCATCGGTAGTCCGATGGGCCGTGTCTGCTCTGTCAGTGTCTGAGGAAACATGAAGCGCGAAGCGCGTTCCTCATCCATTGACTAGTCTCCGTGCCGATCAGCCCCCGGAGCGGGCAGAAATGATGGAGAAGATGATTTTGGTAATCACGATAAACACCGGGATAAGCAGGAAGGTCGCCGGGTTATGTGATTTGAGGTACAGCAGGAAGACCAGCACCACTTCCGCGATCATGAAGTAGTACATCATGGTGGAGTCTTCACCAAAGGTATCAGTCGCATCCTGTTTGCCGGCCGCCGTCAGGTCTTCGGCATGTGCCATACCGCGCGCCGCCAGAAATAATGCCAGCGGCATTGCCACATACTTAAACAGCGCCTTCGCGGTACGGTTATTCACCAGCGACGGCGCCGCCTTCACGGCAGATACCATGCGCGACAGCAGTCCCTTTTTATTCCCCTTGCAGACAACGTCCGCCCCCTGATTTATCACTGAAATATCAGCCATATTATTTCCTTTAATTAACGATTAAGTTGTTCGGGCAGATACGCCCCCGCGACGCCCGCAAGGCAGAAGCCGCGGGGGATTATCTGTACAAACGTCTTCAGACACGCTACCGCCCCAGGGTGTCACACCTGTCGTGGGGGGAAACTCGCCCGACGGATTTTGGGCAAAGGGATGCCCGCCGTTTTATCGGTGAAGAAAAAACGGATAAGACAAAACAAAAAAATTAAAAATCAGACCGTTGGCGTCAGTCCGGCTTAATGGTGGGGAATATCAATAGTGCAGGTCGGATGATATTCCCGATAAGACTATTTATTACTTTCCCAGTAGCACACTTTAATTTCAGGGATATTCTTAAGACTGTCATGCAAACGCAACATAGCTTCAACTTGTCGGGATCGCTTGCCCTTTTTAGCAGCGGCAGAAAGAAGTTCACTGGCTTCAGCCGTAAGGATTACTTTTACTCTCCGGGTTTGTGGTGCCCCTGATGAAATTGGTGCTGGTTTAGTCATAAACAGTATCCATATAAATATTGGATAAAATTGTTTCATGAACGGAAAACTCGTCACACCGGACAGGTGTCTGGTGTATAAATACACATATTGACAACATAAGCCATTGTAATTAAATAATTTCATTAAAAAACAGCTATACTTAACGCGGCTTTAATCGAGCAAAATATTGATGCAAATCAACAAGCATTGAAATATATAATTTTTTTTCGACTCAACTATCGATTAGAAAAGTGACACTTCCTGGCCAACTTAACAGTTGGCTGGGAAGAAACGTTCCAAATCACTAAAATGTCCTGTAGATGCTTTTTATAAGGGAAGCCGAAAGTGGAATAAATTTAATAAACAAAACCATTAATAATAACGAAGCATCATTTAATCACAATAATAAAAGGAAGGCGAACACCTTCCTTTTCAATCTAATCAATTTTGAACAAAAACGGCTCAGATGAATATCTGTCTGGTACGAATCTTATCCACCCATAAAATTTAGCCACCCTCAGAAGTCCAATTTTATTTACTACCTGAAGGTTCATGTAAACATTATCAATTCGAGATTCAATGGTTGATTTATTAAAATTCAAAATCACAGCAATATCTCTTATTGTATAACCGCAAATAAGCAACCAAGCCACATCCCATTCATCCTGAGAAACAAGAGTAAGTGGAGTGACCTTCCTGAAGTTGCTTAGTTGAACATCAGAATTATTAATTTTCATGTCTGTAAAAAGGTATGGAATCCATTCATTTATAGAATCATATGAAGCCACATCAATTACATTAACAAACGTATATTCCAATCCGCCACAATACATTTTATTCATTTTAAGGATAAACGCATTGCAACCATCGGAATCACGGAGGTAACCACAGGTGTAAATTAGAATCTCTTTATTTTCTAATATGGCCTGCTTTTCAAAAGCGCGCATAGCCAAGTCCCCCTGACCAGAAGGGAAAAGAGCATTCTGTATTGAAGAAAGATTCGCCGCTGTAACATTCAGGAGCGAAAACCGGGAAAAAAAAGCAAAGCTAGCATCAACTAAATGATGGTTTGCATCTTTTATGTACCACATCTCACAGGAATTTTTGCAGAAGTGATAAAAATCCCGATAAAACGCTTGAGATCTGACATTCAGATCCATACGATCGTGCGCAGCCATAACCATACTCTCCTAAGTTGGTTTTTGGTTAGCTCATGCAGGGGGCTGGAACCCCCCTGTGTGAGCGATTTCTTATTGTCTACAACATAACCTTATGTTGTATTTAAAATATACCACAAAAAGATATACTTACAAAACTAATTCATCATATATATTGCATGGTTTTTCTGAAAATAGAAAAGCAGCAATCATCCCATACCACTATTGTTAGCTGGCTTCCTTAACTAGAAAATTCTACTCTCTGTTGAGTACCTTTTTGACCCGTAAATCTGTTTTCTCTTTTAGAGAGTCGATCAATTTATCGTAATTGTTACGACTATCAGATTTTATATCCTGCAAAGAAAACATCAGTGCCAGTATCTCCTGTGATGCCATTCTTGATTTTACTACTTCTTCAAAAAGCGCACTTTGAAATACATCTTCACCGGCTTCTGCATCTGATGCCTTCTTATTTTTGGCATTGAGGTATACACGCATTCCCAGTTCCAGCATTTCGGAACAGACACTGGAGATATTGGCATCGGAAGCTGTCGCGCCCTCTTCCCTTCTCATATCGACGATTTGTCGGATACCATCAATTGTTTTTTGCTTCATATAAACATTCTGCCGTGGCATAACTTTATTTCCCTCTTGCCCTGACAGCACCACACTGGCACTGTTTAAAAATAGCCTCAATAAATATTCAGCACTATTGTAGTGCTAACTGGCCATAATCAGGCACTAAAATGCCACACATTAAGCGGCACCGCAATGTGTGGCACTCATAGTAATTGCATGATTATTCTCATTTAGCACTACATTAGCCACAATAAAGCCACAAACAGGCGATATTACGGCACTATGGCAGTGCCCTCCTATGCGATAAAACACTAACTTGCATTCATAATCCAAGCGTAAACACATGATTTATGTAGATAATCCTGCAAAATGAAATTTTGCGTAGGGTGTGAGACAGAAACTACCGGAGAAGCATATTAGCACAGGCATCCATAGAGTAATTCTCGGCCATATTTGGCTTGCCTGAGATCAGGTAATAATGCGATCATCAGGGCATCTAAAACACATCACAGGGAAATAATAGTGAGGAATCTACTTCTGGCAGCATTACTCCTGATAGCCGCTCAGAATACTAATGCAGATTGTTTTGATATGGCGGGCAGAGATTATCATATAGATCCAGATCTGCTTCGGGCAATCTCCTGGAATGAATCGAACTTCCGCACAGACGTTAAAGGCTACAATCCTGTTTCGGGCTTTGGCTCCGGACTTATGCAGGTGGACTCCCAGCACTTTAACGAACTGGCTCGTTATGGAATAAAACCGGAGCACCTTATTTCCGATCCGTGTATGAATATCTACACCGGGGCTTACTATCTTGCAATTGCATTCAAAAAGTGGGGAGTCAGCTGGCAGGCCGTGGGCGCTTATAATGCAGGTTTCAGGAAAACAGAAGAACAGGCGCAGAGAAGATATGTCTATGCCAGAAAAATTGAGGCAACATATCGGGCTATAAAGAATAATAAAAATGCAGCGCAGACTCTTGCAAAACAGTAAAAAGACCTCAACAGGAGGTCTTTTTATTCATCCAGTATTTATGTCGTCAATCAATAGCCCGATAAATTAAATCTGCTTCAGGGTGTTTTATGATACTGATGTAGTCTTTCAGTGCATCCTGACGAGCGACGAGGTGTTTACAGACTTTCGAATATTCAGGCCCCATATCTGCAACCTGCCAGGACAACCAGTTCATGATCATCAGGGTCGCAATAATTCCGGCAGCATCGGCACTGACCTCTGCTTCAAAGTAATTACCGGGAATAACCATGTTATAGCGCTGTTCACCTTCCGGTGCGATATATCCGGTTTGCGTCGTGGTGAATCTGACACAGTTCGGAGCAACGTTTCCTCCGGTGCCCTGCGGAATAATCCAGTAATTCCAGAAACCGCCATCATAATCTGAATGCTGACGTAACCAGCTGGCAATCATGTTATCAGCAGAAGGCGTAAAAAAGAGCGCAGGAATAAAATCCAGACGTTCATCACCATCTGTAACACAGTAGCGCTGGCGTTCATCGATTTTAAATTGTTCGGCTGATTCACGAGTGGCGGTTTTGACGTTTAATGTGTGCATTCTGCTTTTCTCCTCATTGGGTTATTACATCGTTCGACTTCATCACTGAGCGGCGAAGGGCAATGAGCAGCTGACAGTAAGGAAATAAAGGGGCGCGCAGCGTTTATATACCCCTTTATTTCCTTACTGGCTGATGCTAAAAGCAGCCCTCCGCGAACTGATGAAATCGGGCGATAGCCACACCAGGAGAATGCACACATCCCGTAACGGAAAATCGGCGTAAGACGAATTACCGTTACGGGCTTCAGAGTGGAGGTAATTTATTACCGCCACGGTGAAAGCGGCGCATCCATTCTGGATGCAGCAAGCGTGAATTTTAATTTGCGTCAGGATGGACGCCCGAAGGGCGGAGACGGTTTACCGGCTCCGTTCACGACAGCCGTGTCCCTTCAGGGACGACGCCCGGAAAAGAAAGGATAATATCCATATCAGCGGCAGAATAATAAAGACCATCGCCAGCAGGAGAATGAAGAATAGTAATCAGCTAACCAAAAGACAGGAACTTCAGACAACCTCGCGCCGGAATAACGCAGGCAGCGCGTCAGCGCAGCCAGCTTATTCTGCGCCGCAGGCGCGCGGCCTTTGATGCCACCAAAGGCAGGACACTCCCCTGCCCTTCTGGATAGCTATGCAGCGTCATTTATACAGCGCAAAAATTCGCGCATGGCACTGATACGGCGCTGATCGTCCAGCCGCTTACCAAAGTTGTTGATGTAGTACACAGGCGTATACCGCACCCTGTTTAACTGCATCGTCAGCGTATTGCCCGTGACCACCTCGGCAGGAATACCAAGCAGGGAAAGCTGAATAAACGCCATATCGGCCGCAACAGGATCAATATCGATACAGCTTCCGAACATATGTTCAGACGGGTTATAGCCCGCCTCCAGCAGACATTCCGCATACGCCACAATCATTCCCGCCGCACCGCTTGCTGGATCGCTGACGGTCACGAATCCCTCACGGCGTATCGTTTCGTCGACGTCCGGCATCAGCAGCCTCGCCAGCAGTGACTGGACGTGATACGGCGTGAAATACTGTCCGTTGCGGTCGTCGCCAAGCTCAAGCTCCATGAAGATCGCGCCGAGGAAGTCGTGGAATTTGGCCTCCAGTGCGCAGACCATCAGGCAGAAAAGCGTATGCAGATTGCTGATATCGCTCTCGCCGTACTTCGAACAAATTTCACGGCTGCGATCGATGTTCTCCAGCGTTCTTATCTGCGCCATATCCAGTTCACTGGCCGCCAGTGTGATAAAGTCGCTGAACACCTCCCAGCGGCGCAGGTTGCGGGCGGTGTCCATGAACACGGTGACAAACTGGCGGCGGGATTCCCCGATGGTCATCATCCGGTGCGGTATCGGCCGCGCGTTCATGGCGGGCAATACGGGTTTATCGGGTGTTACTGGTGCGGCCTCTTTCGCCTGGTCAAAAAAGCGGGCAAAACTGAGTTGAGACATAGTTCCTCCTTAAATGCCGCCCCGTAAGGAGCGGCTCAGTTATCAGTTAAATGCCCGCTTCAGTTCGAGCGTGCGTAACACCTGCCCCCACTCACTCCCGCGCATGGCAGGAATACGAACGGCGCGCCCCTTCTTCCGGCAGTGCGCTATGTGACGGCCCAGCGCCCGCATTTCGGCGCTGATGTCGTCACGGTCGATATCACTGCGTTTAATACGCACCTGTTTTTTTACGGGTGCGTTTTCCGCCTCAAGCATCTGGACATACAGGGCGGTCGGTGTAACAATCGAAACTTCACTGAATTGCATTGGTTTGTTCCTTTTGGTGAAGGCCGGATTAATCGTTCCAAGGCGTCTAATCCGGCGGGTTAAGGCAGGCGAAAGCCTGCTTTTCTCATTTCTGGCGCTGCATTTCCTCCTTAACGCGTGCCAGAATCTCCGCGTGGTCAAGGTTGCTGTAGTCGCGCATCCGGTAATAACGGATACCGATCCGCGCGTAGATTTCGGTCACATTGCCGCAGACCATTTCCGCCAGCATGAAGGTTTCACACTCGCCGTTCTCACTGCTGCGCCAGTTCATCGGGTACATCAGCCCCAGCGCATCATGGAAGGCGTGAACGTCGATTTCGACGGGCGCGGTCAGATATGACTTTTCGCGGCTCAGCCAGTACGCGCGTTCGGCCTCACTGGTCGCGTAAATACCTGCTTCGGCACTGGATTCGGTCAGATTTAAGTGCATGGTTTATCTCCTTCTGGTTAATGGCGTTGATATTTCGCCGTGGTGGTTATTCGTCAAACGTGATGCCGGAAAAATGCGCCATCAGGTGCAGCATGTCGGCAATCCCGTCGACTTTCTGCTGAATAGCTGGCGTGGCTTTCAGGATGCGCGTTACAGCGGTTCTGAGTTCGCCCATATAGCGGTTTGCAGACTCGCCCAGCGCCGTTTTGTCTGTATCGCTCTGGTACTTCATCAGGGCTTTACTGACGTGGTTTTGCAGGGTATCAAGCTCGCTGAGCGCGCTTTTCTCCCATGCGTCGAAGCTGAATGTGCTGTTCGTGTTGCTGATGCTCATGATGTTTCCCCGTTGTCGCTGGCGGCATCCCCTGCCGCCGTGGGTTATGCTTATGGACGGGCTTCCAGGCGCAACATGGCCTGAGCAAAATTTATGTTGTTACAAAGGTCTTTACGCGCGATGTCCCACGCCTCACGCCCGATAACGCCGTATAAGCGGATGGCATGATCCTGAGCCTGCAACCACGGCTGCACGACATGAAACGACACAAGCGGGTATGAACGTTCCCAGCACAACACGCCTTCCCTGTGAACGTTATCGCTCATCAGGCTGAGAAGACGCAGGATTTCCTCAGCCTCATCTTTCTGGCTCAGCTGGAGATTCCACACGCCGCAAAGCTCGATCAGGTATGACTTTTGCTCTGCGATAACACAGGCCAGACGCGATTTTGGGTCTGAACCCCATCTTTCGGAAGATTCTTTGGTGGCGGTTTTGACGTTGACGTTCTGTGTGT
>ERZ1026878.208-NODE-208-length-49439-cov-95.088915_pt1 | contig 49439 bp, 34 predicted proteins | sample MGYA00380169_ERZ1026878 | MGnify/ENA primary metagenome ERZ1026878 (study PRJEB33269, sample SAMEA4719805) | human gut metagenome | biome: human-associated habitat; feature: organic feature; material: feces | place: Cameroon | collected 2013-10 ...
TCCTCTTGTAAATCATTGGATATTTAGAAAAATATCGTATCTTTGTCCCCGAATTGAGGCGTTCTTTGCATATTGCAAAATACAGAAACGAGCAGAAGTCCGCTCGTTTCCATATTGTTACCTATATAATATAGGCAAACGCCCAACTTCTTGATTTTCAATCAAAGTCCAATTTAGAGCGAGTTATTTCAATTAACATTACGCTCTAAAGCCCGTATGCCTGCTTTGTTTCTATACTATCGGCAGACTTATTCCGTTGATTTTCTGATAGATGTCGAGTGCATAGATATCCGTCATACCACTGATGTAATCCAATATCGCCATGATTCGCTCCTCCAGATTCTCGTTCTCTATGTCGTACTGGCTGCTTACCCTTCTCAGGAGTTGCTTGGAGTAGAAGCGGGATGGATTCACGGCGGCATCGATGAATACCTCCATCAGCGTAGCCATGATCTTATAACCCGAAAGTTCGATGTCGAGAACCGGTTTGCTGGCATAGATTTTCTTGCGGGAAACCTGCGTACATTTCTGATAGGCTTGGCGCTGATGTTCGGCGATATGTTCGATGAGACATCCCTCGAAAGTGCCGGCAAGAATCTCTTCTTCGTGGTTCAGAAAAACATTGACGCATTCGTTCTCAAGCTTTCCGATTACGCAGGCACGCATGTACACTACCTGTTCGTTTTCATCGGTCAATCCCTCATCCAGGATTCGTTGGCGAATCTTCTGCTGTGTTTCCTCATCAAAGAATCCCAGCAGTAAGTCTGCAGTCTCCTCGAAGGATAAGATCTTGAGCTTGTGGGAGTCTTCGATGTCCATAATCTCATAACAGATGTCATCAGCAGCTTCTACCATATACACCAGCGGGTGGCGGGCATATTCCAGTGGCTCTCCCGGTTTCGATTTTCTCAGGATTCCCAACTCCTCAGCAACCTTCTGGTAAGATTCGGCCTCGGAAGTAAAGAATCCAAACTTTCCGTGCTTTCCTGCCAAACTGCTGGCAAAAGGATATTTCACGATGGCAGCAAGCATAGGATAGGTCATCACGAAACCACCCTGGCGGCGACCTTTAAACTGATGCGTCAGGATTCTGAAGCCGTTGGCATTACCCTCGAAATGGGTGATGTCGTCCCAGAACTCGGCAGAAACTTCATCTTTCAATCCCTGTCCGGCACCCTCGCTGAAGAAAGTCTGGATGGCTTTTTCTCCGGAATGACCGAAGGGAGGATTGCCCAGATCGTGCGCCAGGCAGGCTGCACTCACGATGGTTCCGATTTCCTCGAAGAGCGTATCCTTCAAATCCGGGCGCTTCTGGATGATGTGGCGGGAGATATCGTTGCCCAGCGACATACCCACACTTGCTACTTCCAGGCTGTGAGTGAGACGGTTGTGTACGAAGATGCTGCCCGGCAAGGGGAAGACCTGCGTCTTGTTCTGCAACCGACGGAAAGCCGAAGAGAAGATGAGTCGGTCGTAATCGCGCTTGAACTCCGAGCGGTCGTCGTGGCGTTCGGCGTGCTTATGCTCCTGTCCGAAGCGCTTGTTAGATATGAGTTGGGTCCATTCCATATTCTTTCTGTATTATGAGTCTTTTATGTTGTCTATTGTGCAAAAATACACGAAAGTTAGGATAAATCAAAATAAAAAAGGATAAATTATATCATTTTCACGTCTAAAATGCGATTATTCGGTTAAAAAGCAGTATTTTTGCAGAAAAATAGAAAATTATGCTGAAAGTACAGATTATCAATAAGGGGCATCAGCCTCTCCCTGCGTTTGCCACACCTCAGAGTGCGGGCATGGATTTGCGTGCAAACATCGAAGAGCCTATCGTGCTTCATCCTATGGAGCGCCGACTCGTTCCTACGGGGCTTTTCATGGCATTGCCGGCTGGTTATGAGGCACAGATCCGTCCTCGCAGCGGTCTCGCCCTGAAGCATGGCATCACCGTGCTCAATACTCCGGGTACCATCGATGCCGATTACCGTGGCGAGATCATGGTGCTGCTCATCAACTTCTCACAGCAAGACTTCGTCATCAATGATGGCGAGCGCATCGCACAAATGGTGCTTGCCAAGCACGAACAGTGCGACTTCATCGAGGTGGAGGAGCTGGATGAAACTGAGCGTGGTGCAGGCGGTTATGGTCATACCGGCGTAAAATAAGATAAGGATTTTTAGATAAGATTTGATAGTGAAGATAGATTTAAGAAACATGGGAGTCTGGGTGACTGTGGTGCTCATCGGCGCCATAGCCTTGCCTTCGCTCGCCCGAAAAAAGAAGATGCAGCCTGTCGGACAGCAACAGCAGACTGTAAGGGTGGATTCGCTTTCTCCAAACAATCGTAAGCGATATGAATACTTCTTGACCGAGGCGGCTCGCCAACATGCAGCTGGCAATTATTCTGCCGCCTTCGATCTCTACGAACACGCCCGGAACATCGATCCTAACTCGGCAACGGCAAATTATTATCTGTCTCTCTATTTGACCGAGATGAAGCAGGATTCGCTGGGGCTTCTGCGATTGCAGAAGGCGATAGAGCAGGATCCAGAGAACCTGATTTTTGCAGAGCGACTCGCCCAATACTATATCAGCAAGGGAAAATACGAGGATGCCATCAATGCCTACGAGGCTGTCTATGCCAAGAATCACAGCAATACGGATGTGCTCCGCGTGTTGGCGCAGCTCTATCAGCAGCAGAAGAACTTCAAGATGATGCTCAATACCGTCAGCCGTCTGGAGACCGAAGAAGGTGAGAGCGAGCAGTTTACACTCACCAAGATGCGTATCCATGAGATGATGGATGACAAGAAGGCTGCCTATAACGAACTGAAGTCGCTTGTAGAACAGCATCCTCTGGACATGCAGTATAAAACCATGCTGGGCAACTGGCTGATGCAGCACGACCGTCAGAAGGAAGCGTTCAAGTACTTCACTGATGTGCTGAAGGAAGAGCCGGATAATTCCTACGCCCAGATGTCGCTCTATGATTATTACAATGCCACCAAGCAGGCGGATCTGGCGAATGGCATGCTCGATAAGATTCTGATGAGTCAGAAGACGGATACCCAGACCAAGATCATGATGTTCCGTTCCTTCATCCAGAACAATGAAACCGAAGGCGGCGACTCTACCAAGGTCATCGCCCTCTTCGATAAGGTGCTCGATGTGCCGCAGCCATCTTCAGAGATTGCCGAGGTGCGTGCCGCCTATATGAGTTTGAAGAAGATGCCTACCGACTCTGTGATTTCAGCCTTCAAAAAGGTGCTTGATATTGCTCCAGACAATGCCAATGCGCGCATCCAGACCATTCAGCTGCTCTGGAATCAGAAGAAGTATCATGAGGTGATAAAGCAGGCGAAGGCTGCCCATGAATACAATCCGGAAGAGATGATCTTCTATTATTTCGGAGGTATGGCTTACTATCAGGATAAGGACGAAGATGCGGCGCTCAATGAGTTCCGACTGGGTGTGGCTCAGGTGAATAAACTCTCTGCCAACGACCTTGTCTCTGATCTCTATGCCGTGATGGGCGACATCCTGCATCAGAAGAATCAGAAGGATGCAGCCTTTGCTGCCTATGATTCCTGCCTGCAGTGGAAAGCCGACAACGTGATGGCGCTCAATAACTATGCCTACTATCTGAGTGAGGAAGGCAAGGATCTGCACAAGGCTGAGGCGATGAGCTACAAGACCATCAAGCTGGAACCGAACAATGGTACCTATCTTGATACCTACGCCTGGATTCTGTTTATGGAAGAGCGTTATGTAGATGCCAAGACCTATATCGATGCGGCTCTCAAGAACCGTGATTCTACCGAGAATAACAGTACGGTATTGGAGCATGCCGGCGATATTTACGCCATGAATGGTATGGTGAATGAGGCTGTCGCTTATTGGAAGCAGGCCTTGGATGACGACCATCAGACCGAGATTCTGAAATGGAAGATAGAGAATAAGCAATATATTTCCGAGGAAGAATTCCAACGAAAGAAGAACCCTGCAGCTGCCGAGCTCAAGAAATCGAAAGTGGCAGGCAAGTCTGCGGGTAAAAAGAATAGGAAAGGTAAAAAGAAGTAATGAATATGAAGAAGATGAATATGGCAGTAGCTGCTGCGGCACTCCTGCTGATGGCTTCCTGCGGCACTACCAAGAAGATGGAAGGAGCTGGAAAGGTGAATGCCAACGATAAGAAGATCGAGACAAAGGCGGAGCAGTCGGCTGCGCTCAGGAATCTGGCTTTTGTTCAGAAAGTATCAGATAATCAGGTTTATACCAATAATATTGTGGGTAATATGAATTTCAATCTGCAGGCTGCAGATAAGGATATTACCGTGCCGGGAAAGTTGAGTATGCGCAAGGATGAGGTGATCCGCATCCAGCTCATGATTCCTATTCTGGGTACTGAGGTGGGAAGACTGGAATTCACCCCTAACTATGTGCTGATTATCGACCGCCTTCACAAGGAATACATCAAGGCAGATTATACCCAGGTGGATTTCCTGAAGAAGCAGGGTGTGAACTTCTATTCTCTCCAGGCGCTCTTCTGGAACCAGTTGCTTGTGCCTGGAACCAAGAAGGTGACAGATGCAGACCTGAAGAAGTTCTCTGCCAACCTGGATGCTGTGGGTGAGAATGTACCTGTGGCTCTGCAATATGGCAAACTGAACTATACCTGGACTGCCAACCGCAATTCGGGCAGAATCACCGAGGCGAATGTAGTGTATCAGGACAGAAGCACCAGCGCAGCCAAGCTCAATCTGAAATACAGCAATTTCAAGAGCGTGGGCGTGAAGATGTTCCCGGCTACCCAGAATCTTACACTCTCTGCCATGGTGAACAACAAGCCTCAGGTAGTGAAGATCAACATCGATATGAAGAGCGTGAAGACCGACAGTAAATGGGAGGCACAGACCGAAGTGTCTGACAAATACAAGAAGGTGGCTCCAGAGGATGTACTCGGCAAACTGATGAGTATGTAGTGTTTGTCGTGAAAGAAAACAAAGAAATCATGTATTGAATAATGAAGCGAATTATATTTTTCTTATTGGCAATGATGTTCTCGCTTGCTCCCTATGCGCAGAAAACGGCGCAGAAGAAGCCGGTGAAGAAAACCGCTGTTGCCAATCATAAACATCAGGCTCAAAGAAAACCGGTGGCTCGCCGTGCCAAGACTTCATCCAAGTCTTCTGCCAGGGTTTCTACCAAGGCACCCACCAAGGCAGAACGCCGTGCTGCTACCTATAGCAATGCTTCTATCAGAGGATTGCAGGGTCAGCGTGCCGATATCCAGCGAAGAATCAAGGAACAGGAGCAGGCTTTGCGCAGGAATCAGGCTGACGTGAAGAAGCGCCTGGAAGACCTGATGGCGCTGAATGGCGAAATCGACCAGAGCCAGAAGAAGATTGAAGGTATCGAGAAGGATATTCATCATATTGATGGAAACATCGGTATCCTGCAGGCGCAGTTGAAGACCCTTCAGCAGCAGTTGCAGGATAGAAAGAACAAGTATATCCGTTCTATGCGATATATGAGCCGACATCATACGGTGCAGGACAAGCTGATGTTTATCTTCAGTGCCAAGAACCTGACCCAGATGTACCGTCGTCTCTCGTTCATCCGCCAGTACTCTTCTTACCAGAAGGTGCAGGGCGAGGCAGTAAAGGCTAAGCAGTCGCAGGTGAACGATAAGCACAAGCAGTTGCAGAATGTAAAGGGGCATAAGAATACCTTATTATATAAGGGCAAGCAGGAGAAGACCGTGCTTGAAGGCAAGCAGACCCAGCAGCAGGAGATGGTACACGGACTGCAGAAGCAGCAGAAGACCATCCAGGCAGTCATCGCCGACCAGCGCCAGAAGGATGCTGCCATCAATGCTCAGATCGACCGCCTGATCCAGCAGGAAGTAGCCAAGGCCCGTGCCCGTGCTGCAGCTGAGGCTCAGCGCAAGGCTGCTGCAGCTGCAGCGGCTAAGAAACGTGCAGAGGAACTGGCGCGCAAGAAAGCTGCTGCCGAGGCTGCTGCCAGAGAAAATGCCCGTCGTATTGCTGAGGCAAAGGCTCGTGAGGCTGCTGCAGAGGCGGCTCGACAGAAGGCTGCCGAGGAAGCAAGACAGGCTCGTGAGGCTGCTAAGAGAGCACAGGAAGAGGCTGCCCGTCAGGCTGATGCACAGGCTAAGGCAAAAGCTCAGGCGAAGGCTCGTGCTGCTGCCGAGGAGGCAAGACGTGCTGCCGAGGAGCAGGCTGCCCGTGAGGCGGCTGCTGAACAGGCTGCCAGAAAAGCCGAGGCCGACAGACAGGCTGCTGAGTTAAAGGCGAAAGCGGATGAGGAGCGCAGCAAGCGTGAGATTGCTGCAGCCAAGAAGGAGGCTGATGAGGCTTCTACCTTGAGTTCGGTAGATAGAATGTTGAGTGGTGGATTCGAGGCAAACCGTGGCAGATTGCCTATGCCTATCAGCGGCGGTTACCGCATCGTGAGCCACTTCGGACAGTATAATGTTCAGGGATTGAAGGGCGTTACCCTCGATAACAAGGGTATCAACATCCAGGGTAAGCCGGGGTGTGTGGCTCGCAGCATCTACGATGGTGAGGTGAGTGCCGTCTTCGGATACGGTGGTATGTGGAATGTCCTGGTCCGCCATGGTGCTTACATCTCTGTATATTGTAACCTGAAATCGGTTAGCGTGCATAAGGGTCAGAAGGTTAGTACCCGTCAGGCTTTGGGTAGTGTAGGCTCTGATAACATCCTCCAGTTCCAGCTTCGCAAGGAGACTGCAAAACTCAATCCTGAGGCTTGGCTAGGAAGATAAAATATAGGTGGTAACCAAGGTTACCTGTATAAACAGATAGAGGAAACCCTCTTAGATGGCAGCGCCATCTAAGAGGGTTTCGTATTTTGCAATGGCATCGCGGATTTCGCTGATGCGGATAAACTCGTTGGCTGAATGGGAACGGGAAGATTCGCCCGGACCCAGTTTGAAGGATGGAAAATGCATCAATGCCTGATCGCTGAGGGTAGGACTGCCGAATGGCTTCATACCCATGGATACACATTTCTTGATAAGCGGATGCTCGGGGTCGATGCGGGATGATTTCAAACGGAAACTGTGCGCCTTTACCTCGCTCTTCAGGTGCTGGCGGATAAACTCGTAAACCTCCTCGTTGTCATAGAACTCGTTGGTACGGATATCCACAAGCATCGTGCACTTATCCGGAATTACATTATGCTGGGTTCCGGCATTCACCACGGTGAGCGTCATCTTGGTAGGACCCAGGAATTCGCTTACCTTCTCGAATTTGTAATCACGAATCCAGCGCATATCATCCAGTGCCTCATAGATGGCATTCACTCCTTCGTTTCTTGCCGCATGACCACTCTTGCCATGAGCAATCACATCCAGCACCATCAGTCCCTTTTCGGCTACGGCAGGATTCATGCCTGTAGGTTCTCCCACAATGGCAAGATCGATGTGTGGAAGCAGGGGCAGGGCACGTGTGATGCCATCCTTTCCCGAAACCTCTTCTTCGGCAGAAGCCAGATAGATCAGGTTGTAACTCTGCGGCTTCTCCGTCAGCATTCTGAAAATCTGGAGAAGAGAGCACAAACCGCCACCGCAGTCATTACTGCCTAGTCCATAAAGCACGCCATCTTCTACTTCTGGAGAAAATGGATCGCGACTCCACGAAGCCACGGGCTTCACCGTGTCGATGTGGGCATTGAGCAGCAGGGTAGGACGGCTCTCGTCGTAGTGAGGGTCGATAATCCAGAGGTTGTTTGCCTCGCGCTGCGGTTCGAAACCATAGCTGCGGATGGTCTGCTCCATGATGTCGGCAGCATCCTTTTCGTTGCGGCTTACCGATGGGGTGGCAATCAGCTTTTTGAGCAGTTCCACAGCATCGTTAACATATTGTTCCTGTGTCATCATAATCTCTCTATTTTTTGATTTTGGGGACAAAGTTACGAAAAAAAGAGCATATAAAGTGGAAAAACCAACATTTTATTTTGTGTTCTTAACAAATTCTATTATCTTTGCACCAATATTATAATACTAAGCTTATGCAAATTAATAGTCATCTTTCGGTTCTGGTTCATGACCTCGCTAAGAAGTGGGGAGATAAGCCTGCGCTTACCTTCAGAAAGTTTGGTAGTGACCAGTGGCAAACGGTTTCATTCAATCAGTTTTCCCTAAGAGTGAAACAAGTGAGCAATGCCCTTTTGAATCTTGGGGCTAAACCACAAGACAAAATCGCTGTCTTCTCACAGAACTGTGTGCATTATCTGTACACCGATTTTGGTGCATACGGAATCAGAGTCACCTCTGTTCCTTTCTATGCCAACAGCAGTGAGCAGCAGATTCAATATATGATCAATGATGCTCAGATTCGCTTCCTCTTCGTAGGCGAACAGGAGCAGTATGACAAGGCTCATCGTATCTTTGCCCTCTGCCCATCCCTGGAGCGCATCATCATCTTCGATTCCAGTGTGCGCATCAGTACACACGACCCTGCAGCTCTCTATTACAAGGATTTCCTGAAACTGGGTGAGAATCTTCCACGTCAGACAGAAGTGGAGGAACTCTACAAGCAGGCTAGTATGGATGATTTGGCTAACATCCTCTATACCAGTGGAACTACTGGCGACAGCAAGGGAGTGATGCTGACTTACAGCCAGTATGATGCTGCCTTGGAGGCAAACCAGGAGTGTGTGCCTATCACCAGCAAGGACCGTGTCATCGACTTCCTTCCATTCACCCATATCTTTGAGCGTGGATGGGCATATCTCTGCTTGAGTGCTGGTGCCCAGCTCATCATCAATACTTATCCTCAGGAGATTCAGGAGAGTATGCGCGAAATGCGTCCTACCTGTATGTGCAGCGTGCCACGTTTCTGGGAGAAGGTGTACATCGCCGTGAAGGCTAAGATGGACGATGCAGGTCCTATCCAGAAGAAACTCTTCTACCATGCCTTGGCAGTGGGAAAGAAACGCAATGTGGAGTATCTTGCCAACTGCAAGCGCCCTCCTCTGGCTCTGGAGCTGGAGTATAAGATTATCAACAAGACCATCCTGAGCATTGTACGCAAGCAGTTGGGCTTGGATAATCCTAATATCTTCCCTACGGCTGGTGCGTATGTAAGTCCGGAGGTGGAGGAGTTCGTACACGCCATCGGTATCAATATGGTGGTGGGTTATGGCTTGACTGAGAGTCTTGCTACCGTATCTTGCGATCATCTCGACAAGAAGCGCAGTCTGGGTTCTGTGGGTCGTCCTATCTCCAGCATCCAGATCAAGATAGGTGAGGATAACGAGGTGCTCCTCAAGGGTCCTACCATCACTCCTGGATATTATCATCGTGATACTACCAATGCCAAGGCATTCGATAAGGATGGATTCTTCCATACCGGAGATGCGGGCTATCTGAAGGATGGTGAGCTTTATCTCACCGAGCGTATCAAGGACCTGTTCAAGACATCGAATGGTAAATATATCGCTCCGCAGCAGGTAGAGTCTTTGCTCCTGGTGGATAAGTTCATCGATCAGGTGGCAGTCATCGCCGACCAGCGCAAGTTCGTTTCTGCCCTCGTTGTACCTGAGTTCCGCCTCGTGGAGGATTGGGCTCGTGAGCATCACATCGCCTTCGCCTGCCGTGAGGATTTGTGTGCCAACGAGAAGGTGCAGAAGATGTTGATGGACCGCATCCAGATTCTTCAGCAGCACCTGGCTTATTATGAGCAGATCAAGCGTATCACCCTTCTGGCTCACCATTTCTCTATGGAGTCGGGAGAATTGACCAATACATTGAAGATTCGCCGCCCTATCATCAACAAGAACTACAAGGCGGAGATTGACAAGATGTATGAGGAGTAATCATAAAGTTCAAAGTTCAAAATTCAAAGTTCAAAGTTAAGAGTTAATGATTACAGCTGACCAGTTGAAAGATGTGATGGACAGAGCCGATGCTCTCCATCACTATCTCAATATCGACCAGAAGAAAGTAGAATTCGAGGAGGAGCAGCTCCGCACCCAGGCTCCTGACTTTTGGGAAGACCCAAAGTATGCGCAGGAGCAGATGAAGAAGGTAAAGAGTATCCAGAAATGGCTCGATGGCTATAAGACCGTGCGCCTTTATGCCGATGAGCTGAAGCTTGCCTTCGATTTCTATAAGGACGAAATGGTGACCGAGGAAGAGGTGGATGCCGATTACAGCAAGGCTATCAAGGCTATCGAAGACTTGGAGTTGAAGAACATGCTCCGCCAGAAGGAAGATCCGATGGACTGCGTGCTCAAGATCAATTCCGGTGCCGGTGGTACGGAAAGTCAGGATTGGGCTCAGATGCTGATGCGTATGTATATGCGCTGGGCTGAGGCTCATGGCTACAAGGTAACCATCACCGATATGCAGGAAGGCGATGAGGCTGGCATCAAGAGCGTAACGATGACCATCGAGGGCGGCGAGTTCGCCTATGGTTATCTGAAGAGCGAGAACGGTGTGCATCGTCTGGTGCGTGTTTCTCCTTTCAATGCTCAGGGCAAGCGAATGACCAGTTTCGCCAGTGTCTTCGTTACTCCGCTGGTGGATGATACCATCGAGGTGTATGTAGATCCTGCCAAGCTCTCCTGGGATACTTTCCGTTCGAGTGGTGCCGGTGGTCAGAATGTAAATAAGGTGGAGTCGGGTGTCCGTCTGCGTTATTGGTACACCGATCCTGATACAGGCGAGGAGGAGGAAATCCTCATCGAGAACACCGAAACCCGCGACCAGCCGAAGAACCGTGCCAAGGCTTTGTTGCTCTTGAAGAGTCAACTCTACGACCGCGCCATGAAGAAGCGCCTCGAAGCCAAGGCGAAGATTGAGGCAGGCAAGAAGAAGATAGAGTGGGGAAGCCAGATTAGAAGCTATGTCTTCGACGACCGTCGTGTGAAAGACCATCGTACCAACTATCAGACCTCTGATGTGGATGGCGTGATGGACGGCAAGATCGATGATTTCATCAAGGCATACCTGATGGAGTTCCCAACTACCGACGACGAACAATAGAATTATAACAACCTAAAAATAAGATAACTATGAGTGGAAATAAAGATTTAAGAAGAGCCAAGCATGAGGCTTATCAGAAGAAGCAGGCAGCTAAAGGCGAGAAAGTAGTAAAGTGGATTTTCATCTCTTTGATAGCACTGGGTGCTCTCTTTGCCATCTATGCAGCTTCAATAGCTTAATAGCTTCTATCGCATAATAAGCTTCTATTGCATAAAATGAGTAAGAAATGAGTGGATTGGAAATAGAAAGAAAATTCCTCGTCAAGAAGGGCGACGCTTACAAAAGCGCCGCCTTTTCTAGTAGTCATATTCAGCAGGGATATATTCCCGCTGAAGGGGCTACGGTGCGCGTTCGCACCCGAGACGACAAGGCTTACCTTACCATCAAGGGCAAGTCGGTGAATGGCGGAATGACCCGCTATGAGTTTGAGAAGGAGATTACCATGGACGAGGCGCAGCATCTTCTGCAGCTTTGTCAGGGAGGCGTGATAGATAAGCGCCGCTATCTCGTGAAAAGTGGCAATCATATCTTCGAGGTGGATGAGTTTTATGGTGACAATGAAGGTTTGGTAATGGCGGAGGTAGAGCTGGAAAGCGAGGCCGAAGCTTACGAGAAACCGGATTTCATCGATTGTGAAGTAACAGGCGACAAACGCTTCTATAATTCGCATCTTTTGACAAATCCATTCTATAAATGGCGTGATTCGCTATAAAATTGCATAATTATTTAGGATTTTGCATAATTTACTTTCGATTTATCGCTTATTTGGATTATTTTTTATAATTTTGCAGCATCAAAGAACTGAAGCGTTAAGAAAGATATAATAACGCTGTAGGTTTGATGTGAAATAATAAAGAAGAATCTAAGTTTTAAATAGAAATTAAAAAGAAACAATAAGGAGAAAGTAAACGAAATGGCAGATTCAAATAGAGGTAGTTTTGGTAGCAAGCTGGGAATGATTCTTGCTACAGCTGGTGGCGCCGTAGGTTTGGGTAACGTATGGCGCTTCCCTTATATGGCTGGTCAGGAAGGTGGCGCAGCCTTTATCTTGGTGTACATCGGAAGCGTGCTTTTGCTCGGCATCCCTTGTATGATTTCGGAGTTTATCATCGGTCGCCACGGTGCTTCCAATACAGCTCGTGCCTATACCAAACTTGCCAATGGCACAGCCTGGAAATGGGTGGGTTTCCTGGAAGTGCTCACGGGTTTCCTCATTACGGGTTACTATGCAGTGGTTTCGGGTTGGTGCTTGCAGTATGTGTATGCCAGCATCATCGGCGAACTGCATGGTGATGCCAATTATGTGTCTCAGTATTTTCAGGAGTTTGCTGCCGATCCGTTCCGTCCGGTACTGTGGACGGTGGTTATTTTCCTGATTTGTCATTTCGTGATTATCCACGGTGTTCGTGGTGGTATCGAAAAGGCATCCAAGGTGATGATGCCGTTGCTTTTCATCCTGCTGCTCATCATCGTTGTGGCTTCCTGCCTGTTGCCTGATGCGGGCAAGGGTGTGGAGTTCCTGCTCAAGCCTGACTTCGGAAAGGTAGATCGCAATGTGTTCCTCAATGCTTTGGGACAGTCGTTCTATTCCATGAGTATCGGTATGGGCTGCATCTGTACCTATGCATCTTATTTCAGTCGCCAGACCAATCTCTTTAAGTCGGCATTGCAGATTTCTGTCATCGACTTGATGGTTGCGGTATTGGCGGGTCTGATGATTTTCCCTGCAGCCTTTTCTGTTGGCATTTCGCCGGATAGTGGTCCATCGCTCATCTTCATCACTTTGCCGAATGTCTTCAACAAGGCGTTTGCTGCACTTCCTGTATTGGGATGGATCATCTCCCTGCTGTTCTATGTACTCTTGTCGGTGGCAGCATTGACCTCTCTGATGTCGCTTCACGAGGTGAATACTTCGTTCTTCTACGAGGAGTTGAAGATAGATCGTAAGAAGGGTGCTTGGATTGTAACCATCTCCTGTGCCGTCATTGGTGCATTCTGTTCGTTCTCATTGGGAGCAACCGACAAGCTTTCCTGGTTGGGCAAGACGCTTTTCGATTGGTTTGATTTCATCACCGGACAGATTTTCCTTCCAATGGCAGGTTTGCTTACCTGTCTGTTCCTGGGATGGTATGTGCCAAAGAAGATCTTGAAGGATGAGTTTACCAACTGGGGAACCTTGAAGGGTCGCCTCTTTGGTATCTATTTCTTCCTGATCAAGTTCGTGTGTCCTATCCTCATCTTGCTGGTGTTCTTAAATCAGTTTGGAGTTTTGGGATAATCGGAGTTTAGACATAAGTTATATATTTAAGGTATATATAATATAAGGTATATATATAATAAGGTGTAGTTCTTCGATAAGCATAGATTCCTACACATTTAACATTCATATAATGGAAACAAGAGGAAATTTCGGAAGCAAGTTAGGTATTATTCTCGCCACGGCGGGATCTGCCGTTGGATTGGGAAACATTTGGCGTTTCCCATATATGACTGGTCAGAATGGTGGCGCAGCCTTCATCCTGATTTATTTAGTCTGCATCATTCTGCTGGGTTTGCCAGGAATGCTGAGCGAGTTTATCATCGGTCGTCATTCAGCCTCCAATGCAGCCCGTGCCTATACCAATCTGGGTAAGCACAAGGCGTGGGGTGCCTTGGGATTGATGGGAATCATCACCTCCATGATCATCTTCGGATTTTATTCCGTAGTGGCAGGCTGGTGCTTGCAGTATCTCTATGCCAGCATCATTGGTGGCGTACATGGTGATCCTGAGTATGTGAAGAGTTATTTCCAGACCTTCGCATCCGATCCGATTCGTCCTGTATTGTGGGCATTAGGCTTTATCCTGCTCACCCACATGGTGGTGGTTCGCGGTGTTCGCAACGGTATCGAGAAGGCATCCAAGATCTTGATGCCGCTGCTTTTCATCCTGCTGGTGGTCATCGTGATTGCTTCCTGTTCTTTGCCGGGAGCGATGAAGGGAGTTGAGTTCCTGTTGAAACCGGATTTCAGCAAGGTAGATGAGAATGTACTGCTTGAGGCTTTGGGACAGGCTTTCTTCTCGCTGAGTATGGGTACGGCTTGTCTTTGCACCTACGCTTCTTACTTCAACCGACAGACGAATCTCTTGAAATCAGCCACTCAGATTGTCACCATCGATACGCTTATCGCCGTATTGGCAGGATTGATGATCTTCCCTGCAGCTTTCTCGGTGGGAGTTCAGCCGGATAGTGGTCCTTCGCTTATCTTCATCACTCTGCCTAATGTATTCCAGCAGGCTTTCGGCAATATGCCGGTGGTGAGCTACATCATCTCAGTATTGTTCTATGGCTTGTTGGTGTTGGCAGCTCTTACCTCTACGATCTCGATGCACGAGATTGGTACCGCCTTTATTTATGAAGAGGGCAAGGTAAGTCGTGCGAAGGGAGCCTGGGTTGAGACGATAGTCTGCGGTATTATCGCAGTATTCTGTTCCCTTTCTCAGGGAGCAGTAGAGGGCTTGGGCTTCTTCGGTAAGGATTTCCTCTCCAATTGTGATAATCTGACGGCGCAGCTTCTGATGCCATTGTCTTCGTTCATCACCTGCCTGTTCCTGGGCTGGTATGTGCCAAAGAAGGTTGTACGCGATGAATTCACCAACTGGAATACGGTAAGTGGAAAGCTTTTCCCAGTCTTCCTCTTTACCATCCGATTCATCTGTCCAATCTGCATCTTCTTGATCTTCCTGCATCAGTTTGGAATCATCTAGTTCCTCACATATAGTCTTGTAAGGGCAAAAGCACCGTACGCCAATAGGGTACGATGCTTTTGCCCTTACTTTTTATATGCAGGTCTTGCCGGATAGCTAGAAACAGATGTAGGGCTTCAACCTTTCTATTTCGTCTGGTGGAAAATCCTTCAGCAGTTTGAGGTCTTCTATACTATGCAGTGGACCTTTCAGCCTGCGATAATCACAGATTTCCTTGGCTTGATAGAAGTTGAGATAGGGATGCTTCTTGAGCTGGTTGAGCGTTAACTTGTTGAGATTCATCTTGCGGATTTGCTGATTGTCAATTTTGATATAGGCGATGGTAGATTCTGGCAATCCATCGATTTCTTCCAGCTGTTGGGCAGATGCAAATCCTCCCAGCCGTTCTCTGTATCTTACGATGCGGCTGGCATAATAACTGCCTATGCCGGGAATCTTCATCAGCAGTGTCGTATCGGCGCCATTGATTTCGATATGCTCGTTGGCTCTCAGCTTATGTGGATAACTATAAACCTTGGTATCATCGTTTCTTCTATTATTATAATAAGGTGTATTGCGCCTTCCGCTTCTTCCATATCCTTCTTTTCCGTAGAAATCAGCCGCAGGCTTGTAATCGTCGGCTATCTGGATAAACGGCAACAGCACCTCGTAGGTTCTCTTGGTGATGCCATAGACTCGGGCGAAATCGGATGGGCGGGAGAAGATGCCGCCTTTCTCCCGGAAACGGATGATGCTTCTGGCTTGCCAGCTTTCTAATCCCAGCCGTTCGAAATCCTCAGCGCTAGCCGTATTGGGATCAAAAGGGAAGAGTTCGTGCACCATACCTTCTTCTTTGCTGTATAAAGGATGAGATTTGGAGGCATGATGAACCATAGAAGATGTAGCATCTTTCTCTTGATTGCTGTTTGTGGAGTCTAGTTGGGAAGTCACAGGAGCATCGTTCTGCTTTTCCTGAATCAGGAACGTGAGAGAAACACACACAATCATAATGGCAAGCAGGGTGAGGAGAGCTTGTCGGTCTTTCTTTTGAAGGTAAAAAATGTCTTTGAACTTCATAAGCTCCGATTTTATAGGTGAGTCGGGATTACTGGACTCGAACCAGCGACCTCATCGTCCCGAACGACGTGCGCTACCAACTGCGCTAAATCCCGTTTTGTGGTACTTATGAGTACAAAGACGGTGCAAAGGTACACCAAAATCTCCATAATACCAAATAAAAAAGCACTTTTTTATCTTTTTTGAAAAGTTTTTCACTTAAAAATTTGGTGGAACCAAATAATTGTTGTACCTTTGCATCCGCAAATGAGAAATCATCTGTAAGAGTATGGTGCCATAGCTCAGTTGGTAGAGCAAAGGACTGAAAATCCTTGTGTCCCCGGTTCGATTCCTGGTGGTACCACTTAAAAAGCCGAACTTCTTCAAAGAGGTTCGGCTTTTTGTTGTTTATAAGGCTTTTGCCCTTTCAGGGCGCATAGCTATCTTGTAATGTTAACCTAGGCGTTGCCCTAGGCTATGTTGGGGACTTGGATTCCTGCGTCTTTTTTCTTTCTTTTCCCTTTTTCTTCGATATATTTCGGGTATTTGTCCCTTTTGTTGCTAGATTTGTCTGATATTTAGCGTGAGATTACGGTATTCTAACCTACTTTTGCAATCTAAATCAAACAAAAAATCAAAAGAACAATGAAGAATATTTTTGGAAAAGCCATATTGCTGGCTACAGCGCTCTTGTTTTCTATCACGGGCACGAGTTGCAGCAATGATGATAATACCACTCCCGAAAAGGAGAAGACATACGATATGAGTGGCTTCGCCAAGGGAGCCGATGTAAGTTGGGTCACCGAGATGGAGCAGAACGGAAAGAAGTTCTATAACGCCAATGGTAAGGCTACTGAGTGCATGGCGCTTCTCCGCGACCTCGGCATGAACTCCATCCGCCTTCGTGTATGGGTAAACCCAAAGGATGGATGGAACGGAAAGAATGATGTGGTGGCAAAGGCATGGAGAGCTCAGCAGCTCGGTATGCGTCTGATGATAGACTTCCACTACTCTGATACCTGGGCAGACCCATCCAAGCAGGGTGTTCCTGCTGCCTGGAAAAACTATGATTTCGAGCAGATGAAGCAGGCGGTTGCCGATCATACCAAGGATGTATTGAATGCCTTGAAGGCAAGAGGTGTCAACGTAGAGTGGGTACAGGTAGGTAATGAGACCACTGACGGTATGCTCTGGAATGATGAGGATGGCGATGCTGCCCTGAAGGTGACAGGCCGTGCCTCTAAGAACATGGCTAACTTTGCCGCTTACATCAATGCCGGTTATGATGCCGTCAAGGCGGTTTATCCGGAGGCAAAGGTGATCGTGCATCTCGACAAGGGAAACAATCTGGGTCAATATACCTGGATGTTTGATGGCTTGAAGCAGAATGGAGCCAAGTGGGATGTCATCGGTATGTCGCTCTATCCAGATTGGATTACTGACAAGACTTGGGAGCAGGTATCCGATGCTTGTCTCAGCAACATCAAGACCCTTTCCGGCAAATACAACTGCGATGTCATCATCTCAGAGATTGGTATGGTGTGGAATTCTGAGAATGCCGCTCCATTCCTCAAGAAGATGGTGGATGGCTGCAAGGCAATCTCTACCTGCGAGGGCGTGTTCTACTGGGAGCCTGAGTGCAACAGCGGCTGGAACGGCTACGACAAGGGAGCCTTCGACAACAGCGGCAAGCCAACCGCTGCACTCGATGCTTTCAAGTAATCGGGCAAGTTAGCTTTCTTCGCTTCCTCTGGGAGCAATAGAAAGCGAATTTTAAAATGGAATATTGTACTAACTTAGAAGAAAAAGATATGATCAAGAGAAGCATTACTTTTGTGTCTCTCGCCCTGGCGCTTTCTACCATGTGTCAGGCACAGAGTAGAAAAGTCATTAATTTGCCATCGTGGGATTTCTCCCGCGATGGCAAAGCGTGGTCTCAGGTAGCCGTGCCTCACGACTGGGCTATTTCGGGTCCTTTCGATAAGAAATGGGACCTGCAGATGGTGGCTATCGAGCAGAATGGCGAAAAGGAGAAGACCGAGAAGTCGGGACGCTCAGGAGCTCTCCCTTGGATTGGAGAGGGTATGTATAAGATGAATCTTCAGTTGCCGAAGGGCTACAAGCGTGCCGTCCTCGTTTTTGATGGTGCGATGAGTCAGCCTGTGGTAAGCGTGAATGGCAAGGAGGCTGGCAGATGGGCTTACGGCTACAATGCCTTCCGCATCGACATTACACCTTACGTGAAGTTTGGCGGAAAGAAGAATCTCGTAGAGGTTCATCTCAACAATGTAGAGGAAAGCAGCCGATGGTATCCAGGCGGCGGTCTTTACCGTCCGGTTTCCGTGGAACTTTACGGCAACGAGAACTTCTCTACCTGGGATACCTTCGTGCGTACCCTGAAAGCAGACAAGCAGGAGGCTGAAGTAGAAGTGAATGCTCTCTTAGAAGGAAAGATTGGAAAGTCGGGAAAAACCGTCATCGCCTTGCTTGATGAGGCTGGTACAAAGGTTGCCGAGCAGACTATCTCTGGTGCCACCCCAGCCATCAAGACTACCCTGAAGGTATCGAACCCTCAGCTCTGGTCTCCGGAATCTCCTTATCTCTATCAGGTGAAGTTAACCCGATATGAAGGCAAGAAGGTGGCTGATGTCCAGACGCTGAAGACCGGTATCCGTACCATCTCGGTATCCAAGAATAATGGTTTCCAGCTCAATGGCATCACCCGCAAGATCAAGGGTGTCTGCCTGCACCACGACCTCGGTCCGTTGGGAGCTGCAGAGAACAAGGCGGCACTCATCCGCCAGATCAAGACGATGAAGGAGATGGGTTGCGACGCCATCCGTACAGCCCACAACATGCCTTCTACCATGCAGATGGAAATCTGCGACTCACTCGGTATGATGGTTATGGCTGAGAGTTTCGATATGTGGATTTATCCTAAGTGCAAGAATGGTTATGCCAAGTTCTTCAAGGAGTGGAGCGACAAGGACATCACCAATCTGGTGAAGCATCACCGCAACCATCCTAGCATCATCATGTGGAGTATCGGTAACGAGATTCCTGAGCAGTGGAGCAAGGAGGGTATGGAGATTGCCAAGCATCTGCAGGATCTCTGTCATCAGTACGACCCATCCCGTCCTGTAACCCAGGGTATGGATAGGGCTGAGGATGCCCTGAAGAGTGGATTTGCCCAGGTAATGGACGTTCCGGGCTTCAACTATCGCGTACATAAATATTATAAGAATATCGAGCAGTTGCCTCAGGGATTCCTCCTGGGTTCAGAGACGGCATCTACCGTCAGCTCCCGTGGCGTGTATAAGTTCCCGGTTGAGGTGCGTGCCAGCAACAACAACCCATACGCCGACGGCCAGTGCTCCAGCTATGACACGGAGTATTGCTCCTGGAGTAATCTTCCGGATGATGACTGGAAGATGCAGGATGATTACAGTTGGGTAATCGGAGAGTTCGTGTGGACGGGCTACGATTATCTGGGCGAGCCAACTCCTTATGATACTTACTGGCCAAGCCGCAGCAGCTACTTTGGTATCTGCGACCTTGCCGGACTTCCAAAGGATCGGTATTATATGTATCGTGCCCGCTGGAACGAGCATCAGCACACCACCCATCTTCTTCCTCACTGGAACTGGAAGGGCAGGGAAGGACAGGTTACCCCAGTATATTGCTACACTGATGGTGTAGAAGGCGAGCTTTTCGTAAATGGCAAGAGCCAGGGCAGAGTTCGCAAGGATAAGTCAAGCCGATTGGACCGCTATCGCCTCCGCTGGAACAATGTGAAGTATGAGCCAGGAGAGATTCGTGTGGTTACCTACAACCAGTATGGCGACAAGGTAGGCGAAGACGTGAAGCGTACAGCCGGAGAACCTGCACAGATGAAGTTCAGCGTGGAGACACCAGACCATGAGCCTATCGCCTGCATGGTAGAAGGCTGCACCGACGAACACAATGTGCTTCTGAATGCTGATGGCAACGACCTTGCCTTCATCACCGTGAGCCTACTGGACAAGGACGGCAACGAGTGCCCGCTCGCCGATGATGAACTTACCTTCGAGGTAAAGGGTGCCGGAACCTTCAAGGCAGCATGTAACGGTGATGCTACTTCGCTCGATTCCTTCACTCAGCCACACATGCGACTCTTCTCAGGCAAACTCGTTATTGTTGTTCAGAGCAAGGCACAGAAGGGCGACATCATCCTCACAGTAAAGAATGGCAAGCGCAATATGGAAAAGTCGCTTACGCTGCAGGCAATATAATACAAACTTATTAATGATAATTATAGATTCCCCTAGGAGAAGAAGTTCTTGCTCCTAGGGGAATTCTTCGTTCAGCGACGTTGAATGTGTGTTCAGCAGTGTTGAATGTGTGTTCAGCACTGTTGAACATAAGTTCAGCAGTATTGAACGGAGATTTCTTCTAATGGTACCAACAAATTCTCCCTATTCTTTCAACAACTTCTTTCTATACTTTGAGTATCTTCTCCTTATCCTTTCATCCGTTTTCCATAGGCCTGGACGGAACTTCTCCTTATTCTATTGTTATTTTTCTCTAATAATATTTGGCATTGTCGTGAATAATGTGTATTTTTGCAGCTATGAACAAATCACTAACCGCTTTATCTAAAATAAGCATGGCGATAGCTATGCTTTTTATAACCATAGCGCTCCATGCGCAACGTTTCGTCAACACCACCCTGGATGGTGCTCAGGCTGTCTATGCTATTACCCAAGATACATCAGGAGTTGTCTGGCTGGGTACCGACAATGGTCTCTACAGTTACGATGGCTATCACGACTATCGTCATTTTGCTTCCCATACCTTTAGTCATATCCGCATCAATTCGCTCGGCTTCGAGGGTAGCATGCTCTATCTGGCTACGGGCAATGGAATGCTGAAGTTTGATACGCAGAAGGGAATCTATGCTTCTGCGCCAGCGATGGAATCAGATGGAGGCAAGGGCAGTAAAAAGGTGGCAAGGGAGTTGCGAGTGCTTGATATGAAGGGCAGGAAAGATGCCTTTGGCAACGATGTGTATGCTATCCTGCATACACAGAAGGGACTTCTGGTGGGTTCTCTCTCCGGACTCCGTCTCAACCAGCGCCAGATTCTCCTGACTCCCGGAGCACAGCCGCTGGTGAATGCCCTGGCTTACGATGCCAAGCGCCACTGTTACTGGATAGGTACCGAGGGAGCCTTGTACTGTGCCGACCAGGCTTTGCAGAACTTCTCCAAGATTGCGGCGCTGGATGGAAACTCCGTGAAGTGTCTGGACGAAGATCAGGATGGCAATCTCTATATCGGTACAGATAATGGACTTTATCGCATGGCGATGAACAACAGTCTGGAGCATTTCGTTCACGACTCGCGCAATGAGGCAACCATCCCCAACAATATCGTATGGTCCTGCTATGTGGATAAGTGGCAGAATGTGTGGATCGGTACCGATCACGGACTTTCCCGTTTATCTACCCATACCTACTATCGCTTCACTTCGCTCGATAAGATTACCTTCTCGGGCGAGGGTAACTGTCTGCATGCTATCCTTCAGACCCGCAGCGGCGACTGGTGGATGGGCGGAACCAACGGCTTGATTCACTATGCAGAGGGAGTGCGTGTGCAGGGTGCAGCTTCTGAATATCAGAATGTGGTATGGTATAAGCAGAACAATCCTTCGGCTCCTCTAGCTCACAACCGTGTGCGCAAGATTTATGAAGACAAGGAGGGGGATGTATGGATCTGTACAGACCATGGCATCAACCTCTATCAGAAGAGTACGGGAAAGTTGCTCAACTTCATCGTCTATGACAAGACCGGCAAGTATTCTACTGCCTGGGCTTATGATATTCTTCAGGATCAGATGGGCAGAATGTGGATGGCATCTTATCAGGGTGGCGTCTTCGTGCTTGACAAGCAGCGCCTTCTGGCAGCCATCTCGCTCTCATCAGCAGCTACTGCCACCTGTGTGGCGGATTATCATTTCTCAGACAAGGGAAGGAACGCCCTCTCGGGTCTGCACATCGGTCAGCTGGTACTCGATGGAAAGGGAATGGTCTGGGCTTCCTCTTATAATCATCTCGACCGTATCGATACCCGTACCCTTCGCATCTCACATATCCCAGGCAATGATGCCATCAATTATCTGATGAAATCTGGCAACGGCAATGTGTGGGTAGGATACAATGCCAGCGTGAAGTGCTATATGGTGAACTTGCCGATGAAGGGCAAGGAGGTGGAAAGCAAGGAATGGAAAATTGGTGCGAAGGTGGTCTCCATGTGCGATGTGGAAGGCAAGGTCTGGGTGGTGGCAGACAATATCTGCAGCGTGCTGGACCAGGGAAACAACAGTTTCCGATTCTTCATTCCGATGGAGAATCCGAACAATATCTATTATTCCAAGCTGAACCACGAAGTGGTGATGGGTGGTAACGATGGCTTCATCTCCATCCGTGCCGACCTTTCCATGCCGAAGGACGACAAGGCGCAGCTGCTCCTGGCGGGTATCGTGGTGAATGGCAGACAGACCCAGGATGCCTTGCTCGACGAGAACATTGAGGGAACACCGGGTGTTTCGCCTGTTGGACTGAAGACGCTTGTTCTGAAGCATGATGAGAACAACTTTACGCTCCAGCTGTCTGATTTGCCTTTTGCCGATCATCCTACCGCCGTCTATGCCTACCGCCTGGAGGGTAGCGACCACGAGTGGCATTATCTGGACAAGGGCAATCTTGACATCACTTACAATGGATTGTCGTATGGCGATTATCATCTCACCGTGCATGTGGTGGATGGCGAGGGAAATATCGGAGATGAAGTTTATCAGCTCGAAATCTCCGTTCTTCCACCATGGTATCTCACCATCTGGTGCAAGCTGTTCTATCTTACCCTCCTGATTGTGGGTATAGCCTGGGTCATCAATGCTCATTTCGTAAGAAAGCAGTTGAAGGAGGCGAAAAAGCAGAAGGAGGAAATCCTGGAGCAGGTGCAGGCGCGTATGCAGTTCTATGCCAGCCTTGCCGATGACCTGAAAAATGCTGCCGCTCACCGTTCGTTCGAGGAGGTGAATCATCTGGTAGTTTCTAATCTCGACGTGAATGCTTCCGCCGGCGATTCCGAGTCGGCAATGATTGTAGATCTCCATGCTCCTCAGGCTCCGGAAGTTGAGATGGATGAGATGGATAAGAAACTGCTCAACCAGATTCGGGAGATGATAGAGGAGAATATGGTGGATTCCGACTTTAACGTGTCGATGCTTCAGGAGAAGATGGGTATGGGAAACAAGCAGCTTTACCGCAAGCTGAAGGCAATTACGGGTCAGACTCCGGTAGAGTATATCCGTGATATGAGAATGCAGAAGGCGGCAAAATTATTAAAGGCGGGCAAGTTCAGCGTGTCGGAGGTAATGTACACCGTAGGCTTCTCTAACAGCAGCTATTTCTCCAAGTGCTTCTCCAAGGCGTTTGGAATGACTCCTACCGAGTTTATGCGCAGTTAGGAGTGAAAATGTTGCCTAAAATCATAACTTTACAGAAAAATGTTATGATTTTAGGCAAAATTCGTTATTTTATGTTTTAATTCTTGCTTAAGTTATTAAAAATTAGTAATTTTGCACCTTGAATCGAAGTACAGGTCCATGCGTGGACTATCAAGCACTATTGGTCTAAACTGAAAGAGGTATTGAGCGAAACACCTCAAGATGGGATGCAGTAATTGATTTATGTACAAGAAAGAAAAAAATAAGTATCAATTTATAGTAAACAATTTAAGAAACAAGGATGAGAAGATTAACTCTTTTACTTGTCTCTCTTGTATTGTTGTCTATCCAATCCGTATTGGCGCAGAGTTTCCGCGTCAAAGGTACCGTTGTGTCTGCTGAGGACAACGAACCGATGATTGGTGTGACGATTAAGCAAGAGGGTACATCAAATGGTGTGGTCACCGATATTGACGGTAACTATATCATCGAAATTAAAGGGGCTTCGAAAGCTACACTGGCATTTTCGTATGTCGGATGTCTGACCCAGAAGCATGTAGTCAAAGAGCAGACAAACACGCTCAACATCACCCTTGCTCCTGATTCTAAGATGATGGACGAGGTTGTCGTTGTGGCGTATGGTGTGCGAAAGAAGGGAACCATTGCGGGTTCCGTGTCTGCTGTGAAGGCAGAAAAGATTGAGAATGTTCCAGCAGCTAGCTTCGACCAGGCTTTGCAGGGACAGAGTACAGGTTTGCAGGTCATCGCCTCTTCGGGTGAGCCAAGCAAGGCTGCCACTTTCCAGATCCGTGGTACCAACTCCATCAACTCTGGTAAGGCTCCTCTCTTTATTCTGGACGGTGTGCCTATCTCCAGCTCCGATTTCAATACCTTGAGTCCTAACGACATCGAGAGTATCTCGGTATTGAAAGACGCCTCTTCTACCTCTATCTATGGTGCCCGTGCGGCAAATGGTGTGGTGGTGATTACATCTAAGAGAGGTTTGGCGATGGATAAGGCGAAGATCACGCTCCGCGCACAGTATGGTTTTTCTGAATTGGCTCAGAACAACTGGAAGATGATGAACACCGACGAGCGTATCCGGTTTGAAAAGGAAGTTGGCTTGGATGCCGGTAAGGATTACAACCTCCTTTCAAAGGTGAATGTCAACTGGCTGGATGAGGTGTTCAACGACCGCGCTCCTCTGCAGAGCTACGAACTCTCTATCAACCGTGCTACCGACCGTTTGAATTATTATGTTTCGGGTGGTTTCTACGATCAGGATGGTATTGCACAGAACTCAACCTTCCGCCGTTACAACATCCGCACCAATGCTGATGTCAAGGCTAGCAAGTGGTTGAAGGTAGGTACCAATACCATGGCTGCTTATGAGGAAGCACAGCAGGCTGATGATGGTAGCTATACTACCGTGACTCCTATTTCTGCATGCCGCTTCATGTTGCCTTACTGGAATCCGTATGCCAAGGATGGCAGTCTGGCTTCGCTTGCAGCAGGCAACTGGGCTGGAACCAGTGAGAACCCTATCGTCTATATGGGCAAGAATCCTATCAGAAACAAGAAGTACAAGGTGCTCTCTACCATGTATGCCGAGGTTTATCCGATAGAGAATCTGACTATCCGTACCCAGTTTGGTGCCGATTTCACTCACTCTACAGCCTTCCTGCAGTCATTCCCAAGTCTCTCTTCCAATAATGGTCAGGGTACTGCGGCACGTCAGAGCAGCGACGCCATCAACCTGACAGAGACAACCACTGCCAACTATCGCTTCAGTCTGAACGATATCCATGCGTTCAACGTGATGTTGGGTCAGGAGGCAGTAAGCTATCATTCAGAGGGATTCCAGGTATATTCCAAGGGTCAGACCAGTGATTTCCTGACCAACGTATCTTCTGGTACACGTGCCAGCCGTTGGGCAGATTCATCTTCTGACTACTCTTACCTCTCGTTCTTCATGCGTGGCGAGTACAACTACAAGGAGCTTTACTACGCCGACTTCTCTCTGCGTACCGATGCTTCTTCACGTTTTGGTAAGGATCATCGCTGGGGTACCTTCTGGTCACTCGGTTTCATGTACAATGTGAAATCTACCGATTGGCTGAAGGATGTAAAGTGGCTCAGCTCTGCTCAGCTTGCCGTAAGTACAGGTACATCGGGTAACTCTGAGATTCCAAACTATTATCACCTGGCTTTGGTTTCTGGTGGTGCCAACTACGATGATACTGCCGGTTTCTATCCATCACAGAGTGGTAACGAGGAATTGGGTTGGGAGTCAACATGGGCAAACAACTTCGCCCTCCGCTTGGGCTTCCTCGATAGAATCAACTTCAGCTTCGAGGCTTACTACAAGCGTACTTCCAATATGCTGATGCGTGTTCCTGAGTCTTACACCGTTACCGGCGAGGGCTATCGCTGGAAGAACGTAGGTGTGATGGCTAACAAGGGTATCGAGTTGAGTGCTGACGGTGATGTAATCCGCACCCGCGACTTTACCTGGAATGTAAGCGCCAACGTATCTTATAACCAGAACCGCCTGAAGGAACTTTATAACGGTGTAACCGAGTATGTAAACTCAACCACCGGTTTGAAGTATGTGGTAGGTCACTCTGTAAGCGAGTTCTTCCTGAACCGTTATGCCGGTGTGAACCCAGCAAATGGTGAGCAGCTCTGGTATGACAAGGACGGCAACGTAACCAACGAGTTCCGCGAGAGCGACAAGGTGATGACAGGCAAGACCTATGATGCACCTTGGATGGGCGGTTTCGGTACAAGCTTCCGTTGGAAAGGCTTGCAGCTTTCTGCCCAGTTCAGCTGGATTGGTACACGCTACGTCATCAACAACGACCGCTTCTTCGAGGAGAGTGGTGTAACCTTCGGAACTGCTTACAACCAGTCAAACCGTCTGTTGTACGACCGTTGGAAGCAGCCGGGCGATATTACCGACATCCCACGTTGGGGTGAGGTAACCCAACTCGACGACCGCTTCCTGGAGAACGCATCGTTCCTCCGAATGAAGAATCTCAGTCTGTCGTATTCGTTGCCACAGAGCTTGTTGCGCAAGACTAACTTCTTCTCTATGGTTCGCATCTACGGACAGGCACAGAACCTCTTCACCATTACCGGTTTCAACGGCTTGGACCCAGAGGTTTCATCCAATATTTACCAGGCGCAGTATCCAGCTTCACGCCAGTTTACCCTGGGTGTGGAACTGCAATTCTAAGCTAGAAAGGAGAAAATAAAATGAATATCAGAAATATAAAGACATACATCCTGTCGGGTATCCTGAGCCTCTTGCTGTCTTCCTGTCTTGATAAATATCCAGAGGATTCCATCCGCATGGATGAGGCTATCAACAAGGTGGAAGATGTGGATAAGCTGGTGATCGGTATCTACGACAGTTTCAAGAGCAGCGCCTTGTATTCGGGCAATCTGACAATCCTGCCAGACCTGCAGGCAGACTTCGTGTTCTGTGTAAAGGGCTACTCTAATGCCTATGGCGATATCTATCGCTGGAAAGACATCAAGGCAACCAATACCGACATCGAATCGGTTTATGCCGACCTTTATGATGTAATCAACCGATGCAATTTCCTGCTCGACAATGTTGAAAAGGTTAAGGCAGCAACCAATGATGACAAGCAGCTTGACAAGCTGGAGCAGTATGAGGGTGAAGCTTACTTTGCTCGTGCCCTGGCTTACTCAGAACTGATCAAGTGCTTCTGCAAGGCTTACGATAGCGATGAGCAGGCAGAGAAGGAACTCGGCGTAGTACTTACAGAGCACTACAAGGGTAATGAGGTTCAGAAGCGAGCTACCCTGAAGGAATCATACGAATTCGTATTGAGTGACCTCGATAAGGCTACTGAATATCTGAAGGTAGGTGATGACTTCACCGGAAGTCTCTACAACGAGATTTACTTCAATGAATATACCTGCCATGCCTTGCGTGCGCGCGTATCCTTATATATGCACAAGTACGACGATGCTATCAAGTATGCATCCAAGGTTATCGGCAGCAAGTTCTATACCCTGGAGAAGGCTTCTTCCAACACCTATTCCAGCCAGGTGAAGGATTACAAGTACATCTGGACTTACGGTGATTCACGCGAGGCTATCTGGAAGGTAGGTTTCACGGTGAACAGTTATGGTGGTGCCCTGGGTACCATTTTCGATAACTACAACTACGTAAGTTATCGTCCGGACTACGTGCCTGAGACCTGGGTCATCAATTCATTCGACAGCAACGACCTTCGTGCCGCAGCCATCTTCACCACCCGTACAACTGGTTATGAGCACGGCTTGCAGTGGCCTTTGTTGAGCAAGTATTTCGGTGATGCCACCTTCTTGAACAACAATATCCTTCACGTTCACCAGCCAATGGTGTTCCGCCTTGCCGAGCAGTATCTGATCCGTGCTGAGGCTTATGCGATGAAGAAGGACTACACCAAGGCAGGTAAGGACATCTCAACCCTGCGCAGCGCCCGTTACTCTTCTTACGGCGGCAACACCGCGTTGAGCGAGAGCAACGCCTTGAGCGTTATCGAGTCGGAGCGAGTAAAGGAACTCTATATGGAAGGCTTCCGCCTGAACGACCTCAAGCGCTGGCACAAGGGATTCGCCCGAAAGGTGAGCGACCAGCCTGCTGCTAACTTCGTACAGAGCAGCCTGAAGGTAGAAAAGGACGACCCACTCTTCGTATGGCCTATCCCACAGCATGAGCTGGAGGCACCGGGTTCGGAGATTGAGCCTAATGAAAGTAACAAATAAAATAAGGAGACGATCATGAAGAAAATAATGATGGGATGTTTGGCAGCCGTGGCTGTACTCATCGCTCTTGCGAGCTGTTCGCAGGATTATACCACCTATTCGGGTCCAAGTCATATCATGTTCTCTGATACGCTCTATCAGTATGCCGTGCAGGAAACCAACGAGGTTTTCAATGTTCCTGTTTCGGCTACCGAGAAGGTTGATTACGACCGCACCTTCGGCGTGGAGGTTGTAGATAAGCAGAGCAATGCCATCGAGGGACAGCACTATCGCATCCTCAACAACACCGTTACAATCAAGGCGGGCGAGATGGTAGGAAACGTGCAGATTCAGGGTATCTATGATAACATCGGCAAGACCGACTCTCTGGGCTTCACCCTGAAGCTGGTGATTCCGGAGAAGTATAACTGGACAGAGCTTTACAAGGACTACACCCACGTGGTGATGCAGAAGTCTTGTCCTTTCGATATCCACAACTTCTCTGGCTGGTGCATGGTAACATCTACCTTCTATAGCCAGTACTTGAACAACGTAACCAACCGTCTGATCAAGACCGAGGTAGTGGAAGGCGAGGAGAATACCGTTCTGCTGAAGGATGTTTACTACAAGGGCTACAACCTGAAGTTGAAGTTCAATACCGATAACATCCTGGAGCCAAAGGTAGAGATGGACGATCAGATAGCCGGTGAGACCGGTGAGGCGTTCGGCACCATCTATGGAGATGGCAAGTTGCGCATCTGCCAGCCATCTTTCTACACCTCTTATTATAATACCTGCCAGAACTATGTATTGCAGTATGTCACCATGAGTGTTGACAACAAGGATGGTTCATCCTTCGGCACCGTGGGCACCTTCATCACCATGTATGAATGGATCAGCGATGCAGAGGCAGAGAAATTAAAAGAACAAGGATATTAAAAACAGAATAAAGTAAAATGAAAACATTGATTTCAAAATATTGGCTCGTACTCATGGCGCTGGTTTCAGTGACCCTGTTCACTGCTTGTTCCAGCGATGACGACGATGCCGTAAACCCTGTGTTCCCACAGGTACAGACTATCGCAGGTGCAGCTGGCGACGAACTAGACTTCACCTTCGATGCCAACGAGAACTGGAGCCTCGCTTCTTCTGCCATCTGGTGTAAGCTGGCGCAGGGCGAGAATGCTGATGCCTTCGTGCTCAATGGTACAGCAGGCAAGCAGACCCTCAAGGTAAAGATTACGGCAGATGATGCCAGCAAGGATATGAGCGTGGCTCAGCTCTTCCTGACCATGGGTGGTCAGAAGGTTGCCATCGCTGAGGTAAAGCGTTCGGCTGCCGGTTATGAACTCAAGGTTTACGATGAGTTGGGCAACGATATCACCGAGACAGGTATTACCGTTGGTTACAAGGATATCGCAGGTCAGCCTATCTACAACAAGTTCTCTGTCAAGGCAAACTATCGTTTTGCTGTTACCAACACTCCTGCCTGGGTAGAGTTGGAAGGCGGCTTCCTGGTAGGTACACCTAACAAGCCAGCCGTAGGCGGTGCAGCCTTCAAGGAGAACCAGGGCGTGAGCGCCAAGTATGCCATTGCCAAGGATGCCAACTACACCGTTACCTTCTCTTCTGAGGATGGCAAGGCTGCCGTTACCGTACCGGTTATCTATAATGGTATGACCACCAACACCATGGATGTTACATATCCTACCGCTTCACAGTGGGCAGTATGGAATGTATCTCTGGATGGCAAGGTATTCACCCAGAACGGTTCAAGCCTGAATGGCGAGACCACCAACGCGTTTACTTTCCACAACTTCGTTCCTTTCACCCTCAAGACCTTTGGTGATGCTTATCAGCTGGTAGTCTTCGAGAACAAGGAGAATGGTTTGTTCGAGGATGCTTCCGGCGCTGTGAAGCTGCAGGGTGAGAAGGGTGATGTGAAGCTCACAGTTGCTCCATTGGGCAGCGGAAGCCGTGAGTTCCTGGTCTATGCTTTGCCACAGAGCGTGTTCGAGAGTCTGGAGAATGGACTCGACGGAATGCTGGAGGATGACTTCATGACCGTGAAGAGCGATTACGACCGTTACTTCCTGATGGACATCGTACAGAAGGAGGACAAGAAGGGCGAGTCAGCTGTTATTGCTCCTATCGTAACCAGCATGGGTATGGAGGCAGATTGCGCCTTGACAAGCAATGCCGATTATAAGATGTATGCCGAGGGCTTCTTCAGCTATACTGGCAACGAGGTATTCGAGTCAACTGTTTATGGTGGCTATGTAGCCATCTATCCACAGATCGACGGATGGAATCCTGGTGATGGTGCCTCTGTTGTGATTTATGATGGTGCAGGCAAGATGATGGATACCTACGAGGTAGGACAGGACGAGAAGGGCATCTATGTGGGAATGAACGTAGATGGACTCGCATTCCCTATCTTCGCAGGATTCAACGATGCCCAGGGCGCTTGCAAGCGTGTAGTCTTTATCAATAATATGGGATTTAGAAGCAAGAGAAAGTAATGAAGAAATTCAAAAGATATAGCAAGGCATTCCTGTTGCTCCTGGTTGCAATGATGACCCTGGTAGTGACAAGCTGCTCCGACGATAACACCGAGGGCTGGGACGGCACATACGGTTATGTGCAGTTCATGCTCTCCAAGAAGGTTTCGTCGAGAGCCACCCGTGCCGCTGCCATCGATAAGCTTGAGAAGCTCGGCGATGCCAAGAAGATCAAGGTGGTGATGGAACATGACGGTACAACCGTATCGCAGACATTGTCGCTCAATGCCTACAATGCTGAGAATGCGGAGTATGGATTGAGAAGTGATAAGCTGCAGCTGGCATCAGGTTCTTACACCATCATCGGTTTCTATCTCTATGATGCCGTAGATGAGGAACTGCTTGCCTCTTCTGCAGGCGAGACCTTCACCGTTGTGGGAGGCGGCTTGACCAAGCAGGACCTGATGGTTGAGACCGTAGAGCGTGGTAAGGTGCAGTTCGACCTCATCAAGCAATGGGAGAAGACCCGTGCCGGAAAACAGGAGTATCTCTTCTCCAGCATCCGCATGATTGATGTGAGCGTAACCAACCTCTTCACCCGTGAAACCTTCACCTTCGCCAACCTGAAGGTGAAATACAAGGAGGGAAGCAAGGAGAATCAGAATCCGGACAACGAAGACGATAAGTATATGGATGTGGCTACTGCCCATTGCGATTCTACCGTATGGCTCCCGGCAGGTACCTATCAGGTTACCTCTTATACTACATACGGCAAGACCGGCGCGGTGAAGACTACCTACGAGACTCAGCCGGTAAATGGCGAGGCTTTCGTGGTAACCGACAACAAGCTTACAGACAATGCCCAGGTGCCTATCCTCCTCTCTGAGACCAAGGAATACATCAAGGACTACAAGGCCTTGAAGGCTATCTGGGAATCTCTGCAGGGCAAGGACTGGAGTTTCTATGGTGATGCTACCTTCCACGGTGCCAACTGGAACTTCAACAAGGAACTCGATATGTGGGGTGAGCAGCCTGGCGTTACGCTTAACAGCAATGGCCGCATCATCGGTCTGGTCATCGCTGGCTTCGGTGCCAAGGGTATCGTGCCTGATGCCATCGGTCAGCTGACAGAACTCCAGGTGTTGAACTTCGGTTCGCACGACGAGAAGATTGGGGCCAACCTCTTCTCCGCCTACGATGCCAGCAAGTTGGATGCCGCTCATAAGATGGCAATGCGTCATGATTATGAGAATAAGTTCCTGAAGTATGACCCACGTGCCCACATGTCGAAGATGATCGTGGAGAGTTTCAACTCTGATAGCAAGAATGCCAAGAACTTCATCAAGAAGGATTCCAGAATCCAGCTGAAGGATGCTCAGATTGGTTTGACCACCAACAAGATTACAGGTATCTCGAAGGCAATCTATCGCCTGACCAAGATGCAGCAGTTCTATATCGGTAACTCACCAATCACTGCGGATGAGGTTTGTACCAAGTTCTACGATGATGAGAATTCAGAGTACCATCGCTTTGCCGAGGAATATACCGAGGAGGCATGGGACAAGATGACTACTCTCACCGACCTGGAGCTTTACAACTGTCCTAAGCTGACCCGCCTGCCGGATGTGTACTACAACCTGCCGAATATCCAGGCGTTCAACCTGGCACGTAACAAGGGTATCAAGGCAGCTCAGCTGCGTGACGACTGGGAGCAGATGGCAACCAGCAAGATAGGTAAGACCCTGCAGATTCTCTATCTGAGCTATAACAACCTGGAAGAGTTCCCTGCTACATGGGCACTCCGCAACATGGTGAAGCTGGGCTTGCTCGACCTTGCCAACAACAATATCAAGAAGGTGCATCCATTCACCAAGGAGGTCATGCTTTCATCACTCTATCTCAACAATAACCAGATAGAGGAGATTCCAGCCGACCTGTGCGGTTTCTCAGAGAATACCGAGAGTCTGAACTTCTCTTATAATAAGTTGAAGAAGATCCCGAACATCTTTGATGCAAGCTCTGTACACGTGATGGGTTCTGTAGATTTCTCCAACAATGAGATTTCGGGTGTGGATGACGCAGGCGGTTACAAGGGTATCAATGCCTCAACCGTATCGCTTGCCAACAACAAGTTCAGCAAGTTCCCTTCAGAGCTGATTGCTGCCGGTTCGCCAATCATCACCCTTGATCTGAGCGGCAACCAGATGACCAGCATCCCTAAGGGTTCTATCAAGGGTAAGTATGCTTATCTCTTGCAGGTGATGGACTTCCGCTTCAACAAGTTGACAGCTCTCTCTAACGACTTCTTGAGTGATAACATGCCATACATCACCAACATCGACCTGAGCTACAACTGCTTCAGCGAGGTTCCTACCCAGCCATTGAACAGTGCCAACCTGCGTGCGTTCGGTATCAACCATCAGCGTGATGCCCAGGGCAACCGTCCTCTCCGCACATGGCCAACAGGTATCACCAAGTGCCCAAGTCTGATTCAGTTCCAGATTGGTTCCAACGATATCCGCAAGGTGGATGAGACATTGACCTCTCACATGTATATCCTGAACATCTCAGACAACCCTAACATCTCTATCGATGTAACCAGTGTCTGCGCATACATCAAGGCAGGTTTGTACAAGTTGTTCTATGACAAGACCCAGGACATCCGTGGCTGCGATGCATTGGATCTCGAAAATTAAACTATAAGGAAGTAAGATAATATGAAATATATTAAGAAACTTACATGGCTCCTCGTTCTCGGTGCCGGTCTGATGACCGCATCCTGCAGCGACAATGATGATGTGGAAATCCCTGGTGGACTCGCCATCGACAAGGAGCAGATAGAAATAGGAGTTGAGGGCGGAAACGAACAGCTCGCCATTGCTGCCTCTCAGAACTGGGTGGCTAACGTGGATGAGCCTTGGCTGATGCTCACTCCTGCCAATGGCGTGGGTTCTACTACTGCAACTGTGGTAGTTGACTCTACTCTGATGAGCGGACGCCGTACTACCGATATCGTCTTTATCGGCGATAACGGTCAGCGCCGCACCGTTTCCGTAAAACAGTTTGGTTATGGTAAGCAGATTGACATCAAGGAACCAACTGTAGAAATCGAAAATTCAGAATCATACGATAAGCGTGCTTTCGAGAGTTTGATTTCTGCCAATGTGGAATGCAAAATCGGTAAGATAGAGTATTCTTTCGAAGGTGACATGACTGATGCCGAGAAGGCAGAGAATGAGAAAGAACGTGAAGGCTGGCTCCTGAATAAAAAGGATGAAGCTAAGCTGACAGGTACTAATCTGGGTATCGTGCTCGACCGCAAGGCGCGTCCTCGCAGCGTGAAGTTCAAGTTCCGCTGGAATATGAACATCGTTCCTGCTGTGCGTGTGGCTAAGGTTCATCTCGTTCCTGTGAATGCAGAAGATGAGCTTGTGGATGCTGACGGCAACAAGACGGATGATGTGATCCTTACCGTTCGCCAGGCTGCGGCTCCTAAGATTGAGGATACCCGTGCCGGAGATTCCCTCTCGGTCATCATGATCAATCAGAAGCTCAACAGCATGGCTACTTACGATACAAGCGACAACATGCGCAACTGGAGCAGCGTAACCCTCTGGGAGGCTACCGATGCCTTCGTGAAGCAGCACCCTGAGGCTGTGGGACGTGTGCGCAGCGTGAAGTTCAGCATGCTGAATCTCAAGCCGGGCGAGACTCTTCCTAAGGAGGTGAAGAACCTGAAGTACCTGGAGAGCTTCTCTGTGGCAAGTAATGACAATAACCAGCTTCGAGAGATGCAACTCGGCGAGGACATCTGCGAGCTGGCTTATCTCAAGCATCTTACCGTACAGGCGTTCGGACTGGTTAAGTTGCCTGCGGGCTTTAAGAAGTTGGGTAAGTCACTGGAAAGCCTCAATCTGGTAAGTAACAACTTCAACAGATTGTCGGATATCACCAAGGTGGTGAATGCCCAGAACTTCCCTCACCTCACAGAGCTGATTCTCTATGCACAGCGCCGTTCCGATGTCTGCATCAATATGAGCGGATTGAACAAGAATAGCGACGGCAACTATATCTACAATACTTATCCTATCGGTATGTATGGTAATATCAGCAGCGAATATTCAGAGCGCCAGGCATTCCTCTCGCTTCTTACCTGGGACAACCTGAGAGCCCTGGAGCTTTCTTACTGTTTCCTGGAGGGCGAACTTCCTACCGATGAGGAGATGGACGAGGCCTTGGAGGCTGCCGGAAAGCCTACACGCTATACGGCTGCCGACTTCTCTACCAACAAGGCAGAATGGCAGGATAAGCTGGTGGGTGATACCTGCAAGTGGTTGCTCTCTAAGTGGAACAACCCTGTAACCTGCAAGCAGAAGGATGGCACCATCGTTTACAAGAATGTCTATCCGATGTCTGTGCCACGTGTGTTGCCTAAGTGCCGCTCTCTGGCGCTCAACCTCAACTTCTTCACGGGTGCGGTGCCTAAGTGGATTCTGTTCCACCCTCGCATGGTGCTGTGGAGCCCTGCCACCATGGTATTCAACCAGACGGAACGTGGTTTCAACACAGAAGGTAAGGCTGCCGGATTCTCCAACATGGCAGAGGATACCTATAGCGCAGAGTACTACTATGGCTCTAAGGATCCAGGTTCCAAGTGGGAAGTGAAAGGCGTAGCTTATCCATTGTACTACCGTGCCTACGTGGCTGCCGGAGATGAATCTGGCGAAGAGGCACTTGCCAAGTACAAGAGAAGTAGAAAAGTAAGTAGATAATTAATATAGAAGCAAACAATGAAGAAAAAGTTTTTCTATATAGCAATGGTCGCTTTGGCATTGACAGGCTGTTCTGACAGCCTGTCAACCATCGACTCTTCTGAGGGCAAGGCAGACATCACCATCCCTTCTGATGCAGAGGCTGGTGAGTTGCTCATCAAGTTTGCCCCAGAGATGAGCAGCATTCTCGACCAGGCGCAAATGAGCAAGACTCGTTCTGGCAAGGCTACCCGTTCGGGTATTCCTTCTACCGACGAGGTGCTCGACATCCTGGGAAGCTACAGCTTCGAGCGTGTCTTCCCTGTTGATGCAAACACCGAGGCTAGAACCCGTGAGGCGGGACTCCACCTCTGGTACACCGTGAAGTTTGACAAGAGCACCGACCTGAAGGCTGCCGCTGAGCGCCTGAAGCAGTTGGGCGAAGTTACCAAGGTGCAGACCAATGGTCGCATCAAGCGTGCCTACAATACCGATAGCAAGCGCATCTATCTCAGCGACAAGGCGCTTCAGCAGAAGGCAACCCGTGCGGCTGCATCTGGTGAGCCTAACGACCCAGGCTTCGCTTATCAGTGGCACTATCGCAATCTGGGCGCCGGCAACTATGGCTTCGAGAATCTCAACGATAATCAGGCTGGTGCTGAGGCTGGATGTGATGTGAATGCCGTTGAGGCTTGGAAAACCTGCGTAGGCGATCCTTCCATCATCGTGGCTGTGCTCGACGAGGGCGTGATGTACACTCACCCTGACTTGGCGCCTAACATGTGGTGCAATCCGGGAGAAACTTCCCAGGGGGCGAAGGCTGATGGCGACGGAAACGGTTATGAGGGCGACCTTCACGGATATAACTTCGTAGAGGAGAGCGGAAACATCACCTGGTCGGATGCCAATGATTCTGGTCATGGTACCCACGTAGCTGGAACCATCGCTGCTGCCAACAACAATGGTATCGGCGTGAGCGGTGTGGCTGGTGGTGACGGTACTCCAGACTCCGGTGTCAAGATCATGTCTTGCCAGATTTTCTCCGGTCAGAACAGTGTTACCTTGGCAGGCGAGGCGAGAGCTATCAAGTATGCAGCCGATAACGGTGCAGTCATCCTGCAGTGCAGCTGGGGTTACAACTCCTCTGAGAGTAGCGAGCTGAGTGGTTACACTCCTGGACCTGCTACCGAGAAGGAATGGGCTGAGACCTATCCGCTGGAGAAGGAAGCACTGGATTACTTCATCAACAATGCAGGTTCGCCAAATGGTGTAATCGATGGCGGTATTGCTGTCTTTGCTGCCGGTAACGAGTATGCGGGCAATCCTGCATTCCCTGGTGCTTACTCCAAGTGTGTGAGCGTAGCATCGCTGGCTGCCGATTATACTCCTGCCTGCTATACCGACTTCGGTTCGCTCGTAACCTTGAGTGCTCCGGGCGGTGACCTGGAATACTATGGTAAGATTGGTGAGACTGAGGATGAATATTGGGCTGAGACTGGTGAACAGAAGGGTGCCGTGCTCTCTACTTTGGTAAAGAACGGTCAGCCTGCATACGGTTATATGGAGGGAACCTCTATGGCTTGTCCTCACGTATCGGGTGTGGCTGCCTTGGGTCTTGCCTATGCTGTCAAGCAGAACCGTCACTATCGTGCTGCCGACTTCATCTCCCTGATGAAGAAATCGGTGAAGGATCTGGATAGCCATTATCAGAATGGTGCTACCAAGACTTATTACATGAACCATACCACCGTGGGTGCTTCGCCTGAGACCATCGAGCTTTCCAAGTATATCGGCAAGATGGGTGCGGGTCTGATTGATGCGGCTCAGCTCTTGAACGGCATCCAGAACAAGGAACTCAGCTCGGAGATGAAGCTGCCTAATATGTATGTGGGTATCGAGAAGACTACTTCTCTCAACCTTGCTGCTTATTTCGCAGGTCAGACCGAGGGCTACTCCTGCTCGGTTGCCAATACCAGCGTGGCTTCTGCTACCGTAGATGGCAAGATGCTCTTCGTGAAGGGTCTCGCTGCGGGTAGTACATCGCTCACCGTAACTGCTGCCGACGGTACCAGCCAGACAGTGGTAGTAACGGTTCGTAAGAGTGCAGGCAACAATGGTTGGATGTAATCGGAGAGAGAGTTTGATAAAAAGGATTACTATATAATAAGGTATAAAGGATATGAAGAAATTTGCTTTCATGATGTCGCTGTTTCAGGCTTCGGTTCAGACAGTGCTGATGGCTTTTCTTTTGGCTTTGCCAACAGTGGCGAATGCCCAGAAAGAATTGTTGAGGTTTGAACATCCGCTTATCGATGCTGGTACGATGACCGAGGACGATGCGCCTCGCACCTTTACCTTCGTGGGTAAGAATGTGAGCAAGAAGATACTGCACATCACACAGGTGAGAACCACCTGTGGATGTACCAGTTCTTATGTGAAGGGCGATGTGATGAAGCCGGGCGATACCTGTCAGGTGCAGATTACCTTCACCCCGAATCGCTATCCGGGCACTATCAATACGGGGGCTTTCCTCTATCTGAAAGAGGTAGAGGGTCAGCCAGCCGTGAAGCTTGCCTTGACGGGTAGGGTATTGCCGGGAGCCGATATGTGGGCTCGCTATCCGCATAAGATGGGGGCTCTGCGACTGAAGCAGGCGAAGGCAAGTATCACGGAGGTGAAGCCGGGCACACAGCCATCGGCTCGCATCCTCTGCGGCAACAGTGGCGACAAGCCGCTCCGCATCACCAGTCTGCTTCTTCCGCCTTATGCCCGTCTAACCACGGAGCCTGAGGTGCTGGAGCCGGGTGATGAGGCTGATCTCGTTATCACCATCCTTGCGGATAAGATTCCTGCAACGATGCCTGAAACCTTCATCTTTCCTGTTATTCTGGAGGGGCTGGATGCCCGCCCGTCCGACAGGACTATACAGGTGAGTGTATCCCGTATTAAATGATGACAGAGTCTGGACATCATTGATGCCAGAACCTTATCATAAGTAATCCATTCATTCATAAACAAGAAAAGATAAAGACAATGAAATATTTAAAGAAACTCTTCACCCTCCTGGTGATTGCCTTGTTTGCCTGCGGCTTTGCAGCCTGCAGCAGCGATGATGAGGAACCGGAGGAGCCTGCACTGGAGGTAACTCCTGCCAATCTTCATGGCACATGGAAGTTGGTGGAGTGGAACAATGGTGAGCAGGTGCCTGAGGGTACTTACTGCTACATCGTGTTCAACCGCAAGGAGCAGACTTTCGAGATGTATCAGAAGTTTGACAGTATGTATGGCCGCCATATCACGGGTTCGTTTGCCATCAAGAACGATCCTTACCAGGGCTACATCATCAGCGGAAGCTATGATTACGGCATGGGCGACTGGAACCAGAGCTATCTCGTAACCCGCCTTCTGGCTTCGGGTTCAATGATCTGGACCGGCAAGGATGATGCCACCGATGTCTGCCGCTACGAGCGTTGCAGCGAGGTGCCAGCCGAGGTTATCAAAGAATCGAAAGATTTTTCAGAATAAAGCCCGCCAGGTGCTCCGGGGGAATCTATCATAAATTCTTCCCCAAACGCCCTGAAAGGGCAGAAACTCTTAGCCCAGGGCAGCGCCCTGGGGAACAAGCACTCGGCAAAGTCGCCCTGTAAGGGCAAAAGCATAATTCAAAGAGCGAATAATCAGCAAACCATGCTGATTATTCGCTCTTTTTTTGTATCTTTGCCCTCGAACTTTTCATCACTCTCAAATGTAGAGGATAGGTTCAAGGAATAAAGTATAAGGATTAAAGTTCAAACGATATGTTGCCAATATTAACGATTACAGGTTCCGATAGCACCGGTGGCTCTGGTGTGCAGGCGGATATCAAGACGATATTCGAATTGGGAGGTTATGCCGTTTCGGCGATAACCAGCATCACCGTGCAGAATACCCTGGGTATCCAGGAGTTCTTCGATATTCCTGCCGAGATTGTTTCCGGACAGATAGAGGCAATCATGAACGATATGCAGCCCAACATCGTGAAGGTGGGAATGATACGCAAGGTAGAGACGCTGAATGTGCTCATCGATGCCTTGACCAAGTATCGTCCCGAACACATCATCTATGCTCCTTCCATCTGGTCGAGCCAGGGCGATGCGCTGATGACCGAGGATGTGGTGAGCCAGATCAAATACCGTCTGCTGCCGCTCTGTTCGGTAGTCGTGGCGAGAAAGAAGGAGAGTGATATCATTCTTCAGAATTCCCGACTCCTGGAGCTTGCCGAAAAGCAGGGGCTCAGGATTTACCGGCTCGATAATGCCAATTCGCATGGTCTCATCAACCGCTTCTCTTCTGCCCTAGCCATCTATCTGAATCAGGGCAAGAAGATGGAGGAAGCGTTGGCGATGGCGCAGGATTTCATCAATATAGAACTGGCTAGGGAGAGTAATCTGCAGGGTAGGAGTTCCGATCTTTACAACCAGTTTATCTCGCAGGTGAATAACTTCTGCCGCACCTATAGCGATGTGCATTTCTATGCCGATCAGCTGAATGTGAGTGGCCGCTATCTAGCGCAGGTTACCCGTCGCATCTCCGGCAAGACGCCGAAGGCAATCATCGATGAATACATCGTGAAGGAGATAGAGCGCGAGCTTTCTACCACCACGCATACGGTGCAGGAGATAGCCAACACCTTCGGCTTCTCATCCCAGGCTCATCTCACCAAGTTCTTCAAGAAGATGAGAGGGGTCACGCCTTCTGCTTTCAGGCAGAAAGGCTGAAAACAGGTGGTTTTTGACCAAAAAGTTAAAATAATTAAGTTAAATTAGGAACACGGACAAATTGAATTTGTCCGGCTCTTTTGTCTGGGTGCTTGTAAAGGCTTAAATGTTAGTAACTTATAAGATGCCGGACAATTTGTCCGGACAAATTCAATTTGTCCGTGTTGTTTTTTTCTTTGCTTTTTAACTCTATGTTTTTCTTCTCGGAACTCATAGACTTAGGAGCCATAAAACTATGAGTTGGTTTCGTTAACATAATGCCTCCTGGCAACCAAAGCGTGAGATTCTGTTATCTGATGCAGAAAGGTTGGTAATGCGAAAATACTACTATTATTTAGACCCCCTTTTGTTATAAACATAATATATATACCTGATAATCAGTTATATTGTGCTTTTCTGCAGACTTTGTATTTTAGACCCTATTTAGTTCTATTATTGAAAAATATTTTGTATTTTTGCGCCCAAAATGTAATTATACTAAAATATGAGAAGAAGTATTTCGTTTACGATATTGTTTTTTGTGATGCTTTCAGTATTGGTATCATGTTATCAAAGTCATAAGAGAGAGTTGGACTTAGCTTATACGTTGGCAGAGTCTAAGCCAGATAGTGCTTTGGTCTTTTTGAACCGTATCAATCAAGGTAAACTCTCTGATGAAGATATGGCGAAGTATGCCCTCATTTATTATATGGCGCAGGATAAGTCGGGTTTGGATGTGGATAACGATTCCTTGATTCGCATAGCGTATGATTGGTATGGGAACCATCAGGACGATTCGCTTTATGCTTCATCCTTGTATTATATGGGAAAATACTTTTTGCTGAATGATAGTATGGAGCAGGCAAAGGCTTGTTTGGAGAAATCTTATTCTATTTCAGACAGTCTTCATAATCTGAGCCTGAAATGCTTGGCATTGGATAAGCTGATTGAAGTAGAAGAACAGCTGGCACCTTACAAAGCTTTGAACTATGCTAAAGCTTTGGTGAAGATGTATGAGTCCATGCCAAATGTATCTATATATAATAAGGTGGCTGCGCATTTGAGGTTAGGAGAGAATTTCTTTTTTGTTGGTAGTTTGAAACAAGCTTTGAACGAAGAGAAAAAGGCATATAGTTTGGCGATGTCTGTAGACGATAATAACTTATTGTCTTATGTAAGACAAAATCTAGCGAGTACATTTGAGGAAATGGGAGAAAAGGATAGTTGTCTGCTTTATGCTCGGCAAGCTTATGACTTGAATGGTAATGATAGATTTTCTTGTCAGCTGATGTTGGCTTCTGTTTATATCTCTGTAGATTCTATAAACCAAGCCTTTAGGTTGTTGAAACAAGCAATGCCAAAAACGGCAGAAGACCGCTATTCTGTGTTTTATTTTCAAAGTCAAGCAGCTATGAAAGCGCAAGATTTCAAGTCTGCTAAAAGTTTTAGCGATTCGGCGTACCATTATTTGGAAGATATGTATCGGACAGCATCCAAAGCCAAGATTTCCTATTATTCTTCTTTTTTGAAGAAAGAAAGTGAAAGGGCAAAAATGCAAGGAAAGGCAGAAGTGCAGCGATGGGTATTTGGATTGACCGTACTTTTATGCTTGATAATTATTTTGTTTGTCTTGTATGCTTATTGGTCGTATCGAAAACTGTCATTAGCTCGCATAGCTCATGAACAGGAAATATTCACCCAAAAGCAGCAAATGATGGAGAAATTACACCAAGAAGAACTCTCGCATAGGGATGTGCAATTGTCTGTAATGCGTACCTATTTACTAAAGAAGATAGAGGTTGTGGAAAAATTAAATTCGAGTGTTCCGAATGAGAGTAAGCATATTGTGCTTTCCGATAATGATTGGACAGAGTTAGAAGTCTTCTTAGATAGTGTAGAGGATTTGTTTGTGTCTAGACTAAAGAAAGAGCATCCTAATTTGTCCAATGCTGACGTGCGATTAATGATGCTGTTGCGTTTAAAGTTATCGCAAAAGACTTTAGCATCTATCTATTGTGTGAGTGAGAAAGCTATCAAGCAAAAGTTGTTCTTGTATAAGGATAAGGTAGGCATTAAAAATGAGCATTTTTCGCTTCGTAACTACATAGAAAACTTCTAGAGATAGGGGCTATATACTGCTTTTTAGACCTCGAAAATCAAAGCGGCAACTGTAAGTGCTTAGGGTTTAGAATTATATGCAATATGTGCGATGTTAAAGAAATAGACCTGGTTTATTAGGAATGTATTGGAAAAACGGATAATTTTGCAGCCGTGATTAATAACAATTTAAATGGCAAGGTTATGAAGAAAGTAAAAATGTTTGTTTTGTTGGCATTGAGTTTGTGCATTACTCTGTTGGCTACAAGTTGCAGTGAAGATGACCCTTCACAGGTATCTTTTACCTCACTGAATATGCTCGATGAGAATCATGGCAAGACCCTGTTAGGTGAAACGGGAGTTTATATAAACGGCTCGATGAATTTCCGGTCTGACAGTTGGCAAGTAGTTGATTGGGGAATCTCTTCAAGTTTTCCGAGTAAGACGAGTATATTCCATACGCATATAAACAAAAAGTTCTAATTTCTATAAAATTCCCATTGTGAATCATTGGATATTTGGTATTCCGGAAGAATAGCAAACCTACATCTTTTTTTACATAATAAACTGGGTTATAAATATTATGTGAGAAATGATGTAAAACGTTTGGCGGTTTGAGCAATTTTCGGTATTTTTGCACCGAGATCATTTTAATTTACTGAGCCTACTTTCAACAAGCCTTACTTTTTTAAGTGGACTCAGTAAATGACAAAGGTGATTTTTTAAACTTAAAGGTTATATTAATATGGTTGTTAAGAGATTTTTTATAAGTATATCCATGTTGCTCTTGGGTGCGCTTCTGTTGCAAGCTAAGAATATAATAGAAAGGAATATGGGAGCTAACAAAGGTGATGTTCCTGCAAACATTGCTATCCTTGATTCTGATAGTAGCGTTGTTACCAAAAACATGACTGGTATCTCGGATTCTACAGCAATCTCTCTATCTGATGTAGAGGTGATAGGGCATCGCAAAAACATAAAGTTGTCTGGTCATAATTTACTCGTAGACGTAGAGCATGATTCTATTCTTAACCATCAGAATGATATATATGAACTGATTGGTAAGGTTCCTGGTGTCTTACATTTAGGGAATTCGTTCAATGTGTTGGGTAAGGGAGCACCGGTCTATTATTTAAACGGGCGTAAGGTGAGAGATCAAAGTCTTATCGATAACTTACCAGTTGATCAAATCAAATCTTTAAAAATCGTTGCCATGCCAGGGGCGGATTATGACACGTCGGGTTCACCTGTGATTGATATAAAAACTAAGATTTTAGGAGATGGTGTGGCTTTTAATGCCATCGGAAATATCACTCAGGCAAAGCATTTGGCTTATAAAACAGGTTTCTCTTCAACATACAATTCTGGAAAATTTGATTTGTATGGTAAGTATTACTATAGGAGAAATAATGCTTCCGAAAGTTCTGATTATGATAAACAGGTATTAGCTGATACCATTTGGAATAAAATGCAACATATTGAAAGCTTGACGCATTCCGGTAGTCATACTTATTCTGCTGGTATGACTTATCATCTGTCTGATAAATCAGAACTAGGGATGCTTTATAGTGGAATGTATACGGATGGAAAGGTTGAGACTCAGGATACGTTTAGTGTAGTGCCAAATGCTGGACCTGCATATTATCTCTTTGATAAGAATAAATCCAAAAACAACCTCCTTACGCATCATGTCAATATGTATTATGATGCAAGTTTGAATCATGCCTGGCATGTGAGTGTAGTGATGGATTATATTTCTAAAGCATCGAACACTAATTCTGCTTTAAAGGAAAATCATATAGGTACGAGTTCTGAGGTTTCATATATGGGACATTCTAAATGGAATGTCCTGGCTTCTAATTTCCATGCTACCCATGATTTTGGAAAATGGGGCACTATGGGTATGGGATATGATTTCAGCTATAGTGAGGGAGTAGACAAGATAGATTATGAACGGTTGAAGTTCGATGGTCGCTTTGAGAATAAGGAAGTTAAAAATGCTGTATTTATCAACTACGAATTACCCTTGGGGGACTTTTCCTTGAGTACAGGAATACGTTATCAAAATCTATATTCCCGTCGGAAGAATGAAAAGGCGTCTGTGATTGAGACGCATAGTGATAATACATTCTTGCCATCGGTAACCCTAAGCTATAGTCATGGATTGTTGGTGCAGAATCTTAGCTATTCGGTAGGAACAGAGCGTGCTAATTATGCAGATATGAATGATAATGTGACGTATGTGAACCGTTATGAGCAATCTAAGGGTAATAGTCAGTTGAAGACAGCCATCACTCATAGCTTGTCTTATCTGTTGATGTATAAGTCTTTGTTTCTTACATTAAATTATGATTATGTTTATCGTCCATTATTGCCGGTGATTTATTCTTTGGAAGGTAACTCGGCAGTAACGGTTTCGTCACAAGATAATTTGTCGCATCGTCAAGCTTTGTCGGCGATGTTGAATTGGCGTAATACCTATAAATGCTATACAGCATCGTTGACGGGATTCTTTCAGAAGTCAATTATGCATTATCCGGGTATTGATGGAACAACATTTCATGATGGACATCCGTCGACAATTCTTAATTTTGATAATGATTTCAAGCTTCCTAAGCATTTTCTGCTCTCTCTGTCTTGGCAACAAGTCTGGGGTGGATACATGGAGTCGATAAATGTAAAATCATCTTCTTCTGTCAATTTGAGTATCAAAAAATCTTTCTTGAACGATAGATTGCGGTTATCATTAGATGGGTATGATATTTTTAATGGAGATAGAAATCGTGCTTGTAGGCAGATTTATAATGTTAAATCTAGTTTTAATACAAAGTATGAAACTCGAAAAGTAGGATTGACGTTAACATATCGTTTCCATAAGATAAAAGAAAGAGAGAATCAAACATCAGCTAAGGTAGAAATGGAGCGACTTGGTATTCCGGAAGAATAGACTTTTCTTTGGTTTTCTAATAAAACTAAAAGGCGTTTGATATGGAATAAAAAGAAAAAGAATCAGATAATATAGAGTTGAAACTTCTTGATATCCAATCAAAGTCCAATTCTATTTCATATCTTTCACTTCGGATGATGTAGCCTTTCTTGCTTGTAGTCTAAATCATAAGTCGCTATGATATCTTCTATGGCGAGTTGGACTACATCCTCGTATTTACCAGCTACCAAGTTGTTCCAAACTGCGAATGAAAGCTATTGAGCCAAGTTTAAGCGGATTTTCCATAATCGAATTTTTTCGTAACGAAACTTTTCGCAAAGATACGAAAAAATAAAGATGCTCAGATGATAAAACCCTTAAATTATTATTGTTTAATAGTTTTCGGATAGAAAGTCAAGGTTTTACCTATTTATATCAGTTTTAAAGGAAAGCTTCCTGTAGATTGCTCTTTGCCGCTCAATCTGTGTAGAGCTTTGTATATTTCGGAATATGGCTTATACTTTTGCGAATCTCTCTTTATACAAAATGACTCAATGTTTGTAGAAAATGGAACTTTTTTCTGCTGTTTCGACGAAAAGTGTTTCCTTTGCAGCCGTAAATAGATAAAATTAAAAGAATTATGGCAGAAAATAGACAAGAATTGAACCGCAACTTGGCTCAGATGCTCAAGGGTGGTGTGATTATGGACGTAACAACTCCAGAACAGGCAAAAATCGCAGAGGCAGCAGGTGCATGCGCAGTAATGGCGCTGGAACGTATTCCAGCTGATATCCGTGCAGCAGGTGGTGTTTCTCGTATGAGCGACCCTAAGATGATTAAGGGTATTCAGGAGGCTGTTTCTATCCCTGTAATGGCTAAGTGCCGCATCGGTCACTTCGCTGAGGCTCAGATTCTTCAGGCTATCGAAATCGACTATATTGACGAGAGCGAGGTGCTCTCTCCAGCAGATAACGTTTATCACATCGATAAGACTCAGTTTGACGTACCATTCGTTTGTGGTGCCAAGAACCTGGGCGAGGCGCTCCGCCGTATCGCTGAGGGTGCTACGATGATTCGTACCAAGGGTGAGCCAGGAACAGGTGATGTGGTTCAGGCTGTTACCCACATGCGTATGATGCAGAGTGAAATCCGCCGCTTGGTTTCTATGAGCGAGGATGAACTCTACGAGGCTGCCAAGCAGTTGCAGGCTCCTTACGACCTGGTGAAGTATGTTCACGAGAACGGCAAGTTGCCAGTGGTAAACTTCGCTGCCGGTGGTGTGGCTACTCCAGCTGATGCTGCCCTGATGATGCAGCTCGGTGCCGAGGGTGTATTCGTAGGTTCTGGTATCTTCAAGAGCGGTAACCCTGCTAAGCGTGCACAGGCTATCGTGAAGGCTGTTACCAACTACAACGACCCTAAGATGCTGGCTGAGTTGAGCGAGGACCTCGGCGAGGCAATGGTAGGTATCAATGAGCAGGAGATTGCTTTGCTCATGGCTGAAAGAGGTAAGTAATGAGAATAGCTGTTTTAGCTTTACAAGGCGCTTTTGCTGAGCACAGACAGAAACTGGCTCAGTTGGGCGTGGATAGTTTCGAGGTTCGCCAGTTGAAGGATTGGGACCAGCCTAAGGATGGCTTGATTATTCCGGGTGGTGAGAGTACCACCCAGGCGAAGCTCTTGAATGAACTGGGATTGATGGAACCAGTGAAGGAGGCGATAGCTGCCGGCTTGCCTGTTTATGGTACTTGTGCCGGCTTGATTCTTCTTGCCAAGAAGATTGAGGGTGAGCCTAGTCAGCGCATTGCTTCGATGGACATCACGGCTTTGAGAAATGCCTACGGTCGCCAGTTGGGCAGTTTCTACATCGAGGCTCCTATGAAGGGCATCGAGGGAAATATCCCTATGACTTTCATCCGTGCCCCTTATATTAAAGAGGTGTGGGGAGATGCTGAGGTCTTGGCGGAGGTAGATGGTAAGATTGTGGCTGCCCGCCAGGGTAAGCAGCTGGTTACTGCCTTTCATCCCGAATTGAACGAAAGCCTGGAGATTCATAAGTATTTCCTGGAAATGTGCAAGAAGTAAAATTCAGGATTCTATTTGCAGAATCCATATCATAAAGCAAAAAGCCTTACGGAATCCCGCAAGGCTTTTTGCTTTTATAGTTTTACTCATTCTGAAAGTTCTTCTTATAACAACTCCGGAAGCTGGAAGAGCTTCACGCTGTTGCTGCCCTTGATGAGGATGTAATGGTCGTGAGGCTGGTTCGCCTTGAGCGCTTCCTTCACTTCCTCTACATTCTGGAACTTGCGGTAGCTGCATGGAATATCCTTGAACTCATCGCCTACCAGCCATACATTCTCCAGACCGGCTGCCTGCAACTGATCTACTACCTTCTGGTGCTCCTCGTGGCTCACTTCGCCGAGCTCGCCCATCTGTCCGAGAATCGCCATCTTATGAGGTACATCCATTACGCGGAAGTTCTCGATGGCGGCTGCCATGCTCGATGGGTTGGCATTGTAGGCATCTACCACCAGCTTGTTGTGCGCCGTCTCTTCCAACTGCGAACGGTTGTTGCTTGGGATGTAGTTCTCCAGGGCATGATCTATCTGCTGAGGCTTCACGTCGAAATGAAGACCGATGGTGATGGCGGCAAGCATGTTGTCGATATTGTAAGAGCCGATGAGATGAGTCTGAACCTCATGCCAGTCGAAACTCTCGGTGCGCCAGCGGAACTTCAGGAATGGAGCGCAGGAGATGACTTCTCCCCATACATCGCAGTTCTCATCCTTGCCGTAGGTGATGAGGCGGTTGATGTTGCGCTGCTCTGCCATCTGCATCAGGTGCTCGTTGTCGGCATTGATGAAGACGAGGGCATCGTTGGCTGCGAGGTAATCATAGAGCTCTCCCTTGGTCTTCTTCACGCCTTCGAAGCTTCCGAATCCCTGCAGGTGGGCACGGCCCACGTTGGTAATCATACCGCAGGTAGGCTCCACGTATTCCACGAGTTTCCGGATGTCGCCTGGATGGGAAGCGCCCATCTCTACAACGGCAATCTCATTCTCTGGTGAGAGACGGAAGAGCGTCTTTGGTACGCCTACATCATTATTGAAGTTACCCTGGGTGAACATCACGTTGAACTTCTCGCCGAGAACGGCAGAGACGAGTTCCTTGGTGGTGGTCTTGCCGTTGGTTCCGGTGATTCCCACTACGGGAATCTCGAAGTGTCGGCGATGCTCACGGGCGAGTTCCTTGAAGGTGGTGAGGCAATCCTCTACGAGGATGTAGCGCTCGTCGCCCTCCTTGGCATACTCTTTTTCATCCACAATCACATAGGCACAGCCTTTCTCCAAAGCCATGTCGGCAAACTTGTTGCCATCAAACGATGCGCCCTTCAAAGCCAGGAAGATGCTGCCCTCTGGGCAGTCGCGGCTGTCAGTGGTAATCACTGGGTGCGCTTGGTAAATCTGATAGAGTTCTGAAATATCCATAGTCTATAACTGTTGTTTTGAGTGCAAAAGTAATCTAAATTGTGGACATAACAAACAATTTTCCCAAAAAATGATGGTAATCTCGAATATTCTTTCTATTTTTGCAGAAATATTCGATGAATCTTTAGAAAGTGAGGCTCTTTATGGGTAGTAGAGATGAAAAAGATAAAACGAAAGTAAGGAAGGAAAAGCTGGCAGGCTATTTCTTTAATTTATCTCAGTTGACGTTTACTGGAACTGGGGTTGGTGGTATTGCTCCAATTCTGCAAGGAGAGTTTGGAGTTAAAAATTATGTAGTAATTATATTTGGTATAGTAATGACCTTCATTTTTGCGGGCATTGCTAATCGAATTTTAAAATATTAAGTTATGGAAGTTTACAATGGACTATTGTTTTTCTTTGTGGTTGGAACAATCATAGGTGGAAGTTTTCTTGCTTGGACTTACACAAAGCCCGGTAAAAAATGGCTTAAAGAATTGTAGAATTATGAGCTATTTGGCATTGTTCTTTTTAGTTTGCTGTATTATCGGTGGAAGTTTTTTAGCTTGGTTATATACAAAACCAGGCGAGAAATGGTTGAAGGAGTTATAATCCGATGGAATATACAATCAATATTAAGGGGCGCTTGATGGATTTGAGTACCCCTCAGGTGATGGGCATCCTGAACGTTACGCCCGACAGTTTCTACTCTGGCAGTAGAAAGCAGACAGAAATGGAGATAGCTCAGAGAGCTAATCAAATCATAGAAGAAGGTGGAAGCATCATTGATGTGGGCGCTTTCTCCACCCGTCCCGGTGCCGATGAAGTATCGGAAGAGGAGGAGGGAAGACGCCTGAAGTTCGCTCTCGACATCGTTCGCAGGGAGCAACCG
>ERZ1026878.216-NODE-216-length-47455-cov-8.225359_pt1 | contig 47455 bp, 64 predicted proteins | sample MGYA00380169_ERZ1026878 | MGnify/ENA primary metagenome ERZ1026878 (study PRJEB33269, sample SAMEA4719805) | human gut metagenome | biome: human-associated habitat; feature: organic feature; material: feces | place: Cameroon | collected 2013-10 ...
GCACCGTCATGGGGTGTCGGGGGTCGGAGGTTCAAATCCTCTCGTGCCGACCAAAAATACTTTTAAAACCAGCCTTTTATGGCTGGTTTTTTGTTTTAGAAAAATTTTGATGGCGAAACGATGGTGAAATGATGGTTTAACCATGCTTTAAATTGCTGGGCAATCATCATTACTCACTGTGTTAAGACTATGCGTTAGCACGCCAAAAACCTCCACGTTATCCAGCGCGTCGCCTTCTATCGCTTCACCATCTTCAGTTATCAATGCCGCCCCGTATAGCTTTACAAACTCGTTCCTGTTATCCATTCTTACCAGTAGCGTATCGCCCTGTTCTGGCCTCATGGCAACATTTATCACGGCCCATCCACATGACGTTTCTATTACCCTACAGTTTCCATCAATTCCGCACAGCAGATCGATGGTCAGCCGCTGTTCCTGGTAATCCATTGCTGGTGAAGGAAAGCCCATTAGAAAACCCTCCCCATGTTACGAAGTATCCAGTAACGATTATCGCTGTCGTCTGTAGTCTTGTCAGCGAAGTCAGGCTGGTATCGCTTTATCCATGCATTGGCATCTGTTCGGGTAAAGTGCCAGTTATGCTCCCTTAATTTTTCAATGAAGCTCTCGGTCCTAAGGTACTGGTAGCCCTTAGGATTTAGCTGTATTGCCGCAATAAACGCGACCTTTATGTCTGCTGTGCGTGGCATAATCACCTCACAAGATTGCTGTATGCATATACAGTATTATCAACCAATATAGAGATCAAGCGGTGACTGCAACGATAGAGGGGTGATACTATTCATTTCATTGATCCATATAAGAAATGACATGTTAATGAAGACTAAAATTCTCATCGCTGCTCTTGTGGCATCCATTTGCGTTAACGTTTATCAGTATTCCAATGATGAGCAGGCTGACAAGATTGAACCAAAGCGCCCTAGCGACATGCGCATTTTCCAGAACACAATGCTGTTCTTTAAAGAGATCAACGCCAGGCAAGCAGATGGAGATTACATTTTTTTTGGAGACTCATTAGTGCAGGGCATGAGCCCATATGCGCTTGGCATCAAGTATGTAAATATGGGTGTTGGTGGATATACCGTAAACTGGATCAATGCTTTACTTGAAAGGACAGACATTAAGAAATATAAAGCTGTCATCATTGAAGGTGGGGTGAATGATGCCTTAGGTGGGAAAGGTGTTGAGGAAACGAGAAAAGGATTCGAAAAATACTTTAAAAATGCCTCTGCGGCTGAAAAGTTCTACTTTGTTCAAACTATTCCAACAGTAGAAAATATGCATAAGGGCGGGAATAAACTAATCGACGAGCTTAATGCTTTCACAACCAAGCTGTGCAGTGAATATAGAAATTGTCAACTTATACCTGCGCCTAATGAGTTAAAAACAGAAAATAATCAAGAATATTATCTCCCTGATGGCATTCATCTCAATGATAAAGGGTATGAAGTCTGGACGAAACAGATAAAATCTCAAATTAATTAAAATTAGGCCGCATGGTGCGGCCTTAATTTTTTAAATTGCCGTCATAGAAACTGAGCCTGAACCATAAGCCGTTGACTCTAGTTCAACAGTATAATAGCCATTTTTTGCACCACCACTTACTGCGGTCCAGTCGAAAGATAGCGCCAGCCAGTATCCATTCTCGCTAGGATCAGTTACAAGGGTATCACCCAGCGACCTGATACGCCTGATGGGCTGATTTGGACCAACAGCATTCGCTGCATAGTTCACGGCCATATTTCTACCAATCTGCCTTGCGGTTATTGTCGGCCATGTTCCGCTTGAACTAACGACAGTGACAAGAAACTGGCTGTCATTGTTTATCTTTGTGAGAACAGCTTCAATATACCCGTTTCCATGCGTTCCTCCTTTAGCGTTGATCCGTAGCTTCGCCATTCCCGTATCAAGCATACTGACCCTATTATCAAGGGTGCGTGGGTGCAAGTCAGAGGGGAGAGGCAATTGAAGTGACGATAGAGAATATGCCGCTGGGGTGCTGCCCGGATTTCCTGTTATCAGATTAGGCAATTTCACAATGGTTGACTCTCTGAAGCCCTTTTGAACTCCGGTCACAGGCTGTGACAAATGAGCAGGTACAGGGCGTATGGTAATTCCCTGAACGCTTGCGTAGCCAGTTGTAGTGCCATCCAGTGCGTTAAAGATGGAAATGGTTTTCCATCCTCTTCCAACTAAATTTGCTGCACGCTTAGGAAGCACATCAAGCAAATGGTTATGCCTGTTTCTTAAAAATCGCCCCGTTGACTGCTGAGTATAAATATTCGCCCATGAACTGGAACGCTGAGTTGAATAGGGATAGGTTGCAACATTACCTGAATACCATCCATCGGTAATTATTGAAATTTGGTTATCTTCCCAATAACCGATGATGTCTACTTCGGCAGCTTCAGCATCAAGGTAAAAACTGAAAGTTGCCATCGCCGCAGCGTTAATTGGAAAACCACCAAGAATTCCTTGAAGAGTTGAGGATCTGTCATTATAGATAGTGACAAGATTGGAATACACATCATAGAAGCCCACCTGATCAGATTGCTTGCCTGGCCATGTATGTACCTCTGATGATATTTGCCTGCTTCCCTGAAGCAGCCCACCCCCAAGAAGCATTGAGATCATAGCTTCTCCAAGAATCGCATACCCTTTACTGTTAAAGTGAACTGCATCACTCTGTATTGCTCCGTACTGGCGGTTGTAAGCCACTTCATGCGCTGCAAAATATGCACATCCATATACGGAAGCAAGATTCCTAATTGACTCCCCCCACATTTGCCATAGAGGGTTACCTTCTCCATTTCCACCACTTGCAGGGCTACAAAGAACAACACCCATTCCCCAGTTGATAAGCCGGCGTATAAACAGTTCCATGTTTTGCATGTAGTAATCGTATGTCTGACTATCTGTATTTGCAGAGTCATTGATTGCATACATCAAGAAAGCTATGTCGCAGTTGGGGTTTGATTGCCAGGCGGGCTCATTGTAAGCGCGGTAAGCGGTATATCCTGACTTTGCACGTACAGTTACCGTCACAGGGCATCCAGACAAAATAGGAAGTGTATTCTTTATGGCCTTTGGATAAGTCATTGTTGCATGTCGGTAAGTATCACCGACTGATACATCATCATCTTCCGGCGCGATCGTATCTGATGTGTTTACATCATAGCCTGCTGTTATTGAATCACCCTGACATAGTATTTTGATACCAGATTTACGACGTAATTTATAATGAGAAGCAGTAAGGTTTCTGATATTTTTTGCACGATACTCCGCACTATCAAGTGCTATTAACCACTCTTGAACATTTCGACTATCAGAGGTGTTAACCAAAGTTGCCCCTGTTGTTTTTGCTAAATCCTTCCTAAGTAAATCACTTACATCAACTGCTAGCCATTTTCCTTCGCCTATACCTCCTGACGAAGAAGGAGTAGAACCAGAAGGTACTGTTTTAGGCAAAGTAGATAGGTCATCCCATCGGTACCACACACCGGTGGTCGTATCCTGAATAATATCGCCAGCTGAGTTAATTGTCGCTCCACCCTGAAAAGTCCCAATTGGATTAAGACCAAGATTCGCTAAAGCAATTTTGTAGTTTTCTTCCATACCATGCCAAGTTAAACGGTCATTACCCAATCTATCTGGCCATGTTTTATTATTTTGATCCAAGGATAGATGGTCAAAATTTTCAGCATTGTCGTATAAATCTCTAGGATCTTTTGACCCAAGTGGGTTATTGGTGGCATAAGTGGTCATTCTGGCTCCTGGAATAAAAAACCCGCCTAAGCGGGTTTGATAATTGTTTCGTTTAAGCGACATCACCGGGATATGTTGAGTCGTCAAACTGGTATTTAGCAGGGTTGTACTGAATGGCGGTAACATCATTTGTCCCGTCACTTCCGGGAGAGATTTCACCGATAAGCGCGTCATAACCCACGCGGGTTGATGAGCAAAACATCAGTCGGGGTGGTTCAACAGCAGGTTCGTCCATGATCCAACTCTCTGGAGATAACGCCGAATTGTTGGGAACAGTTAAAGTAAAATCATCAACCCTGGTTGGAACCAACAGCGCAGATGCAATTCCCTCCTGGTCACGAATAACCACGCGAGGGCTCGGGAACGTCCAGTCAGGAGCTTCGCTTAAAGAAAGGGTTATCGTACTGCTGTTATATGTCATTCCTTCAATCAGACAACTGAGCGTTTGATTTCCAGGTATGTCATCTGTGAATATGACCCGATCCATAAACTCATAACATAAGGCGTCCATTTCCGTTGATGTGTCATGAGAAAGGCGCTGCAGTTGGTAGCCAAGCAGCCTGCGCATCCCTATCCTGTAGGCCCTGTCCTGCGTTATCACACCATCAAGAGTGAAGTTTTCAACCTTCGTTGGAGTTGGCTTGCCCGGCAACCGGCACTGCACCGTTTCTTCCGCCCACGTCAAACCGTTAATATAGGTTACGTCCACGCCGTCATAATCATCTTCATTCGGCGCTTTGAATGATGTTGTCAGTTCGGCGGTTGTCTCCTGTGGCGTTATCATCCCAGTCCATGGTTTTACCCCTTCCCTTCCAGCTGAAGCCATCCCATCCGAAAGAAGGAAATATCCCATTCCTGCATTAGTGATTGTTTTAAGCATTTCCAGCGCAGATACCGTATCCGTTGTGGAGAAGTCGAAAGTCTCTCCTCTCGGGGTCCAGTATGTCGCTTCTAGTGCATCAATGGCCGACCTGTCTATTTCGCTATCCTGATATCCAAGCGATGTGAGAACGTGGTACAGCGCTGCGCTGATGCTTCTGTTTTCCCCTTCCGAATATTGGCGGGTTGGCGTAACGTTAACGCGTCGATCAGACTGAGCTCCAAGTCGGTTACCGGTTCTGATGCTCAAAGCGATAGTGGTTATATCGCGGTAGCTTACAGGACGCTTCGGTAATCTTGAGCGCAATGCCTGCCAGTAAACCTGGTCTCTCGTCGAGCCACCAGCAGGAGCCTCCTTGCGGCGCATTCTCACTTCATATTGCCCTGGCGATACATCAATGACTCGCGTGAAACCAATCTGGTCTTCAATGCTTCTGGTATAGCTCAATTCAATGGTTGTCCAGTCGGCGGCACCGGCAATACGATACTGAATAATGATATCTACCGTTTTGGACCTTTTTTTACCTTTGCTGTTGTACTTCGCCAGTCCATTCTGGAAGTTGAGATTTACCTCAATACAGTTTGTTGTTTCACCATCAGGGCAGCAAAGGAATGGCCCTACCCAATCATAATCATCATTGATGCCGGTTACAGAACCATCCAGGACAGTTCTCTGGATAAACCCTGTCCAGGTAAGATCGTCAGTTGTGACCGTGTTCCCGGAGGAATCCACAGTAACGAGCACCCTGCTGACAGTTATTGTCAGGCCTGAAATATCGATGATCTTATAACTGTAATCAGTCGGATAAAGCGTCAGCCTCTGGAGACCAACAGGTATTCCCGCAAACTTTGTTCCTGTGGCTGAGTCGTAAGCCAGACGGATGCTTGCTGGTACCGCAGCCGTTCCTCCGGTTGATTTAACACCTGCAGTGTCAACTGGGGAGCTTCCAAAAATAATGACAGGCAATGCACTGTGGGTGATTGAACCACCAGCAAATGGGCTGCTCAGCTCATCAATAACAACCCGACCAGAGTTATCTCGAGCTCTCAGTCCTGAGGCGCTTATCTGGCTGGTTATGGCATTAATAAGACCACTCATCGTGACATAGTTACTGGTGAGGGAAACTGTATAAGTCACGCTTTTCCATGTAATGGTGAAGGTCTGTGGATTGCTGCTGAAGTCATAAGTGGTTGGTGAAGCGCTGGCCGCTATGCTTGCCGTACTTCCTCCCACGCCGGGAACAGCCGGAACAGGTGCGCTGTATGCTGCAACAAACAGATCAAAGGTATCGTTGTTTATCTCAAGCGTCATGGCCATACCAACGACAGGAGCCATCTCAGATACAGAGCCATAAATGACGCTGTAACCGTTGTTGATGTCTATTGTGTAGGTGTCAGGCGCTTCGATATCAATGATTGTCCCGGCTGTCCAGGATGGCGGTATCTCTGTGTCTTCATCGCTGGATGATGATCCTATGAGCGTTACCGTGTTTGTGCTTAACAATAGCCCATCAGCTACGACGCTGACCGTTTCAGGGCCACTTGAACCAAGATCAAGCCCCGCAGTACCGGAGGTAGTGTTACCAACTTCTGGCGAGTTAAACCAGTTTTCCGTCCTGTTATCAGCTGAGACATCAGCACCTGGAGGGTAAATGGTATAAGACACATCCTCACCAAAAGCTGCAAATGGCGTATTACCGATGCGCATCTCTGATGCAGGAAGCAAGAATCTTCCCACGCCAACATTGACAAACATACTGGTAACCAAGTCTTTTTCATTAACGAAACGACTTACAGGCTGTACAACGTAATCTGGCCACACGCGATATTTGCCGAAAATTTCCCTGATAGGATCGCCGAGTTTTGCACCGTTAGCTTTTGCCGGGTTCAAGTCAATTTGATCACCATTTCCAGGCTGGCTGTAACCACCCGTCTGCATGTTACTCATCATGAAAATGGAGTAAGCAGCACTGGCAACGGCTACACCTACAGCAACCCAGGCAACAATTTCAAGGCCTGTGCCATATGGAACCGGATAAATGCACACGTCGCATTTTTCAGTAATAACCCGATTTGGCCATTCTTCAGGTGACACAGGCTCACCGTTTACTTCAACCACAACAGGATGCTGGCAGTCCAATTCCCAACCATCGACGTTTTCAGAAAACCACGCGGCAATGGTTAGCTCGCTGTGCTCATGTTTTTCGAGTGGCTCACCGGGTAATCTTGATGGGTATATTCTGATGGTCACTGATAATACTCCACCTTCAAAAATCGACGTTCAAACCGGGAAAGTGGAAGAAACGTCACGTTAGATTTCGGATTGCACTCAGCCGCGTAGAGTTCGCCACCAATATCAACAACAATGGCAACGTGCGTTACCATCCCAGCCGAATAACATGCAATTCCAGAACCGGGAACTGCCTCGCACCTGGTAAGATCAGACATGAGGTTTCGGGCTTCCCGGTCAAGCCCGTTATCATCCTTTGTCACCCCGGCGAACTCTGGCCACAGCGGAAGACCAAGGTCACGGCGGATTTCATTTACTATCCCGAAACAGTCAAGTTCAGGATAAACGCGCCCTCCCTTCAGCCAGGTGACTGAACGGTATTTATCAGGATCAAACATGCGGAAGTCCTTACGTCAGATAACGAAGACCAGGGAAATCAGGTAGGGTGTAACGATATCGTGGCCAGGCAGTGTCGAGGATGTTCATATATCCAGCAGTTATTTGAACTTCTGTTGCTGTCCACGAGCCATTCTTAATCGCCAGGGTGTAAGGCGGTGCCGCAGGCGATGAGAGATCAGTTGATACAAACCGGCGAAAGGTCAGGCTTGCGTTATTCAGATTCTCAAGGGCGTTTTTGATAGCAGTTGAAACCACACCATCAATATTGCTGATAGCAAACCTCAGATCCTGTGTGCCGTCAGCATTTCGTGCCGGAAGCGCGATATCAATCGCAGACCCCAGGAAGGTTGCCTTTTGCCCATTCTCAAGAGTGACGGTGATATCATCCCATCCACGCGTAAGCCAGTAATCAACCCCGCCTACAGTAACCTGAAGCGTATCAATGATTACCTCACTTCCACTGCTTGCGTAGAGCCTGTTCAGTATCGTCATGGTTCTGGCCACTCCCTGTTAAGAGCGAGGTCAATAATATCCATGCCAGCAATAAACTCTGGGAACTGACCCCACGGTGGCGGCAGAAGAGGACGCTCATATAGTTCTAGCTCAGCTGTGTACTGCCAGTAGTTCCCACCAATGATGTTTGGCCCCTGATAGATATCAGTAAACCGGCATACCTTTGGTGATTCACCACCAGGAGTACGAAGGTTCATATTGAACCATGCTGAACCATCAAAAATTGCATCCCGGAACCATGTCTCAAATATTTGCGCTTCTACATCCGTTAGTGTCCATGTAACACTCGCCATTGTTGGCGTTGATATGTATTGGCGACGTTGCCTGGCTCTCCCTGAGGTTAATGACGTTCTGAGTAATGGGCTTACAGGCTTTAATCCATACCCCTCCTGAAGAGGGACAGGAAGCGAGTCGTGCGGATAGTTGATATTGGTTGTGATAGCCATTAGCCCCTCTTCCTCGATGCAGTCCATCCACTATTCAGAGCTTTTGAAGCTTTCCCAGTCCCGGCAGACAGATCGTTGGCAGTCATCTGATGACCGAGTACCGCGCCGCGTTTTACAGCATCCTCAATCAGCATTAGTGTTCTCTGATCTGGGTCGCCATGGATCTCTATAGGAACGGTAATATTCGAAGCCTGTTGGGATGAGGTTTGTTTATTAACTCGATCCAGAGTGGCATCCAGTTTTGCGCTGGTCTTCGCAGTAGTAACTCGTTCACCTTGCTGCAGCAACCATGTTCCTGTTTCAGGAACGCTATCAATACCATCGTGAGCCATACCAGAAAGAGCTGACACGCTGACACCTGCCACCAGAGGAGCAGTGATAGCTGCTGCTGCTGCCATTGACGCAGGCGCTAGCGCTGGACCAACGATAGGGATTGCCGCTGTTGATGCGTAGGCTGCGAGCTGAGCCTGGAATGATGTTGCCTGAGCATTGCCTATCAGTGTTCCTGCTGCGGAAGCCTGAGCAGTTTTACCGACAAGCAACTGAACCCCCTGATACACCAGCCACTGTGCGGCCATTTCAGTGAGCGTTTTAATAACGACCTGACCAAGGTCAGCAAAAATATTACTGAAGAAATCACCTAAATCTTCAGCACCGGTAACTAAATCCTGAAGGTTATCGGCTATAGAAGACGTTGCGCTATCAAGGATAGATGTCATCCCATCGGCGGCAATCTGATAATAGTCAGAAGACTTTTCAGCATAATCATTCAACGAGTCGAATATTCCGCTTTGCCAGTCACCCATCTTGTCATCGGATTTTTGGTAGTAGTCCTCCTGTATTTCCAGACGTTCATTCAGCGCATCCTGCAGCGCCTGAGTTTCCTTGTCATACAGTGATTTCGTTATGTCACCACTCTGATACTGCTTCTGTAGGTCAGCCTGTTTCTCAAGAAAACCGCTCTGGATATCCAGCAACTCCTGCATGCGCTGCCGGGTTTTCTTGCCCATACCAGCACCAACGAATTCTGCGTCATTGGCAGACTTGTCGTTTTGATTTTGCTTTCTGAGGTTTGCCGCGAACTCTGCAAGCTTCAGGTTTTCTTCATTGGCCTTTTTGAGGGCGTTAAGCCTGTCAACTTCTGTGGCTAACTGTTGAAGCCTCTCCTGCTGGGCGGAATTAATGCCGGTTAGCTTGCCTGTTGTTAAATCGAACCGGAGTTTTTCAACCTCGGTTACTTCCTGATTTTTTTTACCCGTTACGTCAATTAACGCGATTTGGCGCTGATAACTCGTTTCCAGTGCCTTGAATGCAGATTCAAGTTTCTTGGCACCTGCATCAGGGGTAACTTTGCCATTGGTACCACCGGGTGGAAGAGCAAATGGTTTGTCTGTCCCTACAGTCGCGGCCCCGAGTGGAAGATCGCCAACAACAGGTTTTGCCAGTTTATCTCTGGTTTGAATGAGTGTACTCAACTCATCATTCAGAGCTTTCACACTGTCATCGCCGCCTGTAAACCAGGCAAACATTGATTTATCCTGAGAGTAAACGCTCTTCCTTCCCTCAAGATTTTTTTGAAGGTATGAAATTCGCTCATTAACCTGATCGATATTATTCAGGTCAATTTTTCCACTTAGGGCAGCAAATCGGTTACCGGTGCTGGCTGCCAATTGTCCAGCACCAGCAGCAGCCTTAACAAGCCACCCTGCAAGCTGAGCGACTTCAGAAACGAGATCTGATATGCCCTGCAATACCACAGGATCAGTCAGTAGGTCGTGAAGCTTATCGAGAGAGTTTTGCAGTGGAGTAAGGTCAACTTTTGCCAGACCCGCTGCAATCTCCATCTTCAGGCCAGCTACCTGAGCTTCCATGTCTTCGAATAGCTGGTTAACTTTAACCAGATCATCAATCGACTCCGGGTCGGGAGCTACGCCATAGTCTTTCGCCAGATCAATAAACTGCTTAAGTTTTTCGTTATTGTTATCAAACAGAGGAAGCAGTTTTGAAAGGTCATTACCAAGGCTTTCGAGGATTGTGGTCTTCTCGGCATTGGTGCCGATTTTTCCAAGAGATTCACCAATTGCCAGAAGCTGTTTATCAGGGCTTACTTTTGATAATTTCTCAGCAGATAACCCAAGAGCGTTAAGAGCATCAACAGCCTCGCCCGATTTATTGAGTACCGCATCACCAATCTTATCGCCGATATCTTTGAAAATATCAGCCATCTGATCGCCGGATACACCTGCCTTTTCAGCAGCAAACTGCCAGGCTAAGAGCTCCTGTGTGGATATCCTTAAAGACTTTGCCCAACGGTCTGTTTCGGTAATCTGTTTGGAAGTGCTTTTCAGTAACTGAAAGCCAGCCGCACCAACAGCCAGACCTGCAGTGACGGCTGCCGCACCAATACCAGCCAGCGCTGCACTGGCAGATGCTGCATCATCCTGTACCTGTTTACTCCACTTTGCAGAAGCGCGTTCAGCCTGATTAAGGCCAGAGACAAATCCACCCGTTTTTGCAATCAGGTCGATAGTCAGTGTACCGAGATTTTTCCCAGCCATAGTTTATGTCCACTCCTTCATGGCCTCTTCGAGAGTGATCGCGGGCGCGTTGATGTGGGGGGTGAAGTCGGTAATGCTGAAAGGTGGGGTGTCTTTCCCCCGGTTGATGTTTGCCAGCACAGAAGCAACCAAACCGGCAGCCCACTCAGTGCGCATCATTGGGTTAAGGCTGCCAAATTTAGAACGGTACGCTGACCAAATCTGGTATTCCTTGATACTCAATAACTCCTGGGCTTCAGCAATAGTCCTTCCACCGATGCCATTGAGGACTAATTCACACCAGAATTCGTCTTCTGCGCTGATCTCTCCTTTCCCAGAGAGTTAACTTCCTGGATTGCTACAAGGAGGGCAATAGTCAGGCTTCCATCGAGGGCCCCACGCTCAGGATCAGCATGTCCGGTAATATCATCAGGAGTGAAAACAGGTTCGCCATTCTCATCGCAAATGGAAGAGGCAATACGACCAGCCACCCCGTCTGATTTTCCGCTCAAAGCAAGGATGTCAAACTTAGCAGAATGATATCCAATTGGACGCACATAAGTCGTGGCCACATGTTTTTTACCTTCCTTATCGGTCCATTCAATCTCCTTCTCTACCGGACGACCGGTGAATGCCCCTGCAGTTTTAATCGTGTCGAGCGTCAGTTTCATCATCATCTTCCATTAAAAAGCGGGAGTAATCCCCCGCATGTTTTATCTTTAACTCCCGGATTCGACCTTACGAACCCAGACACCAGCTCCGCTGCGCTGCAGAGTTGCGGCCGTCGTTACAACCGTGTTCTGCTGCCAGTCAAACGGGAAGTCACTGACATACGCCTGGAAGGTGTACCAGGTTCTGTCAGTTGGCAGGTCCATTTCCCCATTAACCAGCGTTGGAGCGCTTTCACCATCAGACCAGCCAATAGCCCATTGGATGACTTCATCCTGATATTGGTCATCTTCAGCGAGTTGCCACATTAAGAAATGCGATTCGTTTTTCGGGTCGGCATTAATCGTTGCCGAAGCTTGCCCTGGTGTGCGCAATCCCTTCTTAAACTTCTTACTGTTGCGCTCACTAAGACAAGTATCTTCGATCTGGTCAGCCGGGTTGGTGCCAGGGTTAAAGTTGGTAATACATTCAATCTCGTGGATTACCCCACGAATTAACCCATACAACTGGGTTCCCTGCGTCAATACAGACATAGTTATCTCCGGACATAAAAAAACCCGCCTAAGCGGGTTTGTGGAAGGTTAATTTATCGGGGGACTATCCAGTCTACATCAAATGAATAGTGGTAACTTTTGGTTTCATCATCCCGGTCCTGCTCACCCCATCTGACGATATAAGCATGAGGCTCAATTGCATCGCGTAATGCTTTGGCAACAGCGATTACTTCTTCTGCACTTTTCCCATACACGTCAACTTGAATGGAAAATGAGTCAACATCTGGACGCTGCTTTAAATAATTTTCAGGACCGCCGCCAGGCAGGTTTGACCAAACCGCATAGGGGTATACTATTTCATCCGTCTGTAGCTTAAATGGATACAGCCTGACAGGGCTTGAACCAAGCAGATTAACAACATCATAACTGGCAGAGCATATAGGAAATATTGGGGCTATCATGCTGACGTTCCCTTTTTCTGAGCACGTTTTATAGCGCGATCTATACCAGCTTCAAGGTTCACAGAAAAGGTTGTAAAAACCTCATTCATGCGTGAATTCGCAGCAGCTCTAACCAAAGGTTTGGGTGACATTTTTTCGGTGCCAAACTCCAGTAAACGCCAGTGTGGCGTGGGAGCATCTTTTGCCAGGCTGGGGTCTTTCTTCAGAACTGCTCCCTGAAGAATTCCCACCCTGAAAGCCAGGTCACCTGTTTGTTTATAGCGTCTGTTATTCCAGCGAACGGCGGCATTATCGGAGATTTTACGCGCGGTGTGAGGGTCGTCTAAACGCATGGCATTCTGTTTTACTTGATCAAGAATTACATTGGCCGCTTTTCTTAGAGCTGCTCTTCCCGACTTGCGCTTAGTCTCGCTCTGTATGGCATCCAGTTTTCCAAGTAAGGAATCAATACCAGTAAGTTTAAATTCGACACTGTCAGCCATCGCTTACCCCCATTGAACACGGAAGAGTAAGATATTCATTCCCGCTTTTTGGATCAGGTAAAACACCTTCGATATTGTATATTGCACCGCGAAAAAGGATGCGATGTTTGCGAGTAATCCCGGTACGGAAGCGAATCGTTATGCGGGTAGTGATTTCTCCCTGCGATGCCTGCGCCGCGATAAATTCACGGGCAGACAACGGGTAAACCTCTGCCCAGACAATTGCGACATCACGCCAGGTTTTATTTACAGCTCCTATATCAGGATTCTGTACCGTCACCGGCTCCTGGATTGTTACCTGGTGCCGTAATTTCCCGGCCTGCATACTACCCCCTTGCTTTTTGGCTGAGGTATTGTGGCTTCAAATCATCAAGCGCAGAAATTTCGATTGTGTCATCTTCAGCCATAGACTGGATAATGAGGTCACATAGTGCCACATTCGAATCAGCCAGTCGGTTTATCGCGTCCGTTTGTGCCATTTGCGCTGCTGTCTGTTCGCGTAGCGCCGTTATTAGTTCGTTTGCCTGTCGCTCGTTCATACGCAATTTTAACCCATTTTTTTAACCACTCGCGCCTTTCAGCGCATCCTGAACAGGACATTTTTACACCCCGTAAATTCGGTATGGTTGCAGCAAGGCTTCAACTGCAAAAGGTACTTCTGCCACTGTCTGGCCGACGGACACTGTTTCTCTGTTGGCATACCAGTGTCCGATCAGCAATAACATGGCTGCCTTAACATCATCATTCAGTAGAATCGGATCCGGGTCGTCTGAATAGCCAGGGCTGCTTTCGTTCTCATACAGCGTTCGCCTTGTCCATGTCTGGACGTACCTGGCCGCCGCACCTGTGTAAATCTCAAGCAGAGCATCATCACCCGTAAAGTCGGTATCAATCCGGCAATGCTGTTTCACCAAATTCTGATCAAGCATTTGTTTGCCCCGAAAAAAGCGGCCCGAAGGCCGCAATAGTTATCAGCTACCCGCGCCGGTGCTGAATGAACCGTACACGAACGCCTCAGGGCGTTTCACAGCCAGCGCCAGACGTTCTTCGCAACGGATGGTGATCATGTTTTTCTCGAAGTCGTCGGCGTTCTCCGTGGAGATAACCACGTTCGCATCTTCGCGGTCGAAGATTTGCGCCCCAGCGTTGAAAGCACCAGTCAGGAATTTACCCTGGAAGGCCGCCGCTTCCGTGGCTACAACCGGCAAGCCCCAAAGCGTCGGTCCAGTCAGCGCCGCAGGGTTAGCCAGAATGTATCGGCCCAGGCTGTCTTTGGTCAGTTCGATCCGCGCCCAGTCAATGAAGTGAAGAACGTGGCCGGATGCCGGGAAGCGCGCCAGTTGCGCCTGCAGCATTGCCAGACGCAGATCGTCAATACCGCTCTGCTGTTCTACAGTAAACGCCGGGTTAAATGCTGACGCCTGAGGAACAATGCCATGCAGATGCACGCCGGTACCATCACCGAAGAGAATTTCCTGCTCTTCCGCGTACTTCAGTCCGTAGCGCATTTCTGCATCAACGGTTGACTGCAGCTGTGCGAAGTCATCCAGGATCTGCTTTGAGGCTTTGAACAGGTGAGCGATGGTGCTTACGCCAGTGATTTTCGGCGTAAACTCAATTTCGCTGTATGGTTTCTGTGTATTTTCAGGAACCACTTTCGCGTTGTTGGTAAAGCCAGTCTGTTGCACCCAGAAAATAGCAGGGGAGGAAGTGCGACCAGGCGCAATCAGATCGCGGATGAACAGGCGCTGCTTCGGTGCCGTATCGATGCCCGGAATTCGCTGGGGTTCGATAACGCCATCAGGCACATCAGCAGAAGTCAGTGCCGCCTTAACCGGGATACTGATACGTTTGCCACCTTCCACCCCGGAGGCAAAGGTTTTCAGCGCTTCAGCAGAGATCACCTGCTGACCGATTGACTCCACAACATGCTTCGCGTTTGCCAGCGGCATCTGGGCAACATGTTGCTCCAGTTCGCCCATAGCTGCCTTCAGCGTTTTTTCTGCCTCACGCAGTGCGTTGAACTCAGAAGCCATTTTATCGACGGCTGCCTTTGTTTCTTCTGACAGCTTGCCGGACTTCTGCGCCTCCTTCACTGCTTCTTCTGCTTTCGCGTTGAACTTGCCGGTAGCCTCTTCAATGCTGGCCGTGACTTTTTTCAGAATATCGTTTACTTCAGACATAAAGGGTCCTTATTTGACTAACGCCGCCAGGGCGCTTTCAAGTGAATTGATGGTTTCAGGTTTGATGTCTTCGGCAGCGCCCGGCGTACCGTCGTTGGTGGTGACAGCGCCAGGCATGCCACCGGATAAGGCTTTAATGAGTTTTCTGCGCTCAGAGCGCGGGGTGTTGGTCTTGGCCAGCAATGCATCAAGTTTGCGAAGCGCGGCTGCAGGCGATTCGTCGCCGTCGCTGACCGCATCAGCAGAAAGCAAGCTGTCTGCCAGTCCCTTCGCTACTGCATCACTGCCACCGATATAGCTTTCCGCGTCCATCAGCTTCTGCACAGCGGCCATATCAAGGCCGGAGCGCGCAGCGTAGATGTCAGCCATAGCGGTATCGAAGGGTTCCAGTGACTGTGCCAGTTCAGCAAAATCATGGCGGTTTCCCATCGCGTATACCCAGCAGTTGTGGATCATCAGGAAAGCACCGCGGCCAATCTGAATATCATCCCCGGCCATCGCAATTATCGAGGCGGCGCTGGCGGCAATGCCCAGCACCTTCACCGTTACACGGCCTTCGTATTCTCGGAGCAGGTTATAAATAGCCAGACCTTCGAACATGTCGCCGCCCGGTGAGTTGATATTCACCGTAACGTCGGCGCCGTTCATAGCCCGAAGCGCACCGGCAATACGTTTAGCGGTTACCCCTTCGCCCCAGTAGTCCTGCCCGATAACATCAAAAACAGAAATGCTGTTATCGTCGGTGGCCGCCGCTTTGATCCCGCCGTCCCAGCGGTCCAGTGCGGACGGTAATGTTTCACAGGTAACGCGCGCGCAGGGGCGACCCGCCGGTGCTACCGGAAGTTGTTTTTTGCTCATCAGGAAAGTGCTCCTAAGCGGCCTGTTTCAGCGGAGATTGTTCAAAGGAAATATCGGGGAATACGTGGTTATGCAGCTCTCGCATGGCCAGTGCCTGAACAGCAGGGTTGCTGCTTTCGAGATTTTTCAGTTGCGTCAGGTTGAGCTGAACGGTGTAAATATCGCCCCCTTCAATCGGTGGCATGTTCTCCAGACGGCGAACGTCATTACGGGACATCCAGCCATTTTGAAGCGCGCTGGTATAGTATGCCGCGCGACCGGCACTATCGGCTCGCAGTAGACCTTCAACAGAGAATTCTGCAAACACTTCGTCATCGCTGTCGAGTAAGCACCGGCCAATTTCCTGCTCAATATTCACCAGCAGCGGTCGAAGGGTATGAGTCAGAAACTGCAGGTTCATCCCTTCCAGACTGGATGCCCAGCTGCTTTGTTTCGTGGTGTGGCCAACCATGAAAGGCGGCACGCGAAACCAGCGGCAGATCTCATCAATGCTAAATGCGCGGCTTTCGAGCATCTGAGCATCTTCCGGGTTCATGGTCACGCCCTGATATTTCAGGCCGCCTTCAAGAACCATAATTTTTCCGGCGTTTTTGGAGCCGGTGAATGATGCCATATAGCCACGAAGTCTTTCACGTTGCTCGTCTGTCAGCGCGTTATCAGCGGAGAGAAAACCTGAGCTCTGCAGACCCTGCTCGAATATCTTCGCCGCGGACTCTTCAACGGCCATTGCTGAACCGATCACATCCCGGCCAGTCTTCATCGGCATCATGCCGCAAACACCGTCCAGACCGAACCCGCGAATGTGCATGATGTTTTTGACCGGAATGACGCGCTCGTTTCCGTTTTCAGTGTATTTGTATTCCAGCGCCCCGGTAGTGAGACGTTTAACCACCATGTTCTGCGGCAGTAAAGGCACCAGCGAAACCAGGCGGTTTGCGATGAATTTCTTCTCAATGAAGGCGTTCCCGCGCAGGCAAATACTGGCGACGACCATCAACATAAAGCGTGATGGTGTCATTTCTGAATTGGGTCGGCGGCACAGTATCGAATAGGCCGGATGATCGGTTGCCGCTTTACGCGAACCGTCAGGCTGTCGAACGTATATTTTCAGCGGAAGGGTTGAAATAGACTCGCTTAACAGTCTTACGCATGCCCACACAGCCGATAGCTGGATGGCTTTATCGGCCGTGACCACCTTTCCGCTGCTGCTGGTGCCAAACCATTCCTCCCAGAACGTGCCGGTAGTCAGGCTGATAGGCAGACCAAGCCAGTTAAGCAGAGCACTTTTCACCCTGCCTGGCCGTTTGTTTTTTTTCATCAGAAACCTACCATGATGGGATTATTGAAGAATCCGGAGAGATCCTGCTGGTCGTTGCCACCGTTAACCAGAACGCGGCTCATTGCTGTGAACAATGCCGCCGGGCCATCAATCTTGGCCTCTGGTGTGGACTTGTTCGGGAAAATGTTCTCGTTCCGGTCAGGTTTGACGGTTACGTTGGACATCATCCAGTTCATTACCGGGTGATCGCTATGATGGAAGCGGCCACCGTATACCAGTGCTTCGACCTCTTTCATCGCCTCAGAGAAATTGCGAACCGTCTGCGGTACCTCCACCAGCGGCAGCCCTTCTTCTGCCAGCGCAAGGCTGAACTGCGTCGCACTCCAAGGGTCGAAGCCAATTTCTTTCAGACTCTCGCCAGCAACCCACACCTGCAGCTCTTCCTTAATCTGAGCATGGTCGATTACATCCCCGTCGGTAAGGATCAGCTTGTCCATCTCGGCCCACTTACGATAGAGCTCTGCCATCTGGCGTGAACATTTCTCAAGGCGTCCTTCCGGCAGCCAGAATTTAAAATCCGCATGAACGTGGCCACCTGGCGCGCGCCAGACTTTAGCGGCTGCACAGATATCAATTTTGTTTGAAAGGTCAACGCCCACCCAGGAGGGATAGGTTTTAAGTTCGTGCTGCGGGGCGATAAACTCGCATTTTTCCCATTTCATCATGTCCATCCAGGCAGACTCAGCGGTAACCCAGATATTCATGTGTTTGGTGAAAAAGTTAATCCTGGCCGAAACCTGCTCTTTCGCCTTTTTAGCCAGGCGGCGCAGGTCATCCCAGCGCTTACAGATACCCAGCCCCGGATTCGCCTTCTGCCAGACTTTTTCATCAAAGGGATCGTCACCTTCATCTAAGGTGTAGATGATGGCAAAAAACGTATCGTCTTTAACCAGGCCGCGCAGGACCTTGATTGCGTAATCGCGTAGTTCGTAACAGATACCTTCTTTGTTGAAGCCGGCGGTGGTGATACCGAAAAGCAGCGATTGCAGGCGCGCGCCTGTGGCCGTCTCCAGAACGTCCCAGACGTCACGGGTTTTATGAGCATGCAGCTCGTCGACGATGGCACAGTGGATGTTCAGGCCGTCGAGGTTGTTCGCATCTGATGATAAAGGCTCGAATTTGGAGGCCGTTTGCTCCTGGTAGATAGCGAGCTTGTTGAATTCGAAGATCCTCCCAAGAGTGGCTTTCGCCTTCTTGACCATATTTTTCGCGTCTTCAAAAACAATTCGCGCCTGGTCACGGGTAGTTGCAGCGGAATAAACCTCCGCCCCGCCCTCGCCGTCTGCGCCAGCCATATAAAGCCCCACGCCAGAGCAAAGCGTTGATTTGGCATTTTTACGGGCCACCTCAACATCTGCTGTACGGAAACGCCGAACCATCACCGGCCGACCGCTGCCATCGTTACGCAGGACGGTTTCCCCCGTCTCTTCGTTCACCAGCGGGATAACAAAGCCAAAAATATTAATCAGGATGAAAACATGCCAGTCCATCAGCTCAATAGGCTGGCCTGCCAGCGCACCTTTGACGTGAGGAACAAAATTATAGAAATTCAGAATGTGCTGCGCGCGCGGCTCACTGAAGAAAATACCGCGCTCTTCGCCGTGTGCCAGATCGTCAAGAAAACGCTGACAGGCAAGGCGCACATACTCACAGGCAATAATTTCTCCCGCCACCACCCTCTCGGCGTAGCGGATGCCTTCTGCAACCTTAGCCATTAATCCCTCGCTTTCATAAACTCGGCCAGCGGATCAACCGCATCAGGACCTTTTGCATTCACTTTAGAGCGGCTGGCTGGCGTCATGCCGAACTCACCGAGCATGGCGCGCAGACGTTTCCAGGCATCAGCTTTCATAATGGCGGCCGGGTGAGCCTTGATCATGCGAATCTCTCGCTCTTTACCTTCGTCTGGCTCTTCGTCGCTATAAACGGCGTAGGTGTAGCCTTCTCTCTCCAACGTATCGCAGTGATGCCGGTACTCGGTGTAAACCTCAACCAGAAGCTCAAGTGCTCTCGCGTCCAGCTGCGACATGACGCCAAGCGCATCGAGCTCTTCAGCCATACGCCTGAACCAGTATTTCCCTTGCTTGTCGAAATGCTTCGGCGTTGGGGGTACCCCTGCAGCTGGCTTTGGTTCGTTTTCATTAATCGGGCGTTTTGATGGGTTACCCCTCACCAAACGTAGATGGGTCGGGGTTTTCGGTGGTCCAGACATAATCGAAAACTCCTATTAATCATCGAGTGGGGGACCCCTAAAAAAAGTTTTCTAACCTGCGGCGATGTGAAAAGAGGTTAGGCGGCGGTCCTTTGGCGCGTCGTTCCTGAACTTTCAACCCGCCCTCCCAATCGGTCGATTCAAATGAGAATTCATGTCATTTGAGCCTTTCTACCGCTGTCTTCGCCCTGTGGCAGGGCTTGCAGAGGCTTTCGAGGTTGGACAGGTCATCGGTCCCCCCATTTGCTTTGGCGGTGATGTGGTCCACCGTCTCAGCGGGTGTATACCTTCCATTTCGCAGGCATTCCTGACAAAGGTGTTTATCTCTGTCGAGAACGATTGGGCGCAGCCTGTCCCACTTGCTGCCATAACCTCGCTGATGCCTGCTCTGTCCTCGCTGATGCTGCTGCCAGCCTTCGTTAAGGTGCTTGGGACAATAGCCTGAGCGGTCTGTGGTTGTTCCAGGACAGCCACGCTTGCGGCATGCCCTCGGTATTAACGCAGGCATCAGGCTAACCTCCATGCCCGGCGGCGTTCAGTGCGTGGCGCTGAGTCGGGGTGATGCTCAACAGGTTCGCCGTCAGCATGATCCACCAGCGAGTAACACGGATAAACAACAGCGCCGCCATAGGCATCACCAACGGCATAATCAGCTGGCTTGCTGCTGTCCCATCGAGAAAGTACTTGTTCAATATTCTGAGGGGGTACGCTATAACAAACGCCGTGTATAAGCCGCTGCAGCGTGATGTAATCAGCCTGAGTCTTATCAGCAACAATCAGCCGCTCAGCTATCTGCATTTGATACTGAGGTGGTCGCCCCGTACCCAGGTAGAAACTCACCAGCGATTCCGGGAAGCGGTTAAGCCATTCGCGAGCCTGCTCAATAAAATCTGGAACAGGCAATGCGTCATCTTCGATTATCACTACCCGGCAATCCTGCCATGAAGCCCATTCAAGCGCGCGGCGATGATTCCAGTTTGCGCCATGGTCTCCGCTATCAATCAGCAGCACATCCCCGAGAACTCCAGCAAGCCGCGATGCCTGCTTATATCTGGAATGGTGTCCGATAACCGCAAACTTCACTTGTGTTTCCACCATGTAGCCTCCCCACCGATTCCATCAGTTTTGAAAACGGTATGAACCAGAGGTCCGGTGACCAGCCTGTCAGCGAATGACTGCGCGACAATGCCGAACGCCAGCATGTCACCTACCGCTGCACCAGCCTGTTCTTTCTTCCAGAAACGATAACTCTCGATCCGGTAGTAAAGACGGATGATGCCGTGAGCGAACGCCATTACATCAGCGCGGGTGCCACCCAGCAGACCAGCGTTAAGCATCATATCGCCGCGGTGCGCTTCAATGAATTCCTGATAGATACGCTCAGGATGATTCTGTTTCGCCCAGGAGTCGGCGTAGGTCTTCGGTTCAGAACCGACATACACCTTCCCGGGTTCCATTTCTTCCCACGGCGCGCGAAGCATTTCGACATCGGTACCATCAGTACACCAGACGAACCGGTATTCAGGGTGATCGCGCAGGTGCTGCCAGATATGCAGCCAGCGTCGGAAGTAGACATTCATCTTCACGTCAGGAACGCGGTAAAGCTCAACGTCTGCCGGTACCGTCAGTAATTCATCCACCAGCGCAATACGGCCGCAATTCCGAAGCGATGCCGCCCACCTGGTCAGCATGTCAGACGAGGCCGTCATTTTCGTACCGCGCTGAGGGTCAGGCTGGCTGGTCAGTAACGTAGTGATAACGACGTCGCGCTGACGCCTATATTCAACGTAACCGGTAAAGCCGGTATCACGTCGTTCGTTGTGGATCTTCACATTACGTTCCACCAGCGCCTGGCGGTCGGGCCTCGGTACCGAACGCTCCACCGCTTCATGCTCATCGAGGGAATGAATCAGCTTGTCTGAACCGAGGACATCAGCATAAGCCCACGTAGTCAGTCCTGCGTTATGGATGCGCAGGGCGAGGTCGCTGTGCTCGTACATGCCGCGACCATAAACCGGATCGAATCCGCCCACCTTCTCGATGGCGCTGCGGTGGTAATAAAGCATCACGCCGCGCTGTCCCGTGTACGCCACATGCTGATCGTCACGGTAAAGCATCGAAATGTCATTCAGCTTGTTGAGGCCAGCCAGATCGAGAAACTGGTAAGCCAGATGTGGCTCAGGTGATTCGATGTAGGGAAGATGCCAGTTATCGGCGATTGGCCAGGCATCATCATCCCACAGAAAAAGATGCTCGCACCCGGCATCCATCAGGGCTGACAGGCTGGCGTTCTTCGAAGCAACAATGCCGAGTGATGTTTCATGGCGAAGCAGCTGCAAGCCGTCAGGTCCTACCGCAGCCGGTTTCGAACCATCATCTACAACCACCACCAGCGCACCGGCTGGCAGGTGCTTCATGTGCTGTTCGAGCGCTCTTTTCAGAACGTCGGCGCGCTGGTGTGTCGTTATCGCAATGCCAATCCGCGATGAAATGTCGAAGGCAGGTGCGTACGGGACACCATCAATAATGACCTGCATTTGATTTTCCTTTTAGGCGTGAGCCTGTCGCACGGCAAAGCCGCCGAAAGTTAACGGTTTGCCCAGGCTCACAGCTGAAAGACTTTCTTTGATGTACGCGTGCGATGCGCATAAAAAAACCCCGTGTTAAACGAGGCAAATTACTTAAGCAATAATTACCACTACCTATTATGAAGCTATATCTACTCTTTCGAATCTATCAATCACATCCCTGCATATTATCAGTCCATGCTCTGTAAATCCTTTATCCTTTTTGCAAGGAGGATTTTTAAACATTCCAACACACAATCCGGTTTTCATAGATTCGGGAAGCTTGTTGAAGAAAAACCAATTAAGATTAGCAATTAATTCACTGTCAATAGATGAAGTGACTTCGGGTGGATACAAAGCTAGGATACGTCTAATGATATCGACCCTTCCTTTGCTCAGCTCATGTTTTTGCAAAAAGAAAGAATAAATTTCTTCTAGGTCAAGTCCCGACTTAGGTAACATTCTGAAGTGCTGTATATCGAATTCTTTACCGTTAGAAGGTGCTTCGACAATAACACGCTCAAGCATATTTAATAGACCTGATGTAAAATGGAATTCTCCATCAAACAACTTTAACTCAGTTTGTTCCTTCAAGCCATTATCAAAAACATATTTCAATGAACCAGGAATCCCTGACTCATGAGTATCACTGCAACGAAAAGCAATATATATTTTTTCCTCTGGAGACTGAACTCCTGAAAACATTGTAGTTCTTGGAGAGGAAAAATATGCCTCCTCTGATACTTGATAACCAAAAATCTGCGCCATTCTTACACCTAAAAATCTAACATAGCGCTCTTTATTGCCAATTTTATTTTTTTACCTTTTTTATCACATGGATTATCTATAGAAAGGCAGCCATCTGGAAAAACTTTCCTTGAAGAACCATCTATAGCTGATAAAAGTAGTGATAGCGCAGCGGCATACCTCTGATGTTCATAATTAAACCTAGCATCCTCAACGCGTTGTTTTATATTACCCATCATTGCACCTATATTAATAAAAGCGTCATTATATCCCAAATTTTAAATTATTGGTGCAAATAAAGCCTAGGTCTTACAATTTTTTTTCCACTGCAAATTATGCCCCAAAATGTCTTTCTTCGTCTGGCGGTCCAGAACGTCGATGTCGTGTTCTGTCAGGTAGATCGGCTTTACCCAGTCACAGGCGGTATCAACCACCACCGGGACGCTTCCACGTGTCACGCAGCTCGCGATCAACATAGTCATTAGACATGCGGTTAACAGTCTGCTGTACATTGCTGGCCTCTTTCGTTGCTTCTACCCGTCGTTCGGCTACCGCTTCAGTGGCTGCAGCCTTTTCTTCGGTGCGCTGCTGGTCGGCTTTAGCTTCGGCTTTGCTGGTGCCGCGTGAGTGACCAATACCAAAAGCCCCAGCGATAGCCGCCATTATCAGGGCAGCAATACCGACGATTGTTTCTAATCCCATATCAACCTCACACTAGTACCGTTTTGGCCTTACCGAAGCGAGCGCGACGATCTTCAAGTCCGTTCGTGCCGCCGTTGATAATCTTCGTTACCTGCAGCAGGTTATCTGAATAGTTCAGACATCCCTTAGTAGCGAAGAACCATGCCGCGCTTCTGGCAGCATAAATGGGCTCGGCTAATAGATCAGGCTGCTGAACCAGATCGACCTTCAGGGCATTGCCGCAGTCACGATAGTTATCCAGGAACGTGATGCCGATGAGTCCACGCGCTCGGTATTTCCATCCATCACCAGGCGCATTGTTACCGTAGCGTTTGCTGTAGACCAGGTTTGCAATGGCACGCTGGCGCTCAATCGATAATGCTCGTTCTTCAGGTCGACGGCCAAGCGTATTAGCCTGGTCTTGTGTGATGCGTCCTGCTCGAATGAAGTTTGCCAACCCCACTACGCTGTAGTTGAAGTTTTCCTGTAGCCGGGTGAACCCTGTCGACTCATGCGCAGCCTGCGCAATGAACATGGACTGATCTATCGGCTTGATGATTCCGAATTCTTTCATCGCATCACTGATTGGCTGAAACCAGCGCGCAGCTAACTCGGCGCTTAACCCAGCCGCCTTTTGAAATTGTGATTGGTTCATTAGTGCCTCAGTGCATCAACCAGGCGCGCCACGTTTCCCCGAGCCCAGAGAACGGCAGCACAGATCAGGACGTTGACCAGCACCACAAACCAATGAGATTCATGATACAGGCCGAATAGGTAACGGAAAGGGACGCTGGCGTATACCAACACCGTGAAATAAGCCATCAGCGATATCAGTGGGCGATGTCTCGCCCCGCCTCGCTGGTAAAACATCAGTGCAATAACGATAACAGCAGAGATAATTGCGTTTGCCATCGCACTCGGATCACTTGTTACCATTGCTGGCCCCTCCACCACGTAAACGCGAGAGAATTCCAAACAGGCTACCCAAATCCTGACTGTTGACGAACGTCAGCAGCTTAATAGCAATAGCGGCTACGATTACCGCGCCCAGCGCATCAAGTGGCCTGTCGCTATACCCCGTCCATTTGGAGAAGTAAGAGCCAAGCAGTGGAGCGCCGATAACGCCGAAGATGAATGAGGTGATGAAGTAGCCCACCAGCTTAAGGCGGCTGATATTAACCGCCGTAGCGACGTAGAACACAGCACCAGCGAATGCGCCAAACACCACACCGTAATCTATGCCGGTTGCCAGGCCGAACATGCTGGCTCCCATCAGACCACCAGCCGCTACCGTAGTGCCAGAAACAGGATCGGACATTTAGCCCCCTCTTATTGCCGTGAGTCCTCTCAGAACGAGGGGAAACAAAAAAGGCCGCCATAGGGCAGCCTTTAAAATCAATTTATTCCGCTTAAGCAGCGTTTCTTTGTAACACTCTTATCATGCTACAATGTTTTTTGCGGACCGCGCTAGACTTTTTTCTATTCCTAAGGAAATTTATGCGTTACGTTAAAAGTTGTAAATCCAAAGACAACCCTCTGCGTTGCGGAACTTTAAAAATAGGAAGCCTTCAAGAATACAGAGACATAGAAGAAGAGCAGATAGCTGACAAAGAAGAAGGTTTTATCGAATTGATTTTAAAATTAGATGATATACATCTAAAGCTTGAAGAGTTTCAGGGGTTTTTGAATAGTAATAATAGCTACTCTAGCTTTGAGCCAATAGGATACCTCCATTTAGGAGGACCTAGCGATGCGATAGATGGGTTTCATCACATTCCCAAATTCCATGCAAAATCGGAATTAAAGAAGAATAATATATTTATCTTCTGCTTATCATACTTACAAGATAATGAAGGTGTTAAAATCTCAAGCGACTATGATGACTCTTGGTCTTTTAGTGAAATTGATATTCGTGATATGGCGTTAGGATTGTGTAATAGCTTGGCGCACTCAATTTGGACTAACAGAAAAGAAATCTTCCCGAAACATGAACTATCAAAAAACTTTGAAGTGAACGCGTACTGGGATAAAATCACATACACGCCAAGAAAAATAATAGTTGATAACCATATCTATCATACTGAAAGGTTAAAATATTTAGATATGGTAACATACCCACAGTTTGTAAAGCCAAGAGAATTTTCGGAAGAGAAAGAATTTAGAATCTGCTTTGAAGTTTATGATAATGACATCCTTCTACATCCATTTGTGAAGCACATCATAATTAGCTCGAAAGAAGTTGAACATCTTATTAGTTAACATAACGGCAGGATGTTAAATCCTGCCTGATTAATTATATGTCCATTTCTAACTTTACATCGAGCATTGACAAGCATCCATCAATAAAACCTTCCGCCATTTGCATCTCAATTCGAATAATCTTTTCATCCTTCTTGCGTGATTTTGCAATTTTTCGCTTTGAAATTCCATATAGATAATGCGCGACTAAAAGCGAATGCTCATAGGGTTTTCGTTTCTGAAGTCTGGCTAAACATCCTTCAATAATGAGAGCATCATCATCCGTGCAAGAAAGCCGGGATTTGCTCGTTTGGGGAAGAAGTCCTTTGAAACCAGCAGCAATGGGTGAGTAATCGACGCCGGAATTATCGCTCGCAGCCCAACCACCCCAGCGCTCTAAAACCAATTGAATGTCACGCATGTAATCTCCACTGTTCATGCTAATACGCCGATTGCCAGCGCATGATCTAAAAATCGAAACAGCAGCGTTAACTGGTCGCCGTGCTTCGCTTCAAATGCCACAGGATCAGCGTGCAACTCGTCGTGATGTGCTCTGCACAGCGGTATCACAAACAGGTCATGCGCTTTGGTACCCATTCCACCCTGCCCGTGGCCAATCATGTGGTGGGGGTCGTCTGCCGGGTTATTGCAGCAACTGCACTGCTGCGACTTCACCCAGCGGGTGTACTTCTCATTCTCCCAGCGGCGGCGCTTTGGCCTCAGCATGAAAGATTCCGGTGACTCAGGGTCTACCTTAACGGAGACAACCTTCTTCACCTTCTCCTGGAGGATTTCTGCCGCCGGTAACGAGGGAACAATGTCGCTTTCCCTCATTACGGAACTATGCGATTCAGGCTTAATCCTGAGGGCTTTGCTCGCCACTGATTCAGGAATAAGGTCAGCCAGATCGTTGCGTACCATCCACCAGCAGAACTCCGGAAGCGTCAGGGTGTGGTCATCGCTGAATCCCAGCATAATATTCACCCTTTCGAGTAACCATTTTACCAGGTTCTGCATGGCAATTCCTGCCAGTCTTTCAGTGGTATGTTCACGCAGCTGGTTATCACAGCCCCAGCAAAGGCGAATGCTTCCGGGGGCGTGACGCATCACCGTAAAGTCCTTTGAGTGCCAGTCATTGTGAGGCCACTGACATTCGAATTTACGCTCCAGCCAGGCATCAAGACTGCTAAGCCCACCAGCACACTGAATTACCCGCTCGTTCAGGAAAAGCTCCTGCATACTCACATCATCTGTCAGTGGCTGGTGCGCTTCAGGAATCAGGCCAGAAGGTAAGTGTTGGATTGCTTCGGAAGGGGTTTCAATCACCACCCGGCCACGACGAAATAGCCACAGCAGTTCATTGCCAGGGCGGAACAACACCACCCCGGACATTGGCGCGACTTCAGGTGTCAGTATGGCTTTCACGTAATTTGCCCCTTAGCGATATGTTCAGCCCAAAGGCCACCAATCCATTTAACCCCTTTCGCCGTGAACCTTGCCTGGCTGAAGGCATATTTGGATGCATTTGTGGTCCCGGTCTTCACCTCAAAGCGTTCTGCCTCGATGTGCTGGTGATATGGCGTTAGCGTACCGTTCAGGCGATACATGATGTGGTTGTCGAGAAGGAAAACCCGGAACTCAGGTTCTTTTGCGTTGAGAAGCTTGGCGACCTGGCGGAATGTCATTGAACCAGTGGCCACCACATAGCGATCAACAAATTCAGCTTTCGGTGCTGCTATAGCAAGCTGGTCAATGAGCATCTGCTTTTGCTCTTCCAGTTCTGCAGCCAGGCGAAGCGCCTCAGAAAAAGACTGTGGGACCTTTTGCTGATTTTGCTGCTCAAGCTCCAGCCATCGATCAATGATTCGCTTACGAAGAACGACGTTATAGCCAGATACCAGCGTCAGGCATAAATCCTTAGGGAGATGAAAGCATGGGTATGCCCTCCCCATATCGTCCCGGTATTCTCCCCAAATTTGGGGAGATTGAATATTGAGCTGTTCCAGCATCACTTTAATATCGCGGCAAACATGGTCATGCCGCTTTTCACACAGCCCGGCAATTTCAAGGCTGGTCATAGCAGGGAAGCCAGGATCGTTTTTTACATTAATCAGCTGTTGCATGCTCTTCTCCACTTATTAGGCGGCTGCACCCGCCCTCGGTTTGAACTGAACAATCGTTATTACGGCCTTGCCGCCTTTCACCTTCTCTCCCCATTCAACAGCCAGGCGCTTTACCTGCTTATCGTCGAGCCAGACTGATGCATAAGTCAGAGCGTCAAAGATCGCCTTGTTGAAGTTGTCTATGTCACGATCGCGGGAATCTGGCGGGTAGAGAACTATCTCAACATCAGCCAGGGCTGAAGATGCTTTTGGTAATGCGCGGAGCTGCTCGATCACTGCTTTACGAACGTTTGATTTATACTTCCTCCCCTTTTCGCTTATCAGAACGCGGCCTTTCATCGGCCCTTTGGTCTGAAGACGCCAGTATGTGTTTACGCTCGGCGGGAACGGGAGCACGAGTTTCATAAAGTCACTCCCTGTTTTTTCAGCCATTCCACCGCGTTATCTCTGGCCATGTCTCCACCGGATAACAGGCCTTTAATGATCGCTACCGGATCAGCATCCAATTCTGTTTTGACGATAGTAATGCCCCTGGCAGCGCCAGGAGCAACGGAGATGTACCCTTTTTTCTTGAGCGCTTTTACGTGCTCAGCAGCAGCGTTCGGTGATGCGCAGCCAATTAACCCGGCAAGCTCCAGCATCGTCGGCGGGAATCCAGTTCTGTCCTTGTAGAGCACTATGGCATCCAGTACTTCACTCTGACGCGGCGTTAATTCGATCATGACTCGACTCCATAACGCCCGTTCAGGCGTCCGATTACGCTGTTGAACATCACCAGGCTTACGCCCATCGGTTTAACCTTCTCGTGGTACTCCTTCAGGATCGGAGGTACAGCCTCGTTCCAGCTTGGCTTAGGCTTTTTCTTCAGGGCTTTCTTAATGGCATCTGAGCATTGACGGGCAACGTCACGTACAGCATTGTTTTCCTCGACAGAAAGCTTCTTCATGCAACCTCCCCTTTAGCCCAGTCGATGGCGCAGACAACACCCGGTAACAAATGAACGGCTGGCCGCTCAGCCTGATTTCCCCAATGGTCCCAGCCAGGCACACCGCAACGGCTGAAAAGTTCGATGCGAGGAACGTCACCGTAAAGCTTCTCCAGACGGAAACGGGCCTCTGCTGGTTTCTGGCTGTGCTCCCCGAGTGGGCTGTAGATAACCTGCTTGATACTGGCGCACTGGCGTTCAAGTCCATTCCCCCTGGTGGCGATCAGCAGGTCTTCGGTATTGGCTCGGGTATAGTTCCCGCCGTTCATGCGGGTCTGTACGTTCAGCAGGTCGAGGAAGTCGTAAAAGTCTTCAACTCCACCAGCCTGAAGCGCTTTGTTTATGTGCTGCTCTGCCAGAGGGTTGAACTTAACCCAGGTGAAGCCCTTCATAGTGCGGACCTTAAAGCCCCATGCTTCAGCCAGTTCAATAGCTTCTCGTGTGTGCGTGCCGGTGAACCACATAGCCAGAACAGCATCATCAGCCGCAAGGTCCCAAACCGGTAAGCGCTTCATGTCGATCAGCTTCATCGTTCCGTAGTGATTAGTAGCCGCGCCGTTGCTGACGGTGTTTCCGTATTCCCAGGCTGGGTCGGCGTAAATCAGAGAGTATTTCATCAGACGTTCCTCGCTCGGCCAGCAAGACACCATCCATCACCAGATGGCTTAGCCCGCTGAACCATGTTCAGGCAGCGCTGACGCTCATCAAGAATTTTCCCCCGCATCTCTTCGCTTTTGGAGCGGTTGAAGGCATCCATCAGTACAGTGGCGGCCCGCAGGAACAGACCCTTTTCAGATAACTCCTTGGCCTTCTCCATCATCGCAACGACAGCCAGGTTTGGTGTTGCTTCCTGTTTTTCTTCAGGCATCTCTTCAACTTTTTCAACCGGTGCGCGGTGGATGATCGGACCGATGGGTCCTGTCGGCGCTTTAGCGTAGTAGCGGAAGTGAGGACGCTCACCTTTTCGCTCAGCTCGGTTAAGCATGACCAGGCGGCATACAGCACGCTGAACGCTGTGCAATTCGTATTCCGGTAGTGCGGCGGCGATCTGCTTGTTCGTCAGTCCAGGGTTATTGGCCACGAACATCTGAATTGTTTTGAGAAAGCTCATGAGTTGATCCCCCTGAAACCCGCTGGTGTCTTGCTGTAATCAGTGGTTTTAAAGCTGGATTTAAACACGTCATCTTCGCGAACCCACTTTCCGTTAACTCGCTCAGGCTTTCCGGCACTTGCCCAGCTTGTGGCTGACTTCAGGTAGCCAGGGAACTTGGTAGGCTGGAAAAGCGTCTGTGGGCGGAGATAGGCGGACATCGTGAGGTCTTCGCTCCACTTGGCGTTGCAGTAGTCAACCACCAGAGACAATTCTTCAACGGTGTAGCCCTCGCCGATTCGGGCACGAATGTTTTGCAGGGATGTTGTTGAAACCTGATAACGCGAGCTAGTCACTTTGTTGAGATGGGTTAAAACCTGTTTAGCCTGATCGGTGATCAACACATCACCGTCTGGTTGCGGAGCAACCGGACAAATAGGGTTTTTAATATCTGTAGTATTCTCTGTTGTATTCTCTGTAAGAACATCAGTGCAATTTGACCTGATGAGAGCGGTTCGTTTTGACCCGATGGAGCGTTTCACTTTGACCTCTTCCATCGGTTCATTTTGACCTGATGGAAGAGTGCATTTTGAACTCTTCGATTTGGTCACTTTGACCTCATCTAAAAGCTCACTTTCGTAGTTGATCGTGTAGTAGTTCGTCATGTCGCGCTGAGACTTGTTCAGCTGCTCAACTTTGAGCACGCCAAGGTTCTTCAGGCGGGTGAATGTGCGCTTCAGAGTGGACTCAGACCAGAACGGGAACTGCTCCAGCCACTGCTCGTTGGTGTTGTAAATCCAGCGCACGCCGTCACGCTCCAGTCCGGAGGTGGTTTCTTTAAGCCAGTAGTTAACCTGCTGCAACGCAATGGCCTCGTTCAGGCCAATGCTGTACGCAAGGTCAGGGTTTATCACTATCGGCCGGGATGGCATCAACAGGCTCATGATCGTCCTTTAACTCTGTAAATTTACGCTGGAATTGCTCAAGAGGGCTGAAGCACTCATGATCGTACCCTTCGCGAAGGTATATAACGCGTCGAGTCTGTGGCTCCCACCTGACGACGTGGACTGGGATACCTCTGTGGTCTCTGAATCGCCGGTCAATTTCAGCCATTCCTCACGCCCCTTCTCGTTCATCTGAGCAAAAGCCTCTACCATCGCGTTCTCAGGCTGGTAGTTGTTCGCACCAGCCTGGTCGTTTAATCTCTCCACATAGCCGAACGGGGAATCTTTTCCCACCAGTGGAAGGCATCTGAATTGCTTCGCTGGTCTCAATCGGTTTAAACTGTTCATGCGTTAGTTTCTCCACTGAATACGACACGCCACGACGCCCGGAGCTGCACACTCGCGGGCGTCACTTCTTTTGGCTTTTCTTACGGCTAAACAGCGCGACAATCGCGCGGATTTCTTCTTCACGCGCAGCCAGATGACGGCGGTGATGCTCGTGAATCTCTTCAGCTTCATGCGGTTCTATCACTCCATCTTCCAGGGCATTCTGGATAATCTGATCAACTTGGCCGCGTGCTGCTGCTGTTCTCATTGCGCGGGTAAACAGGTCTACGCGATCGAGATCTTCCAGTTGAGGAACGTCCACCAGCAGAGCACCCCGACGTTGCGCGAAGTAATCAGCTAGGAGAGACGTGTTTGAAATGTCTTCCATCGCTTCCAGCTCGTTCACTTCAAAGAAGCGGCAGCCGTTCTTCTCGTACAGGTTGTTGTTGAACTGCGTGACTGACATACCAAGAGCACCGGCCATAGCCTCACGGCCACCTGGGTACGCTTTGCACATCGCTTTCACTACTTCTTTCAGGCTTGGCTCTACCATGTTGTTTTTCCTTTGGTAGTTACGTAATGCTGGTTGCTGGGTTACGGTGTTACTGCAACGTCAGGATCAGCAGGTTTGTTTTTGTTAGGGAATGGTCGTACTTCCTCGGCTTCAATCTTCCCGTCTTCGTTAACCAGGATATTTACCCGGCGATTACGCTTGAGAGCTTTGCTGATTGCGCTTTGGTATACCCCAAGTGCCTCAGCTGTTTTTGCCTGACCGTTTTCCAAAACATATTCAGATAGCGGAATAATCTTCATTGGTTTTCCTCGTGGTTTGCACATAAGGAGTATCACTGTTAGTGATAAATATGTCAACACTAGCGGTGATTGGTGATTATGCCGTGCGGTGATAAATTATGAGAATGAAAAAGAAACCATTGACCGCCGAACAACTTGCCGACGCCAACAGGCTGAAGGCTATTTTTGAGTCCAAGAAAAAAGCGCTGGGGCTCTCACAGGAGACTTTGGCTGAACAAATGGGGATGGGACAAAGTGGTGTTGCGCAGTTACTGAATGGTACAAACGCTATCAACGCTACTCATGCTGCACAGTTCGCTAAAATTCTCGGGGTAAAAGTCGATGACTTCAGTCCATCCCTTGCAGCTGAGATATCAGCAATGTTTGAGGCGATTGCGAACGGAAGAAATCAATCCTCTGTGTATGAATACCCCTTATTAACCGAAGTGCAGGCGGGATCATTTTGCCCCGTTAGTTCATACACAGAACGCGACGCGAAGGAATGGGTTTCAACCACTGTCAAAGCCAGTGATTCTGCATTTTGGCTTGAGGTATCAGGTCATTCAATGACTGCACCTCCCGGAGTTAAGCCAAGCTTTCCTGAGGGAATGCTCATACTCATAGATCCAGAACAGGATGTTGAGCCTGGTGATTTCTGTGTTGCTGGAATATTCAACGATTCAGAAGTTACCTTTAAAAAATTTGTTCGTGAAGACGGGAAGCCCTGGCTCGAACCTCTTAACCCCAGCCCTCGCTATCAGGCCATTGAATGTAATGAGAATTGCAGAATAATAGGCAAAGTCGTTAAGGCCCAATGGCCTGAAACTATCTTCGAATAAGGAGCCAATCGGCTCCTTTTTTTTTGCATCTTTTTTCACCTTACTAATCATAAAGTTAACACTAACCGTGATATTTTTATCACTACAGGTGTTGACCATTTAATTACTATTGGTGATACTCATTATGCGCCGGGGTGATGATGTTTAAGACCATCGGTAGGTTAGGAGTACGGTATATGGCACATGTGCCGCAGCGGTCCGGGGATTCCTTTCAGTATCCAGATCCAGCGGGTAGCCGGAATGTGCAAGCCAGTTGTGTACGACAGCCAGAGACGTTTCACCAGCGTGGCGATCAGGTGTGACACCTCGGAAGAGACGAGGATGCAACGATGAGAATACTGGTTGGAACGCACATAGAAGCTTCGTTGTCCTGCCCAGTGGCTGGGGAAGAATCCAGTACAAACCGACAGGCGGCCAGATCGGTGCCAGGTTACGCAGTATTCTCTTCAATGTGTCTTAGCTGCCTGGCTGGCAACCTACTGCCGCAAACACAGCTTTCCCTGCATGAGAGGCTAACTGCAGGGCGCGGACTAGACGCGTAGTACAGGTGTAACCCGCAACACGAAGTTCTAGTGACGTGCATCTGGTAAGTGGCTTAGGCCTGCAACTGGATGAAGCGTTAAGGGTGACAGCCGGAGAGACGGCACACAACATGAAAGCGCATTCCTCTTTCACTAATGGGGATCGGTTTGTTAACTGGCGGAGTGCGCTTCCAGTTGTGGCATTAGCTCAGATGGATAGAGCAGCGGCCTTCTAAGCCGTCGGTCGCAGGTTCGAATCCTGCATGCCGCGCCAGTATCACGTTAGGACCGTGGTAAACCCGTAGTAGCTGTACCAGATGCTGTGTGTAGTCTTGGCGGTCGTCAGTTGTGAATGTCCTTAATGTCGACCGCCCCTTTTACACAACTGAAAGCGCGTTCAGCGTTCAACTTGAGAGGCCGTAGTCGTTAAATCAACTCAGGAGAACGCGCTCCCAATTGTGGAGAAACTAACCGGCGGTGGCAGCCGCCCGTTTCACTAAGTGCCCTGATTGGGTGCTTACTAAAACGAAACCCCTTTATGTGTTGTCGCCAGCTGGCGAGGGATTCGTGCAACCAAAATTCAGCGGACATTTCCACTGGAGGAACGATGAACCACCTCGAATTTATAAAGAAGAACGTAAGGGAGCAGCTGATTAAACAAGGCTTTTCCTCCTCGGTGGCTCAGGGGGGGGCGTGGCAAGCACTTGATTTATATAAGCGCATGTCACAAGCCAGTAAGAAAGGCACAATTTTCGATGATGTGATGAGGCATGCGAAAGCCTGGGCAGATAAACAGGTTTCAAAAGCTGAAGTTACCCGGAGAAAACGCACCTGTCCCAAAGACCAAGGCGGCCTCTTCTAATTTGCAAGGCCAAGAATTCAGCGCTGTGCAGAGCGCTTATAACACGGAGAAACTATCCATGACGAACACACAGAACGTCACCGAGTTACAACCACGCATGACCAGAGAGCAGCTTATTGACGCAGCTCGCAAGGCCGCCCCTCTCCTTCCTGCCGCTTATGGTTGGATGGTTAACGAACTGGCTACACGCCTTGATGTTACCAGCGTCGCGCTCTGTGAAGCGTTGGCGCAGCGTAAGGAACTGGCTGAGCAGAACGCCATCCTGCGTGAGGATGTTGCCAGCTGGGCTAAAGAGTGTGACCGTATTGAAGAGCGCCACACCAAAACGCCTACCAATATGCATTTGCTGGAAGCTCAGCGAGAACTCCGTGAGCTTCCTCCTGTCGTCATTTCCCTGAATAGTGAGGTTGCTCTCTAATGGCTAACTCATTCAAGCAAATGACCCGTGACGGGACAATCAAGCGTACAGATACCGGGATGTTTATCAGCCTTGACGATATTCATGTTCGAGAAGGCTTTAACATCCGCGAAGACGATGAGCGTACTCGCCTGGCTAATGATGACTTATTCGATTACCTGATGAATGGTGGCGTCGTTCCGCCAATTGAAGTTGTACCGCGTGATGAGGGCGGAGTTTACATCGTTGAGGGTCATCGTCGTCACCTGGCCTATCAGCGCTGTCGTGACGCAGGAAAGCCCGTTAATCGAATTCATATCATGCCGTTCTATGGCAATGACCTAAAGCAAAAGGCGCGAATTTTCACGAGCGCAAGTCAGCTGTCATTGTCCCCTATTGATCAGATTAACGGCATTCGCGATTTTGCTCCCTTCAATCTCACTCCGGCTGAGATAGCGAAGGAAATCCATAAGTCAGTGGCATGGGTCGAAAAGCTGATAGCCCTTAGCAATGCAAATCACGATGTTCAAAAGGCTGTTAAGGAGGGAGAAGTATCGGTAGATGTTGCAATAGACCGGGTAAAAGAGTTCGGCGAAAAGGCCGGTGAGGTTCTTCAGAAGGATAAAGCTTCCGCTGCCGCAAAGGGAAAGAAGAAAGTTACCCGAAGCGTTATAGCGCCCGAAATTAGCGTTAAGAAAGCGCGTCGCCTTGTAGAGCTGATCAGCCTGGCTGGAATAAGCGACACAGGTGTTATCTCTCTCGAAGGATTGGTCCATGCAGAAGTCGTGGAAATTATCGACGAGCACAAAGCTATCGCAGATCAACGCACTGGAGAGCAGAAATGAAATTAACGTTGAAAGAAATGAACGGTCTTCTTAATGGTAAATGCCTTCCATCTGATCTGATTGTTGGCGAAACGCTTGCTGAATACCTGGTGCGTAAATTCGCTGATTTAGAGCAGAAGCTTGCAGTGTCTCAGCGCGAGTTCCGTGCTGCTGATGCGACTATCGAGAACCTGCAGGTGCGGGCTGCTGAGCTGGCTGCGGAGAATGCGGGGCTGAAAGCAGCGTTTGATAAGCCTCAAGCCTATTTATCCTGGCACGCTATTCCACCAACCTGGGAAGACCCTCTCCCATGTGGTGAATATCTTGATGTTCATGATGATGCTGACCACAAGAATTCCGACGGTACTGATTGCTGGCCGGTATATGCCAAGCCAGAAATCGAAACCCCGGCCACCGACGCTTTCCTGGCTGAAGTTCGGGCACAGGGTGTGGATATGATGGTCGAGCAATGCGAGTCAGACATCATGCTCATTGAACCTGAGGATGAAGAGCATTACATCTTGATGATCGAGCACGCCAAAGAGTTCGCCGCCCAGCTTCGCAAAGGAGTGCAGTCATGAGCATTCTGGACATTCTAAACACTGGCCTCGCTCTGATGGGATGGTTATTCATCATGTTCAAAACGGGACAGTGGTTTAGCTCTCTTGCGCTAAAGCAGTGGGAGAAGCGTAGAAAACTATCTCGTAGACAGAAGGCAGTAAACGAATTTTACGATGCGTTTGACTTGTCCAGCATAGAACCAGGAACAACGGTGCGCCTGGCGACTAAAGGCGATCTGACAATCATGATGTATCGCACAGAAGGAGCCGCCCAATGAGCAACATCGACAAACAGGCTGTAGCGGGTGACGTTAACGCGAAAACTTATTACATCCATCCTGCGGCCTTCGGCAGCACTAGAAACCCTGGCTACGGGCATGTAGCTGTTGTAAAGGCTGAGGACTTCGAGAAGCTGCGCGCCAAGCTGGAAGCCGCAGAGAAGCGGATTGCTGAGCTGGAGGCGCGGGAGGTGAAACTGCCAGAGCTATGCGTGGGGGTTGTTCAAGGTGGACATGCGGTAATGGTGCCGTACGCAGCAGGGCACTGGTTTAACAAGACGGCAATTTTGGAGATGCTTGCCGACTCTGGCATCAATATCGCCGCAGCCGGTAAAGGAGAGTGAACGTGGCTATATCGAAGGATGATATTCGTCAACTACGCGCATCTCTTGGTAATGCTCAGTCAAAATGTGAGATGGAGGCGATTATGGAGAAGATGCCAAGTCGCTTCCGAAAGGTAGTACGTGGCGTGGCTGTAAATGACTCTCCTCATGTCGTCTCTGTCAAAGTTAACGGGACATTCTTTCAGCATAGAGCATATGCGGCATGGACCAAGATACTGAGTCGCGTCTATGAACCATCCTATCTGAACAGAAACCCAACATATCGAGACTGCGGTATTGACGAGAGGTGGCTGAAATTTTCTGCGTTCGAGGCGTGGTGGAAGGAAAATTATGTTGAAGGGTACTCCCTCGATAAAGACCTGCTGATACCTGGAAACAAAACTTACTCACCAGAGACATGCGTATACATACCTCAAAGTCTTAACGTTTTCGCTCTGAATTCATCTTCATATCGTGGAGAGTGGCCTGTTGGTGTTTCCTGGAATGCCAGGAAAAGGCTGTATCAAGCCACCATCCACAACTTCGAAGGACGCATTAAGTGTCTTGGATACAAAGACAATCCTGAAGATGCTCATCAATTGTGGCTGAAGGAAAAAATCGCGATAGCAAACAAGCTAAAGCCTCTATGCGACAGCATCCATCCAAACCTATTTGAAGGCATCCTTACAAAAATTGAGATGCTAAGCGAGGGGAAATGAGCACTATTACCAAAGAACGCGCAAATCTTAAGGCATTCATCACTGGTTTCCTGTCCGACCCAATGCACGATGACAAATCGTCAAACAGCCTCACTGCAGAAGTTTTCCGTATCGCGCTGGCATCGCTCGAAGCGGAGCCTGCCATTCACCGCTGGCGTCGTGTGACTGTTGAGCCATACTGCCCTTATCCTTGGCATTACGGTAATTTTATCGGCTTCTCAAAACCCGTTGAGGGAATTGAGGACGAGTATTTTTACTCCGCCCCGCCAGCGCCGGCATTTGTATCTGATGAGTCAACTGTTGAGTTGTTGGCAACTGACCTGATGAAGAGGATCGACCAGATAACTGGCGAGCGTCACAGCGTAGCCACATTAAGTTCTTTGCGGGTTAGCATTGTGGAAGCCTGCTGCGCCGCCATGCTTAATCAGGAGAAGAGCAATGGATAATCGCTACGAAATAGCAGAGCAGAACGGCATGAGCCGAGAGTTTGCTGACTGGTTCTTTGATAACAAAAAGGCTGGCTGTGGAAACGTCTGGTTCATGATGATGGCGGCAATGTGGGAAGGGTGGCAAGGCCGCGCGGTCATAAAGAAGGCTGCCGAAAACGCCGAGTCGCTGCCCGGCATCAAAGCCGCGCCAGCTCTGGATTCTGTGGCTAAAAATGCTGATTCGCTGCCCGGCAACTCTCCGGTGATTCCGGATGGTTGGGTGATGCTTCCCGCTGAGCCAACTCAGGCAATGATGAATGCATGGCTTTCCGAGGTCGCTAACTGGCGCGGACATGCTGCAGGATACAGGGCCATGATTTCAGCAGCGCCGCAGCAGGAGGTGAAGCCGTGATCACTTCAACTACTGCCACTGTATGGCATTCATCGGTTAAGGGCCGCCGTTACTTTTCCCGCCGCGCCGCCATAGAGGCAGAGACGCGGGCAATAATTTACAGGCTTTATCCGCCTGAAAAGCCAGAATTCGACAACGTTGGCATGACATACCCTGGCTACGATATTAAGCATGACGACCCCGAGCGTTACGAAAAGCTTCATCGCCGCATCAAGCGGCTCATTGAGCGAAGCGCGGAGGCCAGAAATGCCTAACCCATTCGACGCAGTGATGTTCGTGCTGCTGGCAATCGGCGCACTTCAGCAAATGGGATGGCTGCCATGGTGAGCAAACTCAAAAAGCGGCGCGTGCGCCGCCTTAAAGCCGACGTGGCATGGTGGCGCGAGGAGGCCGAAGATTGCCGCTCCCGCCTGCTGGAGTTGGCCGGAGAAATAGACAGGCTTAAGAAACTGGTTATCCGCGTGCCGATGCCGGTGCTCATGCCTAAGGAAATGGTTCACCAGCTCTATTATACCGAAACAAAAAGATGTCGTACCTGCAATGATGGGCTTCGTGGTGGTTGCTCATCTTGCATTTTCTATAAGAGATAGCCGGGTGCAGCCGGTTAAGTGGAGAATAGCCATGGCCAAGTTGATGAAAGCGAGTCTGTGGGGTAAGCGAGAGTTTGAACCAGGCTCAGTTCCAGATAACAGAACTATACGACGCTGGATTGAAAACGGTAAGCTTCAGGGCCGTATCGTAGATGGTACGATCCTGGTTAGTTCCTCAGAAAAATGGGGCGTTGACTCAATTGTCAGTGAAAGAGTTCGTCAGTTAATTCAAGAGGATTAACATGGCCGCAAGACCACGCAAAAGGGAGAACCGCAATCTCCCTGACTTCCTGCTTTTTGATAAAGCTACCGGGCAATATCGCTTTACGCTTATAACAGGAAAACGTAAAAGCATAGGAACTGATCGCGTAATGGCAATCGCCATTGCCAAAGAATATAACCTAAGAATGCGACCTGAAAAGGTACCGTCAGTAGAAAGCTTAATTAGAGACTCGGGCGGAATTAATGGAGAAGCTAAACCATTCAGTGACCATGTTGACCGAATTATGGCCCGCGCCGTTGCCGATGAAAAACCATCACCAAGCACCATGGATGATTGGAATAATGACGTGTTCAGGGTAAAGGAATTTTTTACCAATATCCCGGCTTGTGACATTGAGCTTGAACACGTGAACCAATTTATTAATCGGTACCATGCTGATTCATCAGCTAACGTTCAAAACAGAAAAGTAAGTTTCCTCAAAAAGCTTTTCTCTTATGCAGTTGATGAATCATTAATGATGGATAACCCGGCAACGCGTAAAAAAATGCGTCGTGTTGAAGAGAAGAAACGTAAACGTCTTCCTTTTGATATCTTCATTGCAATGAGAAACGCTGCTGAGCCATGGTTAAAAACAGCTATGGATTTGGCGCTGCAGACGACACATGCCCGCCTAGAAGTTTCACGAATAAAATATTCGATAAGAGAACCGAAAAACGGCGTTTGTGGATGTGTATGGTTAGACGAACCTGAAAACGGGATATACGGTACGTTGTACATCCATCGCCAGAAGGTTCAAAAGAAAGAGGCATCACACGTAGCGATCCCAATTGGAGGGGAGTTGAAGAGGATTATTGACGATAGCCGGGATAGTGTTGCCAGCCCATATGTCGTACATCGAATACCTGAACGAAATAACAAACGTAGTAAAGAGGTTTCACACCCTACTCAGGTAGCACCTGATTATCTTAGCCGTTCGTTCTCTGCACTACGTGACAAGCTTGGATTATGTGACCATCTTCCAATGGATGAGCGCCCAACATTTCACGAGATAAGGGCACTCGCCGCGCATTTGTTTGATAGTCAGGGTATCGATCCTCAAGGAAGGATGGCTCATAGTGACGCCAAGTCAACGAAGATTTATACCAGCAATCATATCGACTGGGTTATGGTCCCACACGGTGAAATCAAGGCAGGCTAGCTAATGGCGAAACTACCATCTAAATCATTGATGTCTATAGTGCAGATAATGCATAAAAATCACTGTTTGTTTACACAGTCAAAAAGCCTATAAGCCAGTGGTGGCGCGGCTTAGAAGAATTTTACGCTGGTGTCATGGGGTGTCGGGGGTCGGAGGTTCAAATCCTCTCGTGCCGACCAAAAATACATTGAAAACCAGCCTCTTATGGCTGGTTTTTTATTGCGCCTCGTCCGGCGTTTTGCGCAGATACACCAGCGTAACCAGGCAAATCACCGCTCCGGCATAAAATGTATATTCCGCACCAAACGTTTCCCAAATAATACCGGCTAGCACGCTGGCGATTAACAACCCAACACCGCTGACCAGGCTAAAAATACCGAAAGCCGTGCCGCGCAAATCCGCTGGCGCAGTTTTCGCAATCATTGCCGCCAGCAATCCTTGCGTCATCCCCATATGCACGCCCCAAAGCGCAACCCCTAAAATAATGCCCGCCCAGTGGGTGCTCAGCGCCAGCACAATGTCCGCCCCTATCAGCACTACCAGTCCCCACTGCAGTAACCGGGTGTGACTCATGACGTCGGATAACTTGCCAAACGGATAGGCTGAGAGGAAATAGAGCAGATTCATGGCCACCATTACCAGCGGAATGAGCGCCAGCGGCACCCCGGACTGCTGGGCACGAAGGACCAGAAATGCCTCACTGAAACGGGCGAGTGTGAAGACAGCGCCTAACCCAATCACCCACCAGCAGCCTTTACCCAGACGCCTGAGGTTCTCTTTTTTGATGGGATTCGTGCGTTTATGTTCAACAGGCGTTTTCGGCTCATGCAGCCCGAAGAAAAGCAGGGCAACGGCAAGTACACCGGGGATAACCGCAATCCAGAAAATAGTTCGAAAATCATCATTCCACAGCAGCATCAGGCCTACGGCCAGCAGCGGGCCGAGAAATGCGCCGATGGTGTCCATCGACTGACGCAGACCAAAGGCCGCACCGCGAAGTTCCGGCGGCGTGACGTCAGCGACCAGCGCATCACGCGGTGCACCGCGTATCCCCTTCCCTACCCGGTCGATTAAGCGTGCCCCCAGAATCATGCCGGACGAAGACGCAATAGCAAACAACGGTTTACTTAGCGCGCCAAGACCATATCCCAGTACCGCCAGCCCTTTACGTTTACCCAGATAGTCGCTAATTGCCCCGGAAAACACTTTGATGAACAGCGCAGTGGCTTCGGCCAGCCCTTCAATCAAACCGATGAAAATCACGCTGGCTCCGAGCGTCGTCACCATAAACAGCGGGAGCAGGCTGTGAATGATCTCCGAGGAGATATCCATCAACATACTGACCCCACCGACAACCCAGACGCCTTTCGGGATCCGGCTGAGCGTTGCAAACCGGGATAACATTACGCATCTCCTGCTGTATGTAGAACATTTTGCTCAAAACAGAATATCCTGGAAGCGCAGGTAAAATATCGTCAGGCATAAAAAAAGCCACCCCGCAGGATGGCTTAGTTATCGCAAATCGGTGCTTAGTGCTTCTCGCGTCCGCCCAGGAAAAAAATACCCAGCGGTATGGCCAGCAGAACGGTGAACACCAGGCTGTAGACGAAGATCATTGCCGATTGCAGCACGTACATGCTGGTTGTCCAGGCTGAGAGGGGGATATTGTACTGTTCGATCACACCCACAATGGTTGCCCGCCCCACGCACGCGGCAGCAATCATAAAGACCACCAGCAGCGCCAGGAGGAATTTACGGCCTTCAGGTGTTTTCAGTTTTGCACGAACCATCTCTCTTCCCTTCACAGATGAATAACATTATGTGAGGAATAAAATAACACGATCTGCCGCCCGATTCCATTCCAGCACAAAAAACCAATTCGCTGGCAAAATAGTAGTTTATTACGCTACTCATATTGAAAATGTAAGTAAATGAAGCTAATCATTCAGAATTGTTATGCTAATCTGGTTCTGCTCGTTTTGACATAAAGGAATGACAATGAAAAACGCACCTAAATTTGCCATCGCTCTGATCGCCGCCGCGTGTGCCAGCGCCAGTGCTTTTGCCAGCGAAACCCCAAAAGAACAGCCGCTGGAAAAAGTCGCCCCGTATCCGAAAGCAGAGAAAGGGATGAAGCGTCAGGTGATTCAACTGCCGGTTCAGCAGGATGAAGCCAATTTCAAAGTGGAACTGTTAATTGGCAAGATGCTGGAAGTGGATTGCAACCAGCACCGTCTGGGTGGCCAGCTTGAAAGCAAAACGCTGGAAGGCTGGGGTTATGACTATTACGTCTTTGATAAAATGACCTCTCCGGTCTCCACCATGATGGCCTGCCCGGATGGCAAGAAAGAGAAGAAATTTGTGACGGCGTATCTGGGTGATAACAGCCTGATCCGCTACAACAGCAAGCTGCCGATTGTGGTCTATACGCCTGAAAACGTGGAAGTGAAATACCGCGTGTGGAAGGCTGAAGAGAATGTCGGCCAGGCGGTAGTACGTTAAAACCAGGTCGGGTGCGCTCTGGCGCCCTCACCGCAACCCTCTCCCACCGGGAGAGGGAGAAAACACGAAAAACGGCAACGTATGTTGCCGTTTTGCTTTTACCTTACAGCGCGATATCCGCAACCGGTTTGTTTTCCGGCTGAGCTTTCAGCTCCGCTTTTGGTGCGGCATCTGCAGCAGCCTGCGGTTTGACGTATTGCAGTTGCAGTACGCGGCTGGTGTATTCCAGCTCCTGCTCCGTCGCGTCCACGTTACCGTTCAGCTTCGTGCCGTAGGATGGAATAATCGTTTTCAGCTTCGCCTGCCATTCCGGGCTGGAAACTTTATCTTTAAACACTTTTTCCATCAGGTGCAGCATGATTGGCGCAGCAGTAGATGCCCCCGGGGACGCCCCCAGCAGCGCGGCAATGGTGCCGTCCTTATCGCTTACCACTTCGGTACCCAGACGCAGCACGCCACCTTCTTTCGGATCGCGTTTGATGATCTGTACGCGCTGACCCGCCTGCCACAAACGCCAGTCTTCTTTTTTCGCCTGCGGATAGTACTCTTTCAGCGCTTCAAAGCGTTCTTCGTCTGAGAGCATCACCTGGCTAATCAGGTATTTCACCAGGTCGAAGTTATCCAGACCGACATCCATCATCGGCTTGACGTTAGACGTGGTCGTGGCGCTCAGCAGATCCCACAGGGAGCCATTTTTCAGGAACTTGGTGGAGAAGGTTGCGAACGGTCCAAACAGCACCACGCGTTTGCCGTCAAGCATGCGGGTGTCGATGTGCGGCACGGACATCGGAGGTGCGCCTACGGAAGCCTGGCCGTACACTTTTGCCAGATGGCGATTCACCACTTCCGGATTATCGGACACCAGGAACTGACCGCCCACCGGGAAGCCCGCATAGTCGTCAGCTTCCGGAATACCGGACTCCTGCAGCAGTTTCAGCGCGGCACCACCCGCACCAATAAAGACAAACTTCGCCTTGATGACGTGCTCAGCTTCGTTATTTTTCAGATCGGCAACGGTCACGCTCCAGCTGTTGTCCGCGTTGCGCTTGAAGCCACGCACTTCGGTGCTGAGCTGCAGGTTGAAGTTCTCTTTCTTCTTCAGAGAGGCTACCAGCTGACGGGTGATTTCACCGTAGTTGACGTCGGTACCAATCTCAGTGCGGGTCGCCGCCACTTTCTGGTTCGGATCACGACCTTCCATGACCAGCGGAGCCCATTCTTTGATCTGCGCGTGATCTTCAGAGTATTTCATGCCGCGGAACAGCGTGCTCTGCTGCAGAGCAGCGTAGCGCGCGCGCAGGAAGTTGACGTTCTGCTCGCCCCACACAAAGCTCATGTGCGGTACGGTGTTGATGAAGGAGTGCGGATCGTGCAGCACGCCGTTGTTGACCTGGTGAGACCAGAACTGGCGAGAAATCTGGAATGCTTCGTTGATCTCTACCGCCTTCTCGATACTAATGGAACCGTCCTTTTTCTGCGGCGTATAGTTCAGTTCCATGAGTGCCGAATGTCCGGTACCGGCGTTATTCCAGCCGTTCGAACTCTCCTGCGCCACGCCATCGAGGCGCTCGACCATGGTCATTGACCAGTCCGGCTGCAGTTCCTGCAGATAGGTTCCCAGCGTGGCGCTCATGATACCGCCACCAATTAAAAGGACGTCCGTTTCCTGCTCTTTTGGTGCGTCAGCTTTCGCCGCCATAGAGACGGTGTTAAGCCCCACGGCCAGAGAAAAGAGCATGGCAGTCATTTTTTTCATAATTTATGCCTTAGTGTAAAAGTGCTTGATGCGTGGAAATTGCAGGTGAAAAAAGCTGCGGGGGCACGGTAACAACTTTTAAATATTGTTTAAAGGTTACGAAATTATTGTAATTGTGAAATTTAATGATGGATTGTTTGTGGGGGATTACGCTGGCGGCTGGCAATAAGCGCATTTTCTGGCTACTATCCTGCACTTTGTGATCGCGCGCACGGAAGCCTGCCCTAACCAGCGAAGTGTTATGTCCTTACCCCAACCTGCTTTACCCCGCGAAGGCCACGTCAGCATGGTCCTCAGTTCACCCAAACGTCTGATGCGTGAAACGCTGGCGGGTGTGATTACCGCTCTGGCGCTGATCCCCGAAGTGATTTCATTTTCCGTGGTTGCGGGCGTTGACCCAAAGGTCAGCCTTTTTGCCTCTGTAGTGCTGTGTCTCGCCCTGTCCGTGCTGGGTGGTCGTCCGGCGATGGTCACGGCAGCGGCCGGCTCCGTCGCGCTGGTCATTGGCCCAATGGTGCATCAGCACGGCGTGCAGTACATTCTGCCAGCGGTGCTGATGGCTGGCGTGATTCAGATCCTGTTCGGGGTATCGGGCATGGCGCGGCTGATGCGCTTTATCCCGCAGGCCGTCATGACCGGGTTTGTTAACGCGCTCGGTATATTGATTTTCTTCGCCCAGGTTCCCCACTTCTGGAGCCGAAGCCCGCTGATTGTAGGCCTGTTCGCGCTGACGGTGCTGATTGTGCTGTGGGTACCACGCTACATCAAAAGTGTCCCCTCGCCGCTGATCGCCATTGTGGTGTTGACGCTGTATACCGTGAGCACCGGTCAAATCCTGCCGACCGTGGGTGATGAAGGCGCGATAAGCGGCGGTTTACCGGGGCTTACCGAACTGCGGGTACCGCTGAATTTACAGACGCTGAGCATTATCTGGCCGTGCGCGCTGAGTATCGCCTTCGTCGGCCTGCTGGAATCCCTGCTTACGGCAAAGCTGGTGGATGAGCTGACCGCAACGCCGTCGAGCAAGCGCCGTGAGAGCATCGGGCTGGGCGTGGGGAATATTCTGTCCGGTTTTTACGGTGGCATTGCGGGCTGCGCGATGATCGGACAAACCATCGTCAACGTCGAGATGGGGAAAGGACGAAGCCGCATTTCAACCCTTGCGGCGGGCATCGTGCTGCTGGTTCTGGTGACAGCACTCAGTGACGTAATGGCCAAAATCCCGATGGCCGTGCTGGCCGGGATCATGGCGATTGTCGCCATTAAAACCTTCAGCTGGCACAGCCTCCAGCCTGCAACCGTAAAAAATGCCCCGATTGCGGAAACGGTGGTCATGCTGGTCACCGTGGCCGCCACGGTATCAACGGGCAACCTGGCGATTGGCGTACTGGGCGGGATCATCGTCATGGTGCTGCTTCCCGCCCGCGTTAAGCGTCGGCCTAAAGCAGAAAAATCGTCGCCAGGCCAAGAAAAATAAAGAAACCGCCGGTATCGGTGATGGCGGTGATCATCACGCTCGACCCCACCGCGGGGTCGCGCCCCAGTTTGGTCATCGTTAACGGAATAATAACTCCCATCATCGATGCCACCAGCAGATTCAACACCATCGCCAGCATCATGACCCCACCTAACGCCATATCGTCATACAGCCACCAGGTGATGCCGCCCATAATGCCGCCCCATACCAGGCCGTTAATCAGCGCCACGCCCATCTCTCTGAAAATCAGAAAGGCGAAGTTACCCGGCTGAATGTTCTCCAGCGCCAGCGCGCGGACGATCATAGTAATGGTCTGGTTGCCGGTGTTACCGCCAATCCCGGCCACAATCGGCATCAGCGAGGCTAAAGCCACCAGTTGCGAAATGGTATGTTCAAAGCCATCAATCACGCGGGAGGCGATGAACGCGGTACATAAATTTATGGCAAGCCAGGCCCAGCGGGTTTTGACCGCCTTGCCGACGGAGGCATGGACATCGTCTTCGGCGCTGATCCCCCCAAGGGCGCGCAGGTCGTTATCCGTTTCTTCATAAACGACGTCAACGATTTCATCGATGGTCAGACGCCCCATCAGTTTGCCGACGGAGTCGACAACCGCCGCGCTCACGAGGTCGTCACGTTCGAAGGTACGCGCCGCTTTTTCCGCATCGTCTTCCGGGGAGAAGACCATCGGCTCGTTTTCCATCACCTCGCTCACCTTCCGCTGGGTGCTGTTAAGCAGGATGGTTTTCAGCTCCAGCTCGCCGAGCAGGGTTTTATCCCGCGAGGTGACAAACAGTTTATCGGTGTTGTCCGGCATCCTGCCCAGGCGACGCAGGTAGCGCTGGACGGTACCGAGCGTGACGTCAGGACGAACGGTGATAACCCCGAACTCCATAATCGCGCCGACGCTGTTTTTCTCATAGTGCATCACCTGACGCACCCGCGCCCGTTCATCGGCAGGCAGGGAAGCCAGCAGGCGACCGGTCAGGTTTCGCGGCAGATGTTGGACCAGGTAAATCTGCTCGTCGATATCCAGCGTTTGCAGGGCGTCGAGGATGTCCCGGTCGCTCATCTCATCAATGAGGTCATCCCAGACGTTTTCCGAGGCCTCAAGCAGCACCTGTCCGCGCTCGTGGTCCTGTACCAGCCGCCACAGAGCGTGACGCTCTTCCGAGGGAAGCGCTTCCAGGGTGTCCGCCAGGTCAGGTGGGGGTAAATGCGCAACCAGCGCCCCTACCTCAGCAATATCGTCGGCTAACGTGCCGACATCATATTGCTCAGCCAGGGTGAGTTTGCCTAATAACGTAGACGTGACCGCTTTATCGGTCGTGAGAAGCCAGATAAGGCGAGCGCGTTCCTGGTCGCGCTGTCTGGCGCTGTTTTTCTTTAATACCGACATCAATCATAAATCCATGAAATAAGTTGGTATTAAGCATAGCGCGGGGATATGTAAATAAGAATAAACAACGGGTCGGGATGAAGAAAAAATCGGCATTACGGCCACGATCTATCCCCTCTCCCTGTGGGCTGAGGAATCCCCAGTAATTTTTTACCTGAAGCGATGAAC